>Ga0315298_1005324_pt1 | contig 18391 bp, 14 predicted proteins | sample WHS_1_MG_FD_203077 | JGI IMG/M metagenome (GOLD analysis project Ga0315298, IMG submission 203077) | Extremophilic microbial mat communities from Washburn Hot Springs, YNP, Wyoming, USA - WHS_1_MG | ecosystem: Environmental > Aquatic > Thermal springs > Hot (42-90C) | place: USA: Wyoming...
AGATATTTGATGATTAGAACCAAAATCGACATGCAGAATACCGTCCAGCCTATACACATCACCCAATAAAATGGTGTGTGAGGTAGACTCAACATAGAGGTCACAGTACGTACTGTAGGAGTAACAATGTAACTGCGCCAGGTGATAATAATATAAACCGCCAGGGCCATGATAAAAGTAACAACATTAAATATTGCCTGGGTTCTCTCCGAAAATCTACCTACTATCAAGTCAACTTTAACATGTTTTTCTTCAAGGGCAGCCCATGCAAGTGACGGAAACACGATCATTGTCATCATAAGAGAAGCCAATTCTGTACTCCCTGTAATGGGAGTCCGCAGAAAATAGCGTCCTACCACATTGGCTACGATAAGTAACATTAAACAGAAAATAAGTACTGAAGAAACATATCCCATCCATCGTGCTATCTTTTCAAGTTCCTTCAATTTTCATCCCCCCGTTAAAATAACCTCATCAGGTTGAACCGGTTTTTAGGCCGGTTCAACCTGCTGGCCTACTACGGTTATATTCTTTTTACTTGTTTACTGACTGGCTAGCTTTAGAGCTTCCTCGTAGACTTTTCTACCCGGTAGACCTTTGTCTTCGCATTCTTTGATCCACTTTTCATGGATGGGCTCTTTTACCAGGTTGTACCAAACCTTGATTTCATCTGGAGTCAGATTAATAAACGTGTGTCCCTGGGTCTTTTCCATAGCTTGATTATAGGAGACGTTGTCCCATTCTGTATGCTTCTGGAGCCATACGTCACCGGACCTCTTCAGAAGATCCTGTATGTCTTTGGGCAGGCTGTTGAATTTCTTAGTATTCATGATGAAGAACATGGGCGTCATATTAATACCACCGCTGCCAAATACTGTATGGTATTTCAAAAATTCAAAAGCACCAAATATGCCGCATACAGGGAAGTGGTTGATAACACCATCAATCAGGTTAGTCTGCAGAGAAGGCGTCATATCCGTTATTGGGAGCTCAACGGTAGTACCGCCGGCGACCTGTATAGCGGAAATGGTCATAGTTTCCGCCCCCATTATTCTCAATCCCTTTAAGTCAGCAGGAGTCTTGACGGCTTTGCTGGTAGTATGCAGTTGTGTAGGAGGCATCATCATCAGGGAAATTATAGTAACTCCTTCCCACTCTTTCTGCATCTCAGGGAATTTGTCCAGAAGGGCTTTGAATTTGCTCTCAACATGCTGTTCTTTCCACCCCATGAACGGAAGACTCATTACAAGATTGAGCAGAAAGCCATCTTCCTTATCCACAACATAATGAGCACCATCGACTGCTCCTTCCTTCACAGCTCTGAATGCTTCATCTCCGGTGTATAATGCACCACCCGGTACATAGTTAATTTTGAGCTTACCGCCACTCTCCTGTTCTATCCAGCTAACCCAGTCCTTCCAGGCGCTAACAATAGTAGATTGGGGTGGATCATGGTCATTGATTGTAAGTTCTATCACCCCTGTGGCCGTCGACGTGGAGCTGCTCTTGCAGGCCGCTCCAAAAGGCAAAACTACCAGCACAATTGCAAGCAAGATATACAATATTGTTTTTTTCATTAACTCCCTTTACCTCCAATTGTTCTTTTTTGTTGAATCTTTGGTAATATAAACGGCTATTTTTTTGGTCTCTGTATCCCCTCCTTTTCTTTAACTATAATTTTTTCTTTCATAATTATTATTACAAGGTACCTGTAATGTCAATAGTTTTCACCAAGGTTTGCATAAATTTTGTCACTTCATGACAGATTGTGTTATATTCATTAATTGTGAATGTAAAATTTGAAGCGATTGAAGATGGTACGATCACTTCTCCTGATGGGTTCAGTGCTGGTGCTATATTTGCCGGAATAAAAACCAAAAGTGCGATAGGTCCGGACCTGGGTATTTTGTATTCAAAAGTTCCCTGTAACACAGCCGCTTTGTTTACGACAAATCGTATAAAAGCAGCTCCGGTGCTTGTTTCTCAGGAGCGGGTCAAACTCGGCAAAGCGGCGGCTATCGTAGCCAATAGTGGATGCGCTAACGCATGTACCGGTGAACAGGGACTGGCCGATGCAAAAGAAATTACCAGACTCGTAGCCGAGCATCTCGGTATACCTCCGGAAGATGTATTGATTGCCAGTACAGGAGTAATAGGGCAGCCACTTCCCATGGAAACAATTAGAAGTTCCATTCCCTTAATTAAGCTTTCAACGGATGGAGGTCATGATTTTGCCAGAGCAATTATGACGACGGATAGATTCAGTAAGGAAATTGCCATAAGGGTAACCGCCGGGGGAATCAAATTTATCATAGGTGGGGTTGCTAAAGGCGCGGGTATGATTCATCCCGACATGGCGACAATGCTGTGCTTTTTAACAACAGATGCCGAAGTTGATGTGGAATTTATGCGAAAAGCCTTAAAAAATTCGGTAGACCTTTCATTTAATATGATATCCGTCGATGGCGATACCAGTACCAATGATACGGTAATTCTCATGGGAAATGGGCAGTCAGAAAGTGAACCGATAACTGAAGGAAGTAGATATGCACCGGTCTTTCAAAATGCGCTTAACAGAGTCTGTACCTATCTGGCCAAGCGAATTGCAGCCGACGGCGAAGGAGCCACCAAACTGATAGAGGTTACGGTAACCGGTGCCGGCTCGATTGCAGATGCCCGCAGGATTGCCCGCACCATCACAACTTCACCGCTGGTCAAAACAGCCGTTTACGGCCGAGATCCCAACTGGGGAAGGATAATCGCGGCTGCCGGAAGAAGCGGAGTAGATATTGAAGAAGACAAATTAAGCCTTTTTATTGGCAATATATGTGTATTGAAAAACGGTCGCTCCCAAAACCTGAACCGCAATAAAGCCGCAGCCATGCTGGAGAAAGATGAGGTCTCGATCGAATTACAACTTAATAGCGGTGATGCCAGTGCTACAGCCTGGGGATGTGACCTTACCGAAGAATATGTAAAAATAAACGCTGAATATACCACATGAGTCGCATCTCTTGAAAAACTTAAGAACAAAATATTATTTGTTTAGATTAAATCAGGGGCAGACATTTGTTCAATAACAGCAAAAATATTGTTATAAAAATAGGCGGTTCGACACTGGGAAACCACGACACTACTATTGAAGACGTTGTGGAACTGCAGAAACGCCACATCCCACTCATCATTGTGCACGGTGGAGGTAAACTCATTACTGAGTGGCTCAACAGAATGGGAATTAAAGCCAGCTTCATCAACGGAGAAAGAGTTACTGACATACCAACACTTGAAATAGCCACGGGGGTGCTGACAGGTGTTGTTAATAAAGAAATCGTGACAGCCATAACCGGTAAAGGGGGTAAAGCATTCGGTATCAGCGGTGCCGACGGTGGTTTGATCTGCAGTGAAATCAAAAATCCTGAACTCGGATATGTAGGTCATATTGTTAAAATTCAGCCTGAACCACTCCATCTGCTCCTGCAGGCCGGTTATATCCCAGTGATAGCCACAATTGGGCTAAACTACCGGGCAACCGGGAATGAACCCCGATTACTCAATATCAACGCCGACGACGTAGCCGGTATTCTGGCTGTAGCCATGCGGTCTGAAAAACTGGTATTCCTGACAGATGTTGATGGTGTGCGTTCCACCGAGGGCAAAATAATATCGAGTTTATCACCGGATGAAGCGGAGAATTTAATTAAAAGCGGTGTAGCGTCCGGTGGCATGATACCCAAACTTAACGCCTGCATTAAAGCTGCCCGTAATAACATCAGAGCATGCATTATAGACGGTAGAAAGCCGCATTCCTTGTTGCGGTACCTTGAAGGAGCCCCATCCGGTACAGTGATAGAATAACTCGAACCGGGGGGAACCTCCGCTACTGTAAAGCGTGATTTTTAGTAAGACTGTACTTCTAGTCGTGCTCGCCCCATTCAAAAATTACCCTTAAAAATCTGGTAGAATATATGAGTAGGATATCCATAAATATTTTACGGAATAACGAAAAATAAAAATTTTGATAAACAAATTAAACTACAGGACTACATAAATGACAGATTGGTACGAAATTGAAAAGAAATACTATATGCGGACTTTTGAGGCTGTCCGTTTGCCGGTGATCCTTATCCGTGGAAAGGGAGCAAGAGTCTGGGACGATCAGGGGAAAGTTTACCTGGACTTTGTGGGTGGCTGGGCAGTTACTTCACTAGGACACGCTCACCCGGTAGTTACTAAAGCCATAAACAGGCAGGCTGGTCAACTTATACAGACCTCGAATCAATTTTATACTATACCGCAGTTACAGCTTGCCGAACTCCTTGTAAAAAACAGCTGTCTACAAAGAGTATTTTTTGCCAATAGCGGCACCGAAGCTAACGAAGGAGCTGTTAAACTTGCCCGGCGATGGGGCAAACTAAAGAAAAATGGGGCACATGAAGTCATTACGGCTCTTAATTCATTTCATGGCCGAACGCTTGCCATGACCGCAGCTACCGGCCAGTCCAGGTTTCAAGAACCCTATCAGCCGGTCCCGGCTGGTTTTAAACACGTAGAATACGGAAATATTGAAGAGCTTAAAAAGGCCACAAATGAACAGACCTGTGCGGTAATGCTTGAACCCGTTCAGGGAGAAAGTGGAGTTAACATACCCCCACCAGACTATCTTCCGGCCGTACGCCGCTGGTGTGATCAGAGCAATATTCTGCTTATCCTGGATGAAATCCAGACAGGAATGGGCAGGCTGGGGACACTTTGGGGATACCAGCAATTCGGCATTGAACCAGATATCATGACACTCGCCAAAGGCCTGGCAAATGGAGTTCCTATAGGTGCGCTTCTGGCTAAAGAAGAGGTCTCCGTGTTTGCTCCGGGCGATCATGGTTCAACCTTTGGGGGCAATCCTCTGGCATGTGCCGCCGGCTATGCTACCCTGAAATACATGATTGAAAACAACATTCCCGAACAAGCGAAGAAGATAGGTGAATATTTTTACGGCGAATTGCAAAAACTTAAACAAAAATACTCTTTTATTAAATCTGTGAGAGGAAAAGGCCTTTTATTGGCAGTAGAATTTGAGAAAGAGATAGGATCAGCAGCTTTGCATAGTTGTCTGAAATACGGACTGCTGGTAAATAAGGTCAAACCCAACGCTCTGCGTTTTATGCCTCCTCTTATTATAACCAGAAACGATGTTGACGAAGCCGTACAGATTCTGGATAGGGTACTGGACGAGATTATAGTATAATATAAGAGGTTATTCAAGTATCATATCCGGTATAAAGTTCAGAGATTTTGCTTAATGGTAAAAGGGGTGATGTAAAAAGGGTTACTGTTTTTCACCAAAATTTAGCCTAAGCCTCGTTACCAAAGAAATGGGTAATTAATTAAACGGGAATATTTTAAACTGGAGGAACTCATGGCGGAGAAGATTGTACTGGCCTATTCCGGAGGACTGGACACTTCGGTGGCCATAAAGTGGTTGAAGGAAAAATACGGTTATGATGTCATAGCCCTCACAATCGATGTTGGAAATGAGAAAGACTTTACTGTTATTAGGGAAAAAGCGCTTAAAGTTGGTGCAATAAAAGCGGTAGTACGTGATGTGAAAGAAGAATTCGTAAATAAATACATTTGGCCGGCATTGCAGGCCGATGCGGTTTATGAGGGAAAATACAACCTGGCTACGGCGCTTGCCCGCCCCCTTATTGCAAAGCACCTGGTTGATATTGCTCGCCAGGAAGGGGCTTCGGCCATCGCCCATGGTTGCACAGGAAAAGGCAATGACCAGGTCAGGTTTGATGTCAGCGTCGCAGCTCTTGCCCCTGAGTTAAAAATTGTAGCTCCGGCACGCGAATGGGGTATGACCCGTGAAGAAACAATTGAATATGCACTTAAAAACAATATACCCGTACCGATAACATCAAAAAGTCCCTATTCGATAGACGAAAATCTATGGGGACGCAGCATAGAATGTGGCGTTCTCGAAGATCCCTGGAATGAACCACCTCCGGATGCGTACGCCTGGACGAAGGCTCTGGAAGATACGCCTGACAGACCAGATTACATTGAAATCGATTTCGAAGAAGGGATACCGGTAGGTCTAAATGGTAAAAGACTGAATGGTATCAGCCTGATTCGAGAACTGCATGATCTAGCTGGTAAACATGGAGTAGGAAGAGTAGATCACATCGAAAATCGGCTAGTGGGAATTAAGTCCCGGGAGATTTATGAAGCGCCTGCCGGAACAGTATTGCTGGCAGCCCACCAGGCACTGGAAAGCCTGACCCTATCGAAGAATCAGCTGAGATTTAAACAAAAAGTGTCAACTGAATATGCTGACCTGATATACAACGGTCTATGGTTCAGCAACTTCAGAGAAGATTTGGCAGCTTATGTTGCTTCTACTCAGCGATATGTTACAGGTACCGTCCGTATAAAACTCTTTAAAGGAAACTGTATAATAGTGGGCAGAAAGTCGCCATTCTCCCTTTATAATTTTTCCCTGGCGACTTACGATAAAGGTGATAAGTTTGACCAGAAAGCTTCCCCAGGTTTCATCCACATCTGGGGGTTACCGGTACGAACGCAAGCCCAAGCTCAGGGCATTGGTGAGCTAAAGGAAAAATGAAGTGTCTTATATACGTGGCCGTTTTGAAAAACCGGCTGCTGACAGCACTCTGAAATATACCGAGTCTATTTCCTTTGATTGGAGACTTTACAAATACGATATCGCTGGGAGTATTGCGCATGCCGGCATGCTAGCAAGACAGGGCATTATTACAGAGCAGGAAGCTGAAGCTATCATTAACGCACTGAAGGAAATACGAGAGGAAATAGAACAAAATAGGTTTAACTTCAATATTGAATATGAAGATATTCATATGAATATTGAAGCCCGTCTTCTGGAAAAAATAGGAGAAGTCGGTGGTAAATTGCACACAGCACGTTCCCGGAACGACCAGATAGCTCTGGACATGCGGCTGTATCTAAAAGATGTTATTGCCGAGACGAAATCCAGGATAAGAAAACTTCAGGAAACATTACTCCAGATTGCGGAAAATAATCAGCGCATAGTATTTCCCGGCTATACGCACCTTCAGCCAGCCCAACCCGTATTACTGGCACACCATATGCTTGCCTATTTCGAAATGTTCCAGCGCGATTATGAACGATTTGAGGACTGCTTAAAAAGAACGGATGTCATGCCGCTCGGAAGTGGGGCGCTGGCGGGCGTCTCCTACAATATTGATAGAGAATTTGTTGCCCAGGAGCTCGGCTTCAGCCAGATCTCCCGGAACAGTATAGATGCTGTAGCGGATCGTGATTTTGTCATTGAGTACGAGTCCGCGGCCAGCATCTGTATGATGCACCTGTCACGCATGGCAGAAGAATTAATTATCTGGTCTACTGCAGAATTTAATTTTATCGAGCTGGATGAAGAATATACGACCGGTTCCAGTATTATGCCCCAAAAAAAGAATCCGGACGTAGCTGAATTGGCCAGAGGGAAAACCGGGCGTGTTTATGGTAACCTTATGGCTATTCTAACGACCATGAAAGGTCTGCCTTTGGCCTACAACAGGGACTTGCAGGAAGACAAAGAGGGATTGTTTGATACGATTGATACTCTTCTGGCTACCCTGGACACATTTTCGGGCATGTTACAAACAATGAAAATCAATAAACGGAGAGTTAAAGAAGCTTTAAGCGAGAGCTATCTCCTGGCAACAGACCTGGCCGATTATCTGGTAAAAAAAGGTATGCCTTTCAGGAATGCACACCAGATCGTCGGGCGCCTGGTGAGTTACGCGATGGAAAGAAACAAATCGTTCAAAGAGATTGAGTTGTTTGAATACCAGAGTTTTTCGCCACTCTTTGAAGATGACGTATATGATATTACTCTTGAATCTTCGGTTTCCGCACGGGATATTACAGGAGGTACTGCTTACAAACAGGTAAGGCAAGCTCTGGAAAACGCCCGAAAAATTCTGAAGCAGGGAAATAAGGAGACCTAATTGTCAGGGATGAAGATCAAACTTGCTCCCTCACTTCTTTCGGCCGACTTTAGCATTCTCGGAGAACAGGTCGCAGAGGCATCCCGGGCTGGGGCTGATTACCTCCACATTGATGTTATGGATGGTCACTTTGTGCCTAATATCACCATCGGACCGCTTGTTGTTTCCGCAATCCGGAAATGTACCGACCTGCCGCTCGACGTACACTTGATGATCGAATCACCTGACCACTATATTCAAGATTTTGCAAACGCCGGAGCAGACATTATTACGGTTCATATTGAAGCTTGTACCCACATTCACCGTACTATCCAGCTTATTAAAAAGACCGGGGCTAAAGCAGGTATTTCGCTCAATCCGGGAACGCCAGTTGAGTTAATCAGTGAAGTCATTCCACTTGTGGACATGATACTGGTAATGAGTGTCAATCCGGGTTTTGGCGGTCAGTCTTTTATAAGGGAATCCCTGAGAAAAATTACCCGACTGCGTAAGGAACTCGATACAAAAGGATTTCAAGCAGAACTTGAGGTCGACGGGGGAATAAACACAGAAACAGCTCCGGAAGTCGTGAAAGCGGGAGCACGGGTGCTGGTAGCCGGAGCTGCAATATTTAACAATAACTCTTCTATTTCGGAGGCGATACAGAAATTAAAAAGCAGTATTGCTGGCCTGTGAAACTTTACTCTGAGTGCGAAGACATCGGGTACAAAGATGCAATCTTTTTGCTTTTCCATTGATTACCAGAGTAACAGGATGAATGTTTGGAAGCCAGTTACGCTGAGTATGTCGTTTAGAATGACTTACATTATGTCCAAACTGTGGGGTCTTACCACAAAAATCGCACTTCAACTTGAACTCCTTGACTGCAACAAAAAATTATTTTAAACTGCGATCATAATACCATAAATTTAATCTTATTGGCAAGGATGGGACTTAAGGATGGGAAACAAATGAAACAAACCAGTAGTATTAACGGGCAGATATTAAGAGAAATGTTTGCCGCCGCAACTAGCTGGCTGGAAAAAAATGCGGCAGAAATTGACGCTCTCAATGTATTCCCCGTGCCGGATGGAGATACCGGGACCAACATGCTCTTGACCATGCGTTCCTGTATCGAAGAGGCTTATCGGGCACCCGATAACAGTGCCAGCGCGGTTGCTGAAGCGATGGCCAAAGGGGCTCTAATGGGTGCAAGGGGAAATAGTGGTGTAATTCTATCTCAGATATGGAAAGGGTTTGCTAAAGGACTTGCTAAGAAAGAAACAATCAACGGTAGGGACATGGCAGAGGCTTTATCTCAAGCTGCAAAAATGGCTTATAAAGGCATAAGTAATCCGGTCGAAGGAACCATATTGACCGTTGCTAGAGACGCAGCTGCTGCAGCCCTTTCAGCCACAGAACACTCGAGCGTAGTGAAGGTCTTGAAACTGGCTCTCGAGGCTGCCGGGGAATCAGTCGCCGGCACTCCCCGCTTGCTACCAGCCTTGAGGGAAGCAGGTGTTGTAGACGCTGGTGGGCAGGGTTATTATACCATCCTTGAAGGAGCGGTAAGTTATCTCAAAGGTGAAGCCGAACAGATGCAGTTCAGAAAACCCTGGATTATCACCAGCAATGTTCCTACCGGCGGTAAAACCCCGGCCAAGTTAAGTGCTCCTGAAGTTCCTTATGGATATTGCACTGAATTCATGATTAAAGGCGAGAAATTAGAACCGGACAAAATACGCACCAGGTTGGAGAAAAAAGGCCAATCATTAATTGTCGTTGGTGATGATCGAACTGTAAGAGTACACATACACACACTTGATCCGGGAGCGATAATCCATTGCATGACTGGTAAAGGTACACTACACCAGATTTCGATACGGAACATGGATGAACAGTACCAGGACTTCATCGAAATGCAGAAGGAACGAGGGCCGACCGTTGAAATGAACACGGTAGCCGTTGTGTTCGGTGAAGGACTGGTAAATGTTTTTAAGAGTCTGGGTGTATCCGCAATCGTTCCCGGGGGACAGACCATGAACCCGAGTACCCGGGAATTGTTGGAGGCAGTTGAATCAGTGGCATCGGACAATGTCATCCTTTTGCCTAACAATAAAAATATAATCATGACAGCCCAACAGGTGCATTCGCTGACAAAGAAAAAAATTTACGTCATTCCGACGAAAACCATACCTCAGGGAATAGCTGCCCTGCTGGCCTTTGATTTCGAGGCAGATTTCGAGACCAATGTAAAACGCATGGAGGAGGCCAGTAAAGCAGTAAAAACTGTTGAAATAACTCGTGCAATAAGAGGAACAAGCGTAAAGGGTATAAAGATAAAGAAAAAACAGGCAATCGGGCTTCTTGATGATGAACTGGTTGCAGCCGGGGACAGTCCTATCGAGGTAATACACAAGGTACTTGACCAGGTTGATATGGAAGGTTCAGAAATAGTAACAATATATTACGGATCAGATACAAAACCGGAAGAGGCTGAACAGGTCAGTCTGGAGATAAGGGAAAAATACCCCCATTTGCAGATTGATGTTGTAGAAGGCAAGCAACCTCATTATAACTATATAATATCAATTGAATGACGTAACTCTGCTTGTATCGCCCGGGGATAAGAGAAAATAAAGACTGAGGTGTGAAATGACGGTCAAGATTGTAACGGATAGTGTCAGTGACCTGCCTAAGGAAATAGTTAAAAGCCTGGGAATCACAGTTATCCCCATGGTGGTAAAATTTGGAGATGAATATTACCTTGAAGGAATAGATCTCAGCGAGGAACAGTTTTACAATAAATTGGTGACCTCTGAAATTTTCCCGGTCACTTCAGTCCCACCTCCTGAAGTTTTTATTCAGGCCTACAATAAGTTAGCACAGGAAACGGATGAAATTCTGGTCATTTCTGTTTCATCAAAACTGGCGGCTGCGTATAACGTAGCGCAACAAGCGGTTAGTCTGGCCAAAAGTAAATGTAAAATAGAAGTTATAGATTCTAACTGGGCAGCTATGGCTCAGGGGATGATAGTTATAGCCGTTGCCGAAGCTGCAAAAAAGGGGGCCAGCCTTGAGGAACTTAAGCAGATAGCCCACGTCACCATGGCACGAGTTGACCTGCATGCCACGTTTGATACGCTGGAATATTTGAGACGGGGGGGTAGGATAGGACACGCTCGTGCTTTTGTAGGCTCAGTTCTTAAAACCAACCCTATTGTTACCCTCAGAAATGGCATAGTGGAACCGGTAACGCAGGCACGCTCACGTGCAAAGGCAGTCGATCTACTTGTGGAGTTTGTAAAGAGTTTCTCCGAAGTAGAGAAGATAGCCGTAGAAGACGCTGCCTGCAGTGAAGAAGCCGAAATCCTGGTAAAACAATTATCATCGCTCTTCCCCAAAGTACCTGTTTACCGCTCTAGAGTAACACCATCTCTAGGAGTACATACAGGGCCGGGCCTGCTGGTGGTGGCCGTACAGGGAACGGGACACCGGCGAAGTTGAGGGGGTATTTACCATTGTCTTTAAACATTGAACCTCTTATAAAAATTCTTGATCTGGAACAAAAAAGGGGCTTCAATGATTCTTCCGTTTTCGGAGGGCTGGACAGGTTCTTAGCAAACTGGATAGCAGAATTTTCAACTTGTATTAATAGTCCATCCAAATTAAAACAGTTCCGCAAGATCTTCGAACAGGTAAAATATCGCGATTTGTCAGTTGAAAAAAGGGCACAATGGATCAATCAGGCAAGAAAATTCCTGACAGAGGTGAAAATCAACCAGTCGGGGGATAAATCTCAGACAGGTGCCACTAAAAGGAAAAAAATAAACCTGATTATTCCTCAAGCCATTGATGGTCCAATTACAAATGTAAAAGGTATAAGTACAAATTTAGCAGCCAAATTTGAGAAACTTGGCGTAAAGACTATACGTGATCTACTGTATTTTTTCCCACACAGACATATTGATTATAGCCAGCAAAAGCAAATAAAAGACCTGGTTATAGGAGAAGAGCAGACCATTATCGCTAACGTCTGGGAAGCCCGCATCGAATTACTGGGTAATAGAAAAAGCACTGTAGCAGATATAGGAGATGAAACTGGAAATATGAGGGTAGTCTGGTTTAACAATCCTTATCTTGCCAAACAACTGCCTCCAAATTCCAGGATCGTTATCAGTGGGAAAGTAAGCCTGTTTCGAGGACGCCCTGTTTTTGAAAATCCCGAATGGGAACCTTCTGAAGTGGAAGACCTTATCCATACCGGACGTATAGTACCCGTGTATTCTCTGACTTCCGGAATGTTCCCGCGCCAGGTTAGACGTATTATGAAATCTGCCGTTGAGGAATGGGCACCTCTCCTTCAGGATTTTTTACCGGAAGATATTAAAAAACGATGTAAATTAGATGACCTAACTCAGGCAATCAAACAGGCCCATTACCCTGATGACCAGGAATCAAAAGATCGCTCCCGGAGACGTCTTGCCTTTGATGAACTTTTCTTGTTACAACTGGGAGTCTTGAACAAAAAACGTTCCTGGCAAGCTGGACAACCAGGCATTCCGTTTAGTATAGATCTAGATCTGATCAATAAATTTATCCTTTCCTTACCCTTTAAGCTCACTGTAGCCCAGGAAAGAGTCTTGAAGGAAATTACAACTGATCTGGCAAAACCACAGGCTATGTCGCGGTTATTACAGGGAGATGTGGGCAGTGGGAAAACGGTAATAGCAAGTATAATACTGCTAATTGCTGCAGCAAACGGTTTCCAGGGGGCTATGATGGCACCAACTGAAATTCTTGCGGAGCAGCATTTTAAGACGCTTTATGATCTGTTCAGTAAAACCGGTTCGGGCGCTGAAGAAAATCCCTATATTCGGGTCTTCACTGGACTTTTGAATCGACCTGTGAAACTGGCCCTTCTCACAGGCTCTATGCCGCAGCTGAAAAAAGAATCCCTCCAGGAAGCTATTAAACGGGGTGAAATAGATATTGTTTGCGGAACACACTCGTTGATTCAGGAAGACGTAATCTTTTCCCGTTTGGGGTTGGCAGTAATTGATGAACAGCACCGGTTTGGGGTGGAACAACGCTCTGCACTGAGACAAAAGGGTTATAATCCACATGTGCTGGTTATGACTGCTACACCCATTCCCCGCACCCTCGCTCTCACACTGTATGGCGACTTGGACTTATCTATCATTGATGAGCTACCACCAGGAAGGCAAATTATTAAGACCCGCTGGTTGAAATCGGAAGAGCGCGAGAGCGCTTACCAGTTTATTCGCAAACAGGTGTCCTCCGGACACCAGGCTTTTATCATCTGTCCACTTATAGAAGAATCAGAAACAATCCAGGCTAAAGCAGCCAAAATAGAGTACGAAAGACTGAGCACAGAAGTATTCCCTGATCTAAAACTCGGTCTATTGCACGGTAAACTTTCCAGTGAAGAAAAAGATAAAGTCATGCAACGCTTTCGAAACCGGGAATTTGATATTCTCGTCGCAACCCCGGTGATTGAAGTAGGTATAGATATTCCGAATGCTACTGTTATGCTTGTAGAAAGCGCCGAGCGGTTTGGTTTATCACAATTGCACCAGTTTAGAGGACGGGTTGGCAGGGGTACGGCACAAAGTTATTGTATTCTATTGGCTGATAATCCGTCCGAAATAGGACGACAACGTCTTGATATTATTGAGAAAGTGCATAATGGATTCATACTCGCAGAAGAAGATTTGAAGTTAAGAGGTCCGGGGGAATTTTTCGGAACCCGTCAGAGCGGATTACCCGATCTGCGTATGGCTAAATTGTCCGATGCCCAAATACTTGAGTATGCCCGCAGGGAAGCAATACGGATATTTGAAAAAGATCCGGGACTTCAGAAGAATGAACATTCACTTCTATTGCAAGAACTCATCAGAATCTGGCCTAAAGTGGGGGAATGGAGCTAACATTATCCGTTTGGTAATTTAAATGTCTGAGACTAAAGATAGATTGGACAATCTTCTTGTTTCTCTAGGCCTGGTTGAAACCCGGGCTAAAGCGCGCGCACTCATCATGGCAGGTGAAGTTACTGTTGAAGGCAGACAGATAATAAAACCCGGTACCATGGTGCCGGTCGGGTCTTCTATTTCTATTTCGCAGCCGCCACCCTATGTAAGCCGTGGTGGACTTAAACTCGAGTATGCACTGGACCATTTTCACCTTGATGTAACAAATAAGATTGCAGCAGACATTGGAGCCTCAACAGGAGGGTTTACTGATTGCCTGTTAAAGAGGGGAGCTAAAAAAGTATATGCCATCGATGTAGGCACAGGTCAACTGGACTATCGTTTACGTAAAGACCCGAGAGTTGTGGTCATGGAAGGAATAAACGCACGTTTTCCCTTTTCACTTCCGGAAAAAGTCGACCTGATCACAATAGATGTATCTTTTATTTCAGTAGAAAAAATCATTCCCCCAGTGGCCACGCTCCTTGGAGAAAAAGGATATCTCGTTGTGCTTATCAAACCTCAGTTCGAAGCACGAAAGGAGGAAGTAGGTAAAAGAGGCGTAATTCGCAATCCCGAAATTCAGGCTAGAGTGTTGGGGCGCTTCATACACTGGCTGACGAACAATGGGTTCAGGCTGAGGGGATTGGTGCCTTCACCGGTACAGGGTGCTTCTGGAAATCAGGAATTTCTGTTATTATTATTGAGGAAATAAAAAGAAAGGCAGGTCAAAACTAAGGCGGAAGAAGTTGTTGAGAAAGATTTTTCGGAATTAAAGACATTTTTATATTTTGCATTACTTTCCGGAGTAGTAAAACGGGTGGTTATTCAGGAAACAATTTATTATGAAACCAGTGATAGGAAACCGAAAAGTCTCGCAGGATAACGAGACCGCTGTAAGATTAAGATGAAAACTCGAGATGTGGTATTGGAAGTTGAGGGCATCAAGTTAACGGGGAAATTTTATATACCCGGAGATGAAAGCAACTATCCGGCTATATGTATTTGTCACGGAATTCCCTCCTGTACAGTGGATCCAGGGGATAAAGGCTATCCATATTTAGCCGAGACTCTATGCCAGGCCGGGTTTTGCGTCCTGATTTTTAATTTCAGGGGAACGGGAACAAGCGAAGGTAATTTTGATATTGTTGGCTGGATTGATGACCTGGCCACAGCTCTCGATTATCTGTGGATGCAACCTGAGATTGACCGTTCTAGAATAGGAATGGTTGGATTCAGTGCCGGAGCAGCCGTGGCTATATGTATGGCATCTCAAGACAGCAACATAGCAGCCTTAGCCGTGTGCGCCTGCCCAGCCGATTTCTCGTCAATTGTTAAAGACCCGTTCGGTTCAGTGGAATATTTCCGCACAATAGGGATAATTAGAGACAAAGACTTCCCTGATTTTGTAGATTCGTGGGCTGACAATTTCCAGCTTCTCAGTCCGATATACTACATTGACAAAATCAGTCCCCGTCCGATATTACTGCTACACGGTAGAAAGGATGAAGTGGTGCCGGTTGAAAATGCAACAGGACTCTATAATATAGCCCATGAACCAAAAGAACTGATCATCCTGGAGAATGCGGGACATCGGCTGAGAAGAGATCCTGAAGCTGTACAACATTTAATCAAATGGTTCCGGAAACAATTCAAAGTGGAAGGTCAACTATAGCTGGACGAGCGTTTTAAAATTGACCTTTGAATTCAAAATAGCCTATAATTAAGTTGTCAGGGTTGATTCCCAAGAGGTTAACTTTGCACGAAAAGTGTGGCGTTTTTGGCGTCTATTCCCGTCATGAAGATGTAGCCCGTCTAACTTTTTTTGGACTATTTGCTTTACAACACCGGGGGCAGGAAAGTGCGGGTATTGCAACGACAGATGGCACACGGATGAAGGTCTTCGCCCGCATGGGGCTGGTATCTCAGGTCTTCAGCGAGGAATCACTAGCTCAGCTGAAGGGCGGGCATATTGCTATAGGTCATAATCGATATTCAACAACTGGTTCCAGCCGTATAGGCAATGCACAGCCTATTCTAGTAGGAGACTCCGGTAACCCATTAGCCATCGCCCATAATGGTAATATAGTCAATTCACAACATCTATTTGAGGAGTTAACCCAACAGGGGTGTATTTTCCAATCTTCGACCGATACTGAAGTAATTGCCCATCTGATAAACATTTCACCGGAAAGAAATTGGGTGGATAAAATCAAATATGCTATGCACCGCATTTCGGGAGCATATTCCCTTACCATTATGACCAAAGACACGTTGTACGGTGTAAGAGATCCTTTTGGCGTTCGGCCTCTCTGCCTGGGTTCTCTTGACGGGGGATACGTTATAGCTTCCGAGACATGCGCCCTCGACCACATCGGTGCAACTTTCATCAGAGAAATAGAACCAGGGGAAATTGTGGCTATCAACGATGATGGGATACGAAGTTACCGGGAACCTTCGAACCGAAAGGCTCTGTGTATCTTTGAGTATATTTATTTTGCCCGTCCCGATAGTGTAATTAATAACAGACTTCTTTACAGTGCGCGTCTGGCTATGGGTGCAGAACTGGCGAAAGAGCACCCCGTAGAAGCCGATCTGGCAATGGGGATACCGGATTCAGCGACGATAGCTGGAATTGGTTACGCCCAGCAATCGGGCATCAAACTCGGTGATGGACTGCTTAAGAACCGTTACGTAGGCCGGACGTTTATAGAACCGGACCAGCGTCTCCGAGATCTCGGTGTACGTTTGAAATTCAATCCTTTGCCGCAACTGCTCGATGGTAAAAGATTGGTAGTTGTGGATGATAGCATAGTACGGGGTACAACAACACCCCAGGTAGTGAGAATGCTCCGAAGAGCAGGTGTAAAAGAAATACACATGCGTATTTGCGCACCGCCAATCCGCTACCCATGTTTTTTCGGTGTCGATATGGCGACAAAATGGGAACTCATCGCCGCACACAAAACCATTCCGCAGATTCGAGATTTTATCGGCGTTGACTCACTTGGCTATTTAAGTATTGAAGGCCTCATTAAATCGGTAGGACTGCCTCGAGAAAACTTCTGTTTGGCATGTTTTACAGGCGAATATCCTATTCCGGTGCAGTTGGAAATGGATAAACTCTCTTTAGAATCTCAACTTCACAATTCACTTAAAGGTGAACGCCGTTAGTCTTTTCAAGGACGAATAAAGTCCGACATTCTATCACCTGCTTACCACTTTTTCAGACCAATTAAACATATAAACTCGGCAAAAATTTTAGAGTTACTCTTTAACTGGACTTTGTTGTTTGGTAACACATTTTAATGTTAATATTGTCTAGATTTAACTTAACTTATTTCCATAATGATACAGAAAGGCAAAACGATGAGTGAAACATACGCATCTGCAGGTGTTAATATTGACACGGCTGCCCGTATAAAGAAAATCATCGGTAATCTGGCTCAAGCAACCATACGTCCCGAAGTATTAAGCGGTGTCGGATTCTTCGGAGGGATGTTTGAAATAAAAGGATACAAACAACCGGTACTGGTTTCCAGTGTAGATGGAGTAGGTACCAAACTCAAAATTGCCGCAGCGTTGAATAAACATGATACGGTTGGAATTGACATCGTAAACCACAGTGTCAACGATATATTTACTTCCGGCGCCGATCCCCTGTTTTTTCTGGATTATCTGGCTATGGGGAAGCTGATCCCGGAAACATGTGAGGCGATCGCCAGAGGACTGGTAAAAGCGTGTAAAGAAGTAAACTGTACCCTGATAGGCGGAGAGACTGCCGAAATGCCTGGTGTTTACTCAGGGAATGATTATGACTTAGTAGGCTTTATAATTGGTGCGGTGGAAAAAGATGCAATAATTATGGGAAAGAACATCAAAGCTGGTGATGCTATAATCGGACTCCCTTCTTCGGGATTACATACCAATGGATATTCCCTGGCAAGAAAAATATTCGGTGAATCACGTCAGAATCTGGAAGTTTATTATCCAGAGCTTGGGACTACTGTAGGAGAAGCCCTCCTGGTACCACATCGGTGTTATTATAACCAGCTTAAACCGCTTCTTCACCTGATAAAAGGAATGGCACATATAACAGGCGGAGGGCTGATAGGGAATGTACCGCGTATTTTACCTCCCGACCTCATGGCAAGTTTCAATACAGGTTCCTGGACTGTGCCTCCCATTTTTAATTTAATTCAATGTAAGGGAAATGTAGAACGTTCCGAGATGTTTCATACCTTCAATATGGGTATCGGCATGATAGCTGTCACGTCTCCAGATAATACTCAACTGATGCTCAAGAAACTACCGGAAGCACGGATTATAGGCGAGATACTTCCAAGAAAAGGCGATATTCGGGTGGTGATAGACGGAGAAGGTTACCATAAGGACAAGGTAGCATAAAAC
>Ga0315298_1005325_pt1 | contig 18389 bp, 13 predicted proteins | sample WHS_1_MG_FD_203077 | JGI IMG/M metagenome (GOLD analysis project Ga0315298, IMG submission 203077) | Extremophilic microbial mat communities from Washburn Hot Springs, YNP, Wyoming, USA - WHS_1_MG | ecosystem: Environmental > Aquatic > Thermal springs > Hot (42-90C) | place: USA: Wyoming...
CCACGGTGGCCTTCTTGGAGCTGATGGACGACTGGGTGGGGATCCTGGTCAGCGAGGGCTACGGGCTCTATCGCCAATGGGTGGAGCTCAGGGAAAGCTGCCTGGCCCACCTGATACGCAAGGCCAATGGGTTGGCCGAAGGTGCCGATTCCGAAATCGCGCGCTTCGGTAGAAAGATGGCCTGGGAGTTGGGGCGGCTGTGTCATATGGCCCATGCCCCTCCCACTGTGGGTTACTGGCGGGCTTGGTATGCCCGCTTCACGCATTTGGTCAGCGAGCATCAGGGAGGCAAGGATGCGGCGGGAAGCTTTGTCCGGCGGCTCCTGGGGGAGATGGAATCGCTTTGGGTGTTCATTGAGGTCGAGGGTGTGGAGCCGACCAATAACCGGGCAGAGCGGGCGTTGCGCCATGGGGTCTTGTGGCGCAAGCGCAGCCAGGGAACCCAGAGTGACCGTGGCAATCGCTGGGTGGAGAGGATCCTCTCGCTTCGCCAGACCTGCCGACTTCGGGGAAAGCCGACCTACCCCGTCTTGGTCGAGGCCACAGAAGCCTACTTCAAAAGCTACTCCCCGGATCTCGCTCGGATCGTTCAGCACTGATTACCATACCCCCGTGAACGGTTACGAAGACGCAGCCTGCTCAAGGGGCATTCGACGTGGTACGTGAGGGCGTCGAAAATCCCTTGCTAGAGGCCGTCTCCGCCTGGGGCGCCTGGGTGCTGGAAGAAGCACGCAAGGAATTGAGCAGTTCTATCCGAACGATCCCTACCTACCTGCGCCGCGACGCGGGAAATTCTTCATTTGCGTTTTGAGATGTTCGGACGGCTCCTTCTATATCGGACAAACCGATAACATACCCCGCCGCCTTCAACAGCACGAGATGGCAGAGGTATCGTGGACTTCAAAACATCTACCTGTTGAAATCATTGATTGGGAGGAATTCGATTCGCGAGAGGATGCTCTTAAGCGCGAACAAGACCTAAAGACCGGGTTTGGCAGAAAATGGCTGAAGCGCTAATATAAAGCTGGACGTCTCGCGGCGCGGCAGGCAGGCGGCTCTATCCCCGTGGGCTCCATCTGGGCGCGCACCTTGCCATGCCAGAACCCCGCTTGCAGCGCAGAGATTCCGCTGATGCGGCAAACTTGGCTGGCCAAAAAGGAGAGGAAAAAGATCGCCCTCAGGTTTATCCCGAACCGCGAAGCACGGCACGTGACCACCCGCCGCCTTTTCCGCGAGGGCAAATCGGGTGAGCGGATGATGGCCGTCGTGCTCCACCACCCGAACCGCACGGGCAAGACCTACCGCCTCCTGACCGAACGCGACCTGGAGGTTTACCACGCCGCCGAATCTGCCCTGGAACAGAAACGCGCCAGGCTCCGCGAAGAATGGGGCATGGACCCCGTGCCGGATGAAGAAATCCAAATGACGGGTCGCGGGCAAATAACCACGCCACTCTTCGGGATGACGAAATTTGGCGACTTGTTCAACCCGCGGCAGAAGCTAGCGCTGATCACCTTCGTCGAGAAAGTCCGCCAGGCCCAAGCCCACCTGCTCGCCCAGGGCGCCGAGCCGGAGTTCGCCAAAGCTGTGGCGACATATTTAGCGATCACCTTCAATCGGTTGGCAGACAAGAACGCACTCTACAACGTAATCGGTGAAAAGATCGAGCATGTCTTTGGTCGCCAAGCGTTGCCAATAGTGTAGGATCATGTTGAAGTCAACCCATTTACAGATGTGGGAAGGCCAAATATGCAGGAATGGGTAGAACTCGTCCTCGCCCACCTTACCAGCATTCCGTCGGGGGAGGGGAACAGCGATGGTTAGGAATGATGTGCAGACCTTGATTCATCAGCTGGAAATGGTCGCCGGGGAAGTACAACGCCGCTACCGGGCGGAAATATTGGGCATCTTTGGCTCCTACGTGCGCGGAGAGCAGCGCGAGAACAGCGACCTGGACGTGCTGGTCAGGTTCGCCCCAGGAGCGACCCTCTTTGATTTGGTCGGGTTGGCCGACTTCCTCGAGGAGATGCTGGGCATCCGGGTGGACGTTGTCCCGGTGGACGCTCTCCGGGAGGAGATTCGTGACCGGATTCTGCAGGAGGCGGTGTACTTATGAGAGATCCAGCCATCTACTTGAAAGACATCCTGGAGGCCATAGAGCGATTCACGGAAGGCATAGACTTTGAGACCTTCTCCCAGGATGACATGCGGTCCAGCGCCGTCATACGGAAGTTTGAAATCATCGGAGAGGCTGCGAAGCGTATCCCCGATGCAATCAAACAAAAATACCCCGATATTCCCTGGAAAGGCATGGCCGGATTCCGGGATCGGCTCATTCACTTCTACTTTGGCATAAAGTATGAGCTGCTCTGGGAAACCATTCAGGTAGAACTGCCCAGGACGAAACCCAGGCTGAAACAGATGTTGCAGGAGTTGCAAGGGCCATCGATGGATAGGCAGAGAGAATGAAAACATTGAACGAAATCCGGGCTATCCTCAGCGAACATCGGCAATTCCTCCAGGAGCGTTACGGGGTCGAGGAACTGGCCCTCTTCGGCTCCTGCGCCCGAGGGGAGCAGTCCTCGGTGAGCGATGTGGACATCCTGGTGCGGGTCCGTCTGCCCATTGGGCTGAAGTTCTTTGAACTCCGGGATTACCTGGAGGAAATCCTGGACTTGAAAGTGGACCTCCTGACGCCGGAGGCCCTCGAGCAGAAGCCCGCCCTGTGGGAGAGCGTTAAGGAGGATCTCGTGTATGTCCGAGGGGGATTGGAGGCCCTTCCCGGAGGATATGCTGGAGAGTATCGGGAACATTGCGCACTACACAAACCGTGGCCCAATCCGATAGGACCGATCTCGCAGCCTCCCTCGTGGGACCATCGCCCCTTGCCTCCCGGCAGACCATCTCGAGCCAAAGGGCGGCCCTTCTCGCCGGAGCCTCGGAGATAAAAGTGGCTATCTTCGTGGCCCTGGCGCATGGATCGAGGATCGCCATCAGGCGACCCAAGAGCTCCTGAGCTGTGAAGGAGTCGCTCTGGTCCACCCCAAACCCAGAAGACCGGAATTCTCCGTCCCTCAATTTGACGGCCATTTGAATCTTGACATTCGCCCATATCCCTTTCGATGCGAGGACGAGCGAAAGAGAACGAACGAGAGGCCCCCTCGAAAGATCTCCCCTTTATCGAGCGCTCACTTCTTTGCCCTGAAGACGGGAAATGGCCTGTGGAAGCTCGCTGGGGCTACCCTCATGCCGAGGGACCACTTTCTGGTCGAGGGCCTGTGATCAAGTTAGGAAAGCCTCCAGCTCCCCTCAAGGGGTCGTACGACAAATTCCGGACCAAGGGAACTTCGCCATTCTCAGGACTCCCTCGTTCCGTGAGACTCGGCGCCAAAAGAGGAAGTGCGCTTTTTTCCTCGAGCTCGTCCCCAGCGAGAAAGAAGCCCCTTGCGGGGATGGTACTTATCTCTCTCCAATGGCCCGCCCCGAGGCCTTCCCGATCTCTTCCTGAGTGCTCCCTTCAATGTCTCAGAGACTGGGAACGTCCCTTAAAGGCCCCAAGGAATCAAATGGTTCCGGGGAGATGATCCGGGAGTGAAACTCGCCCACCGGGCAGCCGAGATCCTGAACCCAGTTCACAGGGGCCTCTGGTACAGGCGCACCATCATTCGGTCTCGAAGCCATGGGTTACAAACTTCAGAGTCCGACAGTTCTCACTCACCACCCGCACCACGTTATGTGGCACTCCATTCGGCACTGTGGCCTCGATCTCCAGGGTGATCCTCATCTGTGCTCCTGAGAGCCCTGCCAAATGGGCAATGACTTCTTGGGCTATTTTGCCCGCGTCGGCTCCCACCCTTAGGGGGTCGAGGTCCACGCTGCCGTGAAACCTCCGAAAAAGGGGTGGTGCAGGCGCCGGAGCCGACATCCCGCCAGGCACAGTGGCCGTATCCCCTCGTGTCCCTGTGTCAGGGCCCTGAGTTTGAGTCATCGGCTGCCCTGGTGGCATCTCGGCATCCAGTTGCCGCCGGGCCACTTCGGGCTTGACCAGGAGGCCGGCGGGGGCATCGGGCGATAGCTGGACATGCTGCGTGACCCGGAGGCCCCTGTACCTGCCGACGGTTTCATCGTAGCCATCCGCATAGGCAAAGCTGTCCTGCTCCCAGGTGAGCAGCGCCACGCCGTCCGCCACCGCGTTCACGAGCACCGAGGGGTCCTGCAGGCGCGGAAGGTACACGTACCGGGCGAAATCTTCCACCAGCTGTCGGACCTCTACATGGTCACCGCGCCAGAGGGGCACCCGGTCGAGCTCCATCCGGAGGCGGGTCCCGGCCAGAGTCGTCACGAGCAACTCGTCCCGCAACAGCCTCCTGCTGGCCCGTTCCGCCAGCCCCTCGTTGCCCTGGAGCCGGATTTCCTGCCAGGTCACCTCCCCTCTGGGGTCCTGCTGGACCGGCACCAGCAGCCAGCAGAAGGTCTCCGGCAGCCGCGCCTTCACCGTGTCGTCGCTGGCCTTCTGGAGCTGCTCCGCCTGGCGCGCCTGGTGGGACGTCAGGTCCAGGGCGTCCCGTTCTCTGAGGATGGAATCCCACGCGAGGTACCCCCGCACCGCCTCGTCCAGGTCCTGCACCCGCGTCCGGTCCGGGGCCAGGAAGACCAGGGTGTTGCGGTACACGCGCGGCGCGCTGCCTCGGGACTCCAGGATCCGCTTTGCCTCCTGCAGAGCCGGGCTGTCCTCGCCCCGCGCGTGCGGCCGGTCCAGCCCGAGCACCACCAGCCGGGCGTCCAGGTCGTCCGGGACGTCCTGAGGCGACTGCGGGAAGGGATGCACGCGGCTGAAGGCCCCGGACCTCCGGACCTCTTCCCGCACCCGGCGCTCCACCTCCCGCGCCACCTTCTCCGGCTCGCGCTTGAGCTGCTCAGCCCGCCCCTCCGCCAGGCTCTTCACGTTGGGCTGGGGAGCGTACCAGTAGCGCACGCCGTCCTGGTACAGGTGGGTGGCCTCCCCCGCGAGCCTCCGCAGGGCGTCTCCGAAGATCTGCGGGGACTCCCCCGGCGCCACGCACCCCAGCCGCACCCGGCGGTCTTCGATCCCCTGGTGCGCTGCCCGCTGGATGGGGGCGGAGCCCAGGTAGATGGTGCGGGCCACCCGACGGCAGGCGTGGTACTTGCCCAGGTTGGGGACCTCCGCGTCCAGGCGCACCGGGAGCGAGTTCGGCCCATCCACGTCCTTCTCGATGACCGGAACCCAGTTCTCGGAAAGGTAGCGGGTGAGCTCGAACTGCACCCGGGGGTCGTCCACGGGGATGGTGGAGGGCAGGATCAGCGGACTCCGGTCACCCCGCTCCCACAGGCTGTGGATCACCGCGGCCATGAGGCGCAGCACACCCCGCGTCCGCTGGAACGTGGGCAGGGTAGCCCAGTCCTCGTAGAGGCGCGCGAAGACCTCCGGATGGATGGGATAGGCGGCCTTCAGCCTGCGCTCGTAGTCCGGCTCGGCGCACTCCGGAAAGAACTCCCCTTTTTGCGTGCGGTACAGGTCCGCGAAAGCCCGCGCCACCACGTCTCGCGCCTTGAACTGCTCGGGGTCCGTCATCGGCACAAACAGGCGGCGGCGGACGATCTCGAAGCTCTCCTCCTGGGTGGCCGGCCGCCACGGCGCTTCCATCCGCCCAATCACGTTGCGGAGCCGGGCCAGCGCCTCACGGCCCCGGATCCCGCCGACCTCGATGTCCTCCGCCTGCAGGTGGGGGGACGCGGGCTCGTCGGAAGCCGGCAGGGAGATGGCCACGAGGCAGGCGCGCGCCGCTCGCGCGGACTCCGTCAGGGCCTGGGCAAAGGTGAACTGGGTGTCGAAGGTCCCGCCGGGCAGGTCGGGTGCGTCGTGGAGCTGGCGCGCGTAGGCCACCCACTCGTCGATGAGAACGAGGCACGGGCCGTACGCGTTGAAGAGCTCCCGCAGCGCGTCTCCGGGGCTCGTGGCCTTTTCGTCGTCCGCCGCCACCCGGGCGTAGGCCCTCCGGGCCTCCTCGATGCCCCCTGCCGCGTACCCGAGCTGCCAGGCGAGCTCGCCCCACAGGGTCCGCACCACGGTACCGTCCGGCTTGACCGAAGGTCTTCCCGGCGAGATGCGGTTGCCGACCAGCACCACCCTCCGCACCCGCGGCAGGCTGTGGGCGCCAGCCTCCGCCATGACGGCCTCCACGCCCGGGAGCTCCGCCGGGAGCTTCCCGGAGAACAGGTGGTAAAGGGCGATCATGGCGTGCGTCTTGCCGCCCCCGAAGTTGGTCTGGAGCTGCACCACCGGGTCGCCTGCGGCCCCGGAGAGGCGCCGGACCGCGTTCACGAGCAGGCGCTTCAGGTTCTCCGTGAGGTACGTCCTCCGGAAGAACTCCACCGGATCCTGGTACTCGGAGGACGCCTCCCCCAGGTACACCTGCCACAGGTCTGCGGCGAACTCCGCCTGCTGGTAGCGGCCGCTTGCCACGTCTGGGTGCGGGCTCACCACTTCCCGCCACGGCTTCAGGGCGCCCGCCGCGGCAGCCTCTACCAGCGTTCCGCCGGCCTTGCGGCGCTCGGCCCGCACCTGCTCCTCGAACCGCACCCGCAGCAGCTCCATCTTCATGCGCTCCAGCTCCTCCACCTGCGGGGCGGACACGGCCGAAAGGAGCCGGGAGACAGAGTCCAGTGCCCGGTACGCGTCGTCGCTACTGAAGGCCTCCTGGTGCGCCCACTTGTTCCGCCAGTCCCGCAGCTCCGAAACCAGGCTCCGCTCGGTCTGGCCCAGGGTCCGGCGGAACACCTCGTTCCAGCCCTCCCACATGACCCGCAGCAGGGCCGCCACGTCCCAGTCCCGGATGGCCTTGCCCGTCACGTTCCGGTCGTCTCCCACCAGCCGCACGGCCTCTGCCCTGGCCTGGCCCCGGTACTGCCCCTGGAGCTCCCGCTCGACAAACGGCCCTAGGCCCGCCCGCAGGAGGTCCAGGGCCTTGCCGACTCGCTCGTGGTTGGTCATGGCCATGGTTCACCCTCCCTCGACCCTCACCCCGCGCCGTTCGAAGTCCCTGACGACGGATTGGTAGACGGCCCTTGCCAGGCTCGCCGCACGGCGGGCGTCTTCCCAGGTGGCCTCCGGCCACTCCCCCGGGTAGCGGGCCTCCACCGCCCACGCCGTCAGCTCGCCCAGGTCCGGGTATGCCTCCTTCACGGACCAGCCAGGCGGTAGAAGGTTGCGTAGCCCGTCTAGGTCGTGGCGAAACGGGAATTCGATCCCCTCCAGCACCAGGCCCGCCTTGAGGGATTTCTCCGCGGCCTGCTGTGCAAACCAGCAGACGTGCCGGGGGACGGAGTCGGGCGAGGCCAGGAGCCGCTCTGCCTCCCGGAGATCCTCCTGGGCAAAACGGAGCCACCGTCTGGCTTCGCTCTGCAGTTCAGGTCCGTTCATAGACAACCTTACCCTCGCGCAAAGCAGACCGGAGGACGTCGCCCACCACGTGGCCCCGCCGCGAAATCTCGTCCGGCGTGGTCACCACCACGTCTTTACACACCGGAAGGTCGTTCAAAACCCGCAGGATTTCCACCATGGCCTGGCGCTTGTTAGCGACTTCTTCCAGGACCACCAGAAGGTCCACGTCGCTCCAGGGGCCCGCCTCCCCGCGGGCCCGCGACCCGAACAGGATGACGCGCACGGGGCGGAAGCGTTCCACGATGCGCTGGACCATGGTCTGTACCAGATCCTCAGACACGTCTACTCCCTGCCTCCGAAAAGCAAGCCCGTACCCGAGCCGGGTTCCCGGGCCAGCCTTGCAAGCTCGGGCCAGCCCAGGACCAGGGCGTTGTAGGCCTGAGCGTCCTGGGAGCGGCCCTTCTTCTCCGCGATGGCGAAGAGCCGGTAGGCAAGGTCGCGGGCGAGCTCCCCACGGGAGCCCAGCCGTCGCAGGAGTCCCGCCGTGGCCCGGTCCCCGCGCTTCTCGTGGTAGTAGACCCGAAGCAGGTGATGAGTCGCCTCCCAGACGCTGACACGGCGGTCCCTGTCAGGGTTCCAGTTCTGCGGGAGTTCCTCGGGATGCAGGAGCCGCACCTTCCCGCCGCGAGAGTGCACGATCCCTGCCTCGACCAGCCCGCTCACGGTAGTGACCTTTGCCTTGGACAGCAGCTCGGCGTCCCCGAAATCCCCCTCCTCGAACCCGTGCTGCTCGTACCAGGCGATGGCCCAGCGGGTGTCGGCATCGAACTCGTCCTCCTGCTCGGAAAGGACCTCGGTGAGGGTCTGGTTGATGAGGGCCAGGGCGGTGCGCACGCTCATGGGCCGCCCCGAGGCCTCGAGGATGCGGCGGTGGCGGGAGTAGATGGCCATGCCGGGGCCGATGGCCGCCTGGGCGAAGTCCACCGGGGCGATGTTCCCCTGCTGCAAGCGCTTGAGCGCCACGGGGAGCTCCCGCTTGAGTTCCGCCACGAAGGAGCGCCGGTCGGTCTGGGGGGCCTCCGCGGGCCGAGACCGGCAGGCGAGCACGATGTACGAGGCGAGGGCGTTGGTACCCATGGCGATCATCCGTTGGCGCTGCGACGCCCGGACCGGCCAGGTGGCGGTGACCTGGAAACCCGTCTCGACGAGGGCGGTGAGCATCGTCTCCCAGCCGGTGGTGCGGTCCACCGGAACGCGCGCATCTTGCGCGTCTTCTTCGCCGGGCGAGTCGCCCGCGTTCCCAATCTCCTCGTCGTCCTGCTTGAAGGCGTAGTAGACGGTGAGGGGGAAGCGCGGGTCCATCTTCTCCCGCAGCACGGTGAAGGCCTTGCGGAATCCGCTCTCAAAGTGTTCCTTGGCCTTGCGCTTGTCCCCGCCGAAGCGCTCGGGAGCGGCCACCAGCTCCGGCTCCTTGGGCACCAGGATCGTGCCGAAGAGGTCGGGGTAGAGGTCGCCGATCGTGCGCCGGAGCCACACGTAGAAGAAGTCCGAAAGCGCCGCGTAGCCGATGTTATCGTAGTAAGGCGGGTCGGTGGAGACGAGGACGTTTGCGAGACCGTCCCAGGGGCTCGCGGCGTCAATGGGGCGAGCGTGACCCGGAGATAGGCTCCCCTCAATCGACTCAAGGCTCTCTGTGACGCGCTCCAGGCACACATCAAACCCTGACCGCGGTGATCCCAGAGGATTGCCCTCCGCAAAATCCCACACCATGGGAATCGCTTGCCTCCCGAACAGATTCTTGATCTCGACGCGACTGGCTTCCCACCTGCAGAGCGCATTGTTGAAGTCCGCGCACCGGTCCAGGGCCAGGGCCAGGAAGGTGGTCACCGTGGCGGCGTAGGCGTCGGCCTCTGCGGGCGAGACGCCCGCGCTCCCAGCGTCCCGCCGCACGCCCGCCCGCACCTCCCGCACCAGGTCCGACAGCGTCACCATCGCCGTGAGCTGGCGGGGGGTGAAGAGCTGAAAATACCGAGACATACCGTACAGCGGCAATTGATCCGCCGCCTTCTCCTGCAAGGCCTCTTCCGGCCTCCATGCGGGCTGCGCCTTCCGAGCGATGGCCTCGTGATCGTCGGTGGCGGGCAGATACACCCGCCTTCGCCCTACGTCGGCCACGATGGCCACCAGCCGCGCGTCCATCCGGCCCGCTTTCCCCTGCTCCTTGATGTGGTCGTCCGGGATCGGGGCGCCAGTGAGGAGGCATCGGAACTGCGCCTTGCCCGTCTTCGTGCCGGCCCTGACCGCTTCGCGGTTAGGAGGCGGGCCTGTGCGCACGCGGAAGCGCCAGGTGCCGGCCGCGCGGTCCACCACTGGCTCGAGCCAGGCCTCGCTGCCCTTCTTGCTGGAAAGCCAGAAGGTGCTCATGAGGGGCACGGGCGCCCCGAGGGCCGCAGGGTTCGGGCTCGGCACGGTGCGCGCCCAGATCCAGGCGATGACGGGGAGTTCCTTGCCCACGTAGGGCTTGAGATGCGGATGCTCGGCGGCCATCTCCGCCGTCACCTTCACGGGCGGGTAGAGGTGGCCGATCCGCTCCCGCGCCCGCCCCAGGACCAACCGGCCGTAGTAGCGCACGTCGGCAGCCAGGCCGGCGGAGCCACGCCACCCTGGGAACGCGGGCCTCCGGCCCGCATCTTCACAAGCGGAACTCCATTTCCAGTCCCCCGGCTTCTCTACCAGCCCTGCCTTCACCGGATTGTTTCGGATGTATTCTCGAACGGCAGCCAAGTGCTTCTCGTCGCGAATAAACCGGTCGAAGTAGTCCGGCATCCAAAATTCCCCTGCCCTTTCCAGTATCCGGTTTGCTTCTTTCGCCGTGAACGACTTCCAGGAATGCACAATATCCCCGAGGCGATACCCTTGGAGTGGCTCGATGAGTACATGGACGTGGTTGGGCATGATCACCCACTCCAGGAGGTGGTACCTTTCGCCGTCGAAATGAAGAAGCGCGTCCTGTACCAGCGCTGCAATGCGTTCATCGCGGAGGTAACAGGCCCCGTGTCCAGCATCTTCGAACTCAGCGATACGTTTGCGTAGTTCGATTACACGAGGGTCAGCTGCCGGAAGCGATGACTCGCACTGCAACTCTTTTTTCCATTGTTCGATCAAATGTGCTGGAACGCTGTCGTGAAGTCGGAACGTGAGGAATTGCACCAAACCCGGTTGATCCAGGTGGGGTAGGTAGCCTCGGGAGTGCCATTGTTTATGCGGCCGAGACGGCCGCGCTCCCAGAAACGTGGCCTCCGGATTCACGGGCGGCCAATCGGCCCAGCGGGGCACCAGCTCCAGGTAGCACTTGTTCAAAAGCACCGCGACCGGATTGAGGTCCCCGGCATAGGCCTCCATGCCGAGCCGCGCTGCCTCAAGTGGAATGGAGCCCCCTCCGGCGAAAGGATCGAGCAGGGGAGGGAGCTTTCCATCGCAGTACTTGAGCATCTCCGCTCGCGCCTCGGCGTAGACCTCCGGGTGCTTATGGATCTGCTTTGTCATCATCCGCCGGATGATCCCGAAAAGCCGCTCACGTTCTCTCTCCTGCGCCTCCTCCGTGGGGAACTTCTCCGGATGACTCGACGGATCGTCCACTACCGAGGCGAAGAGCACCACCCGGGCCACCGGCAGGGGCAGCCTCGCCCACCAGTGGTGGATCCCCTTGGGATGCGCCCCGATCCCCGGCATCTTGTCGTACGCCGAGGCATCGTTGATCTCGGGGAGCGGCAGTGCAACTTCTATGAGCTTCTTGTTCATCGTGTCTCCCCCGCGTGTGTCTGAAAGACAACCTCGGACTTGAGGGCCGATTGCATATTGGCCGAACGGAATTGCGTTTTTGCCCACTTTGACAACCCGTTCCTGTGTGGGCACTTACATGCTGAATTGCCTTTGAATTGCGTCTTCATTGCATCGAATTGCGTTTGAAACATGCCCGATGAGGTCACCGCTTATGGCTCCCTTTGGCTCAATGCCCCGTGCCTTCATGCCGGGGATTTCTTGGTTTTCCTATTCTATGGCTCTCTATATGGCTCATCTATAGCTCATTTTTCGACCTCTGATCCATACGACGACCCCGCCGGGGCGGTATGGAGGACTCGGCGGCAAACCAACGTGCCCAGCGACGTGTGCCCTTAAGCTCTACTTTATTTTCGCGACGGAGTTCGTCCAACAGCCGCTTGATCATAGCCCGCGACAGATGGGGCACGACCTGCTCGATCTCCCACATGGCAGATCCTTCTGGAAAGGCATCCTGAAGGTGCTGGAGCAAAAGCGCCTTGTTGGTTTCACGGTCGAGTCCTCGCTTGCGCGTGTAAACCCCAGGCCTGCCGAGAAACCTATAAAACCGGCGCGAAAGTAGGAAGCGGACTCCCCGGCCGCGGCCCACCCGCTCAATGATGCCTTGGTCCAGCAGCGGTCCCAGGCGCGGCCTCAGGAACTCGGGCACCGGTTGCTCCCGGTGTACGAAGTCCAGGACCAGGAAGTCCTCGATGGAGAAGGCAGCCAGGCGCTCGCGGCCAATCTCCTCGAGGAAGCGGAGGAACTCGGGGTCCTGGACCTGGCCGTGCAAGATGACCCAGACCGAGTACTCGCTCGTACGACTGAGGTCCGGAAGCGGCTTGCTCTGCAGGATACAGGTCCGGTAGATGAGGTCGAAGCCCTGACCCGCCCGCTCGACAAGCCCGAGCTTGCCCAGAGCCTCGGCGATCCGGCGATTACGCGGATTTTGTTCCCACAGGATATTCTGTTCGTTGATTCCAGGCGGGAACCCGCCCGGGCTCACGATCTCAATGCGACGCGGGTACTGGCGCACGAAGACCGAGCCGCTGTGACGATAGTCCCGGTGGCTCACAGCGTTGAGAAGGACTTCCCGTACGGCGCGCTCGTCGAACGTGGGCACATCCCAGACAAAGAGTCCCTGCTGGAAGTGCTGTAGATCGTTACGCAGGTTGATGGCCTGCCAGACCTGGTCGAGCACGGGAAGGAAGCCTTGTCGGAACTCACGCCGATCGGCGGCTGGCCCGGGGGCGTCATTGGGCCGGTACTCGAAGATCACCTCGGCCTGTGAGAGGAATCGGCCCAACGCCTCCCGAGTCCCGAGCATGATGAGGGCTGCGTACGTTAGCTGCCCGCCGACTATCAGTTCAGCATCGGCGAGAAGTCGCTCGACGGGTCGGGTGGCGATGCCTTGGCCTGGCGTTTTGCGCTCCCAGAGGGTACTTAGCAGCTCGATGGCTTCTGGGTCCAGATCTGACAAGTGCGCCCCAGAGCAGATCTCTGCCGAGAAGTCTGGTCCCGTCTCATTGTGGATCCGCCGAAGATGTTCGTCCGACATGGGTACGAGGCTTTCACCCGCTCGCATCCAGTAGGTGCCTCGGTCGTGCCAGGCTGTCCCGGGTAGCCGCGCTGGCACATGAACGATGAGAACACGCCGCCCCTCGTGCCAGTACTCCTCGATCGAGATTCGATGTCCAAGCCGTTCGTACAGGCCCGCCTCGGTGCGCCCCGGCTCTTGGAAGGCCTTGGTCCCCACCACTCGGCGAGGCCTGTTGTCCGTCACACCCAGCACGATGCGCCCTCCGCCTTCGTTTGCGAGAGCGACGCAATACTTCACGAGGTCGTCAAAGGGAAATCCGCCCGAGGCCGTCTTGAACTCGACGCGGCTTCCTTCCGAGCTGTCCAGAAGCTCACGGAATTCCTCGGGCGCGGTCATCTTGGTTCCTCCGCTTGTCCCAGTAGCTCCGCCATCGCATAGTTCACGCTGGTCACGCCGAAGTCCGGCTCGCGCCTGAAGGGCCGCCGGACGTAGTGGACACGGTGCTCGCCTCCGTCCAGGAACTCGACGATGGCCAGGATATAGTCGTCGGGCTTGTTGAGGCAGGTCAAGATCTCGTTGCGGGTCACGGTGACCGTCTCCGCGCCGGCGACCCGGCCCTTCACCTCGATGAACCGCAGCCTCCCGGTAAGGGGGTCGCGGCTCTCGATATCGTAGCCGATCTGCTCCCGTTCCCGGTCCACGGGCTCGTAGCCCAGCCGACGCTCGACTTCCATGACAATTGCCCGCGCCTTTTCCGCCACGGCGCGGGTGTCCGCGGTTTGGCTGTCCACAGGCACCGGCTCGCCGCGCATCTTCGCCAGCAGCCCCGCTGGCACCACCACGAACCCGCCCATGACCACGGGTGGAAGGGGCGAGATCTGCGCCTCCAGGTCCAACTGCTCCATGCGGTTACGAAGCCGGGCGGCCAGCTCGTCCGCCCTGCGGCGGGCCTCTTGGGAGTTAAGGCGGGCGTTGGGCTTACCTGCCTGCTCCTGCAGCCTCAGCTCCTCCGCCCGGTGGTCCCAGTAGGCGATCTCCTTGGTGAGCCGGTCCTTCACCGCAGCTCGCGTCTTTTCGATCCATTCCAAGCGTCGGCGTCGGACCTCTCCCAGGTGCTCTGGCACCACGCGGGCCACAGCGTACTCCATTGCCTTCATCTCCAGGTCGCGGGTGATCCAGGCGCACTCCGGCAGGCCGAGGATCTCTTCAGGATCGGGTTCTTCTTCACGCAGGGGTCGGTAATCCAGGTACGGCGCATAGGCCGCGTCGCGGGGGCCCCCGTCCGGGTCCAGTTCCACGTACAGCATCCGCCGCGAGATTACCCGGCGCTCTCCGGCTCCATGCATACTGGCATCCTGGACGGCGTGCTCCAAGCAGAAGACGACCCTCGGTCTATCGCTCGGGTCGGACTCATCCACTAGAACAGCACCGCGGCGCAGAAGGTCGCGGTGACGCTCCAAGGTCAGGTCCACCACAGCATCAAGGAGAGGATGGCCTGGGCAAATGAAGGCCGCCAAGGGCTGGCCTTGGGGGGCGATGAGGTCCTTCTCGAAGGTGATGCGCTCGTAGCGGTGAAGGATCGGTTCCCTTGTCCCGATGAGCCGGTCACGCTGGCGCACGGCAGCGGGCACGTGCGTAACCTCGTAGCGGCGGGGTTCCCGCTGCCTCACGGTACCACCAAGACGCCGGAAGGCTTCCAGGAAGAAGGACTCGATGTAGTGGGGTTGGAGACGTCTCGCCTCGGCTCGCTCCATGTCCTCCCGGACCCTGCGTAGGCGCTCAGAGTCGATGATCTCCTGCGCCAAGGCTCGCTCCTCGACCAGATCCCGAAGGCGCGAGGGGTCCAGAGCCTGGTCGATGGCCTGGGCGTGCCTAGCCCTCACCTCCGGCCGTTCTCCGTATCGGATGGCCTCGATGAGGAGGTCTCGAAGGGGTCTTCCCTCGAACTGCAGCTTGCCGAGGACGTCGAAGACCTTGCCTCCCAGGGCCTGGCGCGCATCCTCTAGTTTTCTGAGCAGCGTGTAGTAGACGTCGCCCTCCCGGGTCTCGATGGCCACCAGGTTCCACAGGTGACAGACCTCCTTCTGACCGATCCGGTGGATACGCCCGAAGCGTTGCTCAATGCGGTTTGGGTTCCATGGCAAGTCGTAGTTGATCATCAAATGAGCGCGCTGGAGATTGATGCCCTCGCCAGCAGCGTCCGTAGCCACAAGCACCCGCACCTCGGAATCGTGAAGAAACGCCTCCTGAGCCTTGCGCCGCTCCTCTCTCCCCATGCCACCGTGGATCCACATCACCGCCTGCGGCCGGCCGAGGAGAGTCGAAATCCGCTCCACGAGGTAGCTCAGAGTGTCCCGATGCTCGGTGAAGATAACGAGTTTTTGATAAGGGGAGGCCGCTGGCTTGGGAGGAGCTTGACGGTACGACTCCTCTGACTCCGCGACCCGGCCCCGAAGGGCCGCTGGTGTAAAAAGCTCGCTCAATAACTTGGACAGTTCTTGCCACTTCCGGTCCTCACCGCTTTGCCGCACTAGCGAGGCCAGAGATTCGAGCCTCTTAAGGGTGGCAATCTCAGCCCGGAGTTCCTGGATGGTCCGGGCTGCGGTGGCCTGATCCAAGACCTCTTCTTCTTTTTCAGTCGCCTCGGCTTCGGGAGCTTCCTCCAGCTCCTCCAGCTCCTCTAGATCCACTGTGGGCCCCACCCAAGCGGGGACAGGCAAGGCACCCCCTCGCTCAATCAGCTCCAGCTCTCTTAGCCGACTTTCGAGCCTTTCCCGACGGCGTCGAAGGGACTGGTAGATAGCCTCGGGGCTTGACGCCAGCCGCCGTTGCAGAATAGTGAGTGCCCACCCCACCGTTCCCTTGCGCTTCTCATCGTCTAAGGCATCGGCTCGATTGAATTCCTCCTGGACATAGCTCGTTACTTCCTTGTAAAGTCGCGCCTCCAAATCTGAAAGCCGGTAAGGCACGGTGTGGGCGAATCGCTCTGGAAAGAGCGGAGTCCCATCGAACTTCACCAGGTTCTCCTTGACCATTCGCCGCATCAGGTCGGAAACGTCCACCTGGTGCACCCCATCCCTGAAACGGCCTTCGAAGCGATCCCCGTCCAAAAGCGCTAAGAAGAGTTGAAAGTCTTCCTCCTTTCCGTTGTGGGGCGTGGCCGTAAGGAGTAAAAAGTGTCTGGTGAGACCTGAAAGGAGTTGCCCCAGCCTGTAGCGCTTGGTGTAGCGGACCTCGCCGCCGAAGAAACTGGCGGACATCTTGTGGGCCTCGTCCACTACGACTAGATCCCAACGGCAATCGGGTACGCTGAGCTTTGCCTGAACTGACTCGTCCCTGGCCGTCTTGTCCAGCCGCACTATCACGAGGTCGTTCTCAAGAAACCAGTTTCCAGTGCGCGCTGCCTCCAGTTTCTCATTGGTCATGATTTCGAAAGGCAATTGGAAGCGCTGGTATAGCTCGTCCTGCCACTGCTCGGCGAGATTTCCAGGGCAGACCACAAGACATCGCTGCACATCGCCTCGCACCACAAGCTCCTTTATGAGCAGCCCGGCCATTATGGTCTTGCCCGCTCCTGGGTCGTCCGCAAGGAGAAACCGAAGGGGCTGGCGCGGCAACATCGCCTCGTACACTGCCGTGATCTGATGAGGAAGGGGGTCGAGCAGGGAGGTGTGGACTGCGAGCAAAGGGTCGAAAAGGTATGCTAGGCGGATTCGGTGGGCTTCCGAAACCAGCCGGAACAGGGCTCCATCGCCGTCAAAGCCCCAGAGCCGACCCCGCTCCACCAACTCCAGATGCGGTTCGTCGTCCCGATACAGAAGAACCTGGCCTACTCGACCCGCGAGGTCTTTGTATGTGAGCTCCAGGGCGTCCGTTCCGAACCACTGAAGGCTCACCACAGTTACTGGGGCATCAGGTAGCACGCCCCTCACCGTAGCCTTTGGTTCGAGATCCTCGAGCCTCATGATCGCCTCGGCCTTTGGACACGACTGGCCAGCGAGAAAGACACCCCTGTTTCGGCATCCCTCGATTGGGGTCCATTATAGACAAAAAGTCTTCGGCTTGACTATGGTATCTTTCCTTTTATACCTTTTATACCGGTCCTGGCTTCGTGGGTGAGCTTCATGGGGGTTGATAGGACGTTCTTGGCGGCTTTGGCCTTGTGCTGGAGACTCGGGCTGAAAAGCTCCTTTGGCGGCATTGGCGGCCCTGTCGGCCAAAAGGCTACTTGGGTTTTGTCCTCGCGATTAGCCCTGTTTTTCCCAATGAAACGGACTTGATGGAACGGACTTGGAACCATACTCCCGGACCTCCAGAGATCATCAGTTTTGGGCTCAAAATTAGCTCACTTCGAGGAGGTCGTTTCATCGGAGTCATACAGCGCTTTGCGTCCGGGTCCTGGTCTTTGGGAAAGGCCCCACTTAGGCCTCAAATAGGCCTAGCCATCCTCGAGCCTGTGGCCTATATCCTTGACGATCCCTTCTTGGGAAGGAGGTTCCCGAGGGCGCTATTCGGTGCAGCCAAGCCTCAGAGAGCACCTCCACGTTGTCCTCACTGAGAAGCCCTTTTTCCCCAATGAGCACACATCACATCCTCTCCCTCGCTATCTGGTGGAGTGGTCCCGTCCATTCACTCGAGGATGTGGATCTTGGCCATGGGGCCCAAGAGCCGATTGGCAAAAAGCAGCACGACGTTGGCCGATGAATCAAGCTCATGATCCCGGCCCCTAACACACCTCCCGAATACCTGGTTCCACCCAAGCTCGTCCCAGATGCGAAAGATGGCGAAAGCGCCCCCGAACTGCTGCCTTCTCTCGAACCAGAACTCCTACCCCTCGGCTGTAACATTGAGTTCGAACAACTACCTCAGCTCCCGCGTGATCTTCGGCATCTCTTTCGTAGGGCACGAGGCCTTCGCGACTCGCTCTCAGTTGGCCATAGCGATGGCCCCCCTCCTGAGCCATATGTCTCCGTACCGCTCCTGGGAAAGCCTTGCATAATGGGATCGTCCGATACACCCCTGGCCTCGAGAAGGGCACGATGGGCGTCCTCTAGAGTCGCTTATGCGCACTTCCCAAGGTAACATGCCTAAAGGGCCCAAACCCCATTTCGGAAAGGTCCGGGTAATTGCCCTTCACCCGTCGGCCAGGGGGTATCAAGTCGCGCAACCCGTTCAAGTTATCCAGAAACGGGAACGAAACCCCGTCAAGGATGACAGGTGCTCCGCGGGGGGGCCATCCAAGCTGGGATGGCCTAGCGGGGAAAACCCGGAGATGGCGCGAAAGGCGGTGTTGTCGGAGGGACGCACTCTGTGCGTCCGCGTTGCAAGGCCGTGCCCATGCCGAGGAATAACATGATCATCGGGGGCAGACGAACGCCCGGTGGCCTAATGGCGCGATCGCCCGGTGGAGGCAAAGCCTCATTTACGGGCGTGCGGAGCCCGCCCCTCCGCGGGGTGGGCTATCCAAGCTAGAACGGCCTTGCGGGGAAAGCCCGGAGATGGCGCCGAGGGCGGTTTTCTCGGAGATACTGTGTTGGGTTGTCAAGCCTCCTTGGTTTAGGGAGAGTGGGCTCCCTGGTAATGAAACGCTGGGTTGAAGGGCTGCGCCGACTTGAGAACCCCAATGGC
>Ga0315298_1005327_pt1 | contig 18386 bp, 28 predicted proteins | sample WHS_1_MG_FD_203077 | JGI IMG/M metagenome (GOLD analysis project Ga0315298, IMG submission 203077) | Extremophilic microbial mat communities from Washburn Hot Springs, YNP, Wyoming, USA - WHS_1_MG | ecosystem: Environmental > Aquatic > Thermal springs > Hot (42-90C) | place: USA: Wyoming...
TAATTGCCAAAGAGAATAAAATCTCAAATCATTTTGATGAAAAAGTAGTCAGGGCTTATTGGATTGGCAAGGAGCTTTAGAAAAAGTGAGAATTTCAAAATTGAAAGAGATGGTAGCAAAAAATTTAAAGAAGTCAAAGTTGGCAGAAAAATTGTCAGAAAACTCAAGGGGACATCATTCTTTTCATGTTTTAGTTGCCGGACCGATGAAAAGAGATTTAATAATGACAGAGGGAATGAAAGATCTTTGTAAAATTTCTTGGGGAAAAATTTTAAAAATTGAAGATCGCAAAATGCGAATCGCAAATTTAATAGTGGAGTATCAACCACTTTTTAAAGAAAAGAAATGGTTTTTGGGAAAGCCAATAAAAAGAAAAATTTTTTGGTTCAAAAGTATTTTGCCAAAATTAAGAGTTGGTGATATCCTCTCTTTTCATTGGGATTTAGCGTTAGAAAAATTGAGAAAAAGAGATTTGGAAAATTTGAAAAAATACACTCAATTATCGATCGAAATTGCAAATTATTTGAAAAAGTGAAAAAATAAAAGAATGAAAAAACCAAAGGTTGCCTTTTTTTCTTTAACTTCTTGCGAAGGTTGTCAGTTCGCTTTGTTAGATTTGGGAGAAAGATTCTTCAATTTTTTAAGGGAGGTTGAATTAGTCGATTTTTCTTTGATTGAAGAAATCCCGTTTCCAAAAGAAAAGGTAGAAATCGACGTTTCTTTCGTCGAGGGGTTGCCAATAAAAAACGAAGAGATAGAATTACTAAAGAAAATCAGAGAAGAATCGGAGATTTTAGTCGCCATGGGAAATTGTGCTTCTTTGGGCGGAATTCCAGAAATGAAAAATTATCAAGGAAAGGAAAGGACGATAAGGTACGTTTACAAAAAATTAAACGTTGAAAACCCAGAAATCAAAGAAATCGACAATTTCGTTAAAGTTGATTTTTACATCCCAGGATGCCCGATAACTGGAGAAGAATTTTTAAAATATGCAAGAGAATTGATTCAAGGGAAAATTCCAGAAATTTTACAAAAACCAGTTTGTTCAGAATGTCCTCATCAAGGAAAAGAAACTTGCTTTTTAAGAAAAAAAGAACCTTGTTTGGGCCCAATAACTTTAGCAGGATGTGAAGCAATTTGTCCAAAAAACAATCAGCTTTGTTATGGTTGTCGAGGAATTTTGAAAAACGTCAACCTGAAAGGATTTTTAGAAACTTTGAAAAAATTTAAAAACCCAGAAGAAATCGAAGACAATTTAGAAATTTTTGGAATAAGAGACGATATTGAAGAAATACTAAAGAAAAAAGCAAAAGGAAATTGTTGAATAAAAATTCACACAAAAATGAAAATCATCCCTTGGAATGTTAATGGATTGAAATCGGTTTTAAAAAGAAATTTTTTAAATTGGGTTGAAAATTCAGGGGCAGATATAATTTGCTTGCAAGAAATCAAAATGCAGTTGGATGAAATGAAAGCCGCATTAGTCAAACCTAAAGATTTCTTTTTTTATTTCAATTGTGGAAAAAGAAAAGGAATGTGGGGAGTTGGGGTTTTAACAAAGGAAAAGCCACATAAAGTGAAATCAAAAATGGGCATTGAGAGATTTGACAATGAAGGAAGGTTTTTAGAATTGAAATATCCTCGTTTTACTTTGATTAATTTTTATTCTCCTCATGGAGGGAGGCAAAAAGAAAATTTGGATTATAAATTGGAGGTTTATGAAAAATTCTTGGGTTATTTAAAAGAAAGGAAAAATAAAAACTTAATAATAGCAGGAGATTTTAACATTGCTCACAAAGAAATCGATTTGGCAAGACCAAAAGAAAACGAAAACAATACAATGTTTATGCCAAAAGAAAGAGAGCAAATTGATAAAATAATAAAATTAGGGTTCATCGATACATTTCGATATTTTCACAAAGAAGGAGGAAATTATACCTGGTGGCCATATTCCTTTAATGCAAGAAAGAGAAATTTGGGTTGGAGAATTGATTACATTTTTATTTCAAAATCTTTGGTTCCAAAATTAAAGGATGCTTTTATTCTGAAAGAGGTTAAGGGCTCAGATCATTGTCCCATCGGAATCGAAATCGAGGTAAAATAAATCTATAAAAATCAGTTAACATTTTCCACCCCTCTCTTCTATTGTTAGCCATATAAAAAAATATTCTTATATTCTCGAGAATATGAGAATATTCTACTTGATTTTCCAACCAATAATTGCTACAAAAAAATAATGATTAAAAGAAAAATTAAAACTCCAAAGCAATTAGAAAGGTATTTAAAAGGGTTAGCGAACCATCGAAGAATCGCAATTTTGAATTTAATCGCGAATGAAGGCAATATAACTTTAGAAGAAATTGCTAAAGCTTTAAATTGCAATATAAAAACCATCTCTGGCCACACTCAGAAATTGCTCCAGGCTGGATTGATTAGGAAAAAATATCGAGGAAGACAAGTAATTCATACCCTCTCACCTTACGGAGAAAGATTTTATGAATTTTTACAGACATTCTCATATTCTTGAGAATGTGAGAATATTTTTTTGTGAAAATTTTGATTCAAAGTTTAAGTTATGAAAATTACTGTTCCCCATATTCATAAAATTGAAGGGGAAGCAGGATTTTGGGCAAAGGTAACAAGGACAGGAAAAATTGAGGAATTGAAATTTCAAACACTTTTGGGATTAAGACAGATTGAGGGAATTTTGGTAGGGAGAAGATATTTTGAAGTTCCGATAGTTGTTTCAAGAATTTGTGGAATTTGCCCCGTGCCCCATATTTTATGCGCGATAACCTCCCTAGAGAACGCTTTGAAACTCAAAGTTTCAGAGCAAACAACCCTATTGAGAAAATTGCTTTTGGCTGCCAACATCGTTCATTCGCACACTTTGCATTTGTTTTTCCTTTCTTTGCCAGATTTTTTCAACATCGAAAACGATCTTGACCTTCTGAAAAAATTTAAAAAAGAATCAAAAGCTGCTTTGGATGTGAGAAATTTAGCCTTAGAAATAACAAAAGTAATCGGAGGAAGACCTGTCCATCCAATTACTCCCATCGTGGGTGGTTTTACAAAACTTCCAGAAAAAGAAAAACTGAAAGAAATTTTAGAAAAAATTCCCCAAGCCATTGAAAATGCTAATTTGTTAATAGAAACCTTCAAAAAAATTGAATATCCAGAATTCGAAAGAGAAACCCTTTTTGCCTCGGTTTTTAACGGGAAAGATTACCCATATTACCTTGAAAAAATTGTCAAAATTGGAGATGAAAAATTTACCTTTTCTGATTTTTATTCAGTCCAAATTGAAGAAGATTTAAAATCGCCACCGGTAAAAAGGGTCAAATTTAGAGGCAAGGCTTACATGGTCGGAGCGATCGCTCGGCTTAAAAATAACGGAAAGTTTTTAACAAAAAATTCGAAAGAAAAATTTGAGGAATTTTTAAAAGAGAGAAAACTTAACGAAGAAGAGTATTTTAAAAACATCTTTCACAATCTCTTTTCCCAGGCAATCGAAGTTTTACAATTTTTGGAGGTTTGCCAAGAACTTTTGAAAGAGGTTTTGAAGTTACCCTTAAAAGAAGGAAAACCAAAAATTGAATTTCATCCTTCAAGCGGGTTAAGCGCCCTCGAGGCCCCCAGGGGAACGCTTTTTCATTACTACGAAATCGACAGAGAGGGAAGAATTTCAAATTGCAACGTCATCACGCCGACCGCTCAATTTTTGCACAATATCGAAAAAGATCTTAAAACCCTTTTGCCCAAAATCATAAAACTGAAAAAGCAAGAACAGATTAGAAAAATCCGGTCTCTGGTCAGAATTTACGACCCCTGCATTTCTTGCGCCACCCATTGAAAAGCTTAAAATGATAGGTTAAAAAAGATTGTATTTGTTTTTCTATTTGAATTTTGTAAAATAAAAAAGTTATGGCAAAAACCACCCTTTTCATTTTATTTTTACTTACTTTCCTGTCCACCTTCAGCTTTTCTCTTGCCATCTTTTACCATTTTCAGAGGTTTCGGCCGTTGATTCCTTTTGGCGAGAAAAAAATTTTATCGCTTTTGTTTTTCGGTCAATTTTTCTTTTTTCTTTTAAGCCTTTTTTCTTTCTTTTTAATCTAAAATGATTGCCCTAGAACCCCAAGAAAGAATTTATCTTTTAAAGAGACGCCACCAAATAATTTTGAAACTTCGCCTGGCACCTTTCGTTTTTCTTTTGAGTTTACTTTTCTTCGCGATTTTGTTTTTATTTTTCCTAAAATTTTCTTTACCCCAAATTTTACTTGAACAATTTCCCAGAATTTCAACCGTAAAATTAAATTTCCTCTTTGCCTTTCTTTTTTCTCTGATTTTGCCGGTCGTTTGGTCAGCGATTTTTTTCGAAATTACAAAGTATTATCTCACTTACTGGGTGATTACCAACCAAAGAATAATCGAAGTGAAACTGATTGGGCTTTTTAACGTTGAATACTCAAGCATCGAGCTCGAAAAAATTCAAGATATAAAAATTTCGATCGTCGGCCCCTTACCTTCATTTTTCCATTTTGGTAATTTGGAAATCGAAACAGCCGGAACAAAGGGGGAATTTGTTTTGGACCAGATCGGCGACCCAGAGTTGGTAAAGCAAATCATTTTTGAGGCAAAACTTGATTACCAAAAAACAAAAACATGATAAAAGTGATCAAAAAAGGAGGAGAAAAAGAAAAATTTGATTTGGCAAAAGTTAAAAAATCTTTGGTTTCTGCCATCGAGCAGACCGACCTCCCTTCCGAAAAGAAGAATCAGTTAATCGAAGAGATAACGAAAAAAATTTTGGAGTTTGTCAAAGAGAAAAAAGAAGTTTTTACTTCGGAGATCGAAGCCAAAATCATTTTAGAATTGGAAGAAAATTGTCCTGAAGCGGCAAAATTCTGGCGCGAATACCGGACCCAAAAGAAAAAATGAGAAGAGAAAAAATTTTAATAAGGGAAATGCCAAGAGTGGAGAGGCCGAGGGAGAAATTGATTGAGAAAGGGCCAGAAAATTTAAAAGACTAGGAACTCTTGGCAATTTTGTTGGGGACGGGAACGAAAGAAAAATCAGCCTTGGATTTGGCCAGAGAAATTTTGAGGAAGTTTTCCAAAAAGAAATTTCAAAGATTGAAGTATCAAGATTTAATAAAAATTAAGAGTGTAAATTCGGCAAAAGCCTGCCAGATTTTATCAGCGGTCGAACTAACAAAAAGGATTTTAGGGGTAGGGGAGGAAACGTTACCGAAAATTGAATCGGTAAAGGACGTCGTCGCCCAATTTTCTTATTTGCGAGAAAAACAAAGAGAACATTTGGCTGCTTTGTATTTGAACGCCAGAAACGAAGTCGTTTTCAAAAAGCATTTATTCGTCGGAACTTTAGACGCAAACATCTGCCATCCCAGAGAAATTTTTAGTCACGCCTTAAGCCAAAACGCCGCCTCAGTAATTTTGGTGCATAACCACCCCTCTGGTGACCCCACCCCCTCAAAAGCAGATTTGGAAATCACCAAAAGAATCCAAGAAGCCGGAAAAATAATGGGAATCGACATTTTGGACCACGTAATTATCTCAAAAAACAAAATTTTCAGTTTTAAAGAAAAAGGATTAATTTAAAATTCTCCAATTCCCAAAAAAAGGGGTTGACAAGCCCCCCTCTTTTTTCTATAAGTATAAAATTATGCCGAAAAAATTAACTCCCGAAGCTTACGAAAAATTAAAAAAGGAATTAGAATATTTGAAAACCGAAGGGAGAAGAGAAATTGCGGAAAGGCTCCAATATGCCGCTTCTTTTGGTGATTTTTCTGAAAACGCTGCTTACCAACAAGCAAAAGACGAACAAGGATTTCTTGAAAGTCGGATTGCTGAACTTGAGGAAATTTTAAGCGAGGCGATAATAATCACCAAAAGCAGGAACAAAACAACCGTCGACCTTGGTTCGGTCGTCACCCTGGTTTTTAACGGTGAAAAACGAACCTTCCAAATCGTCGAGCCAGAAGAGACAAATCCAACCAAAGGGAAGGTTTCTTTCAAATCTCCTTTGGGCCAAGCAATTTTTGGGAAAAAAGTGGGCGATGAAGCTATCGTTGAAACGCCAAACGGAAAAATGAAGTGTAAAATTTTAAAGATTGAATGAAATAGACTTGACAGATAAAAGAAAAAATTATATTCTATCTAAAAGTTCATTAAAAAGGAGGTTGATGCTTGATGGATAAGAAATTGATTTGGCAAAGAGAGAAAGAACGAGTGAACCAATTGACAGATCCCCTTGGGAAAAAAGTAGACCGAGGAATCAAATCTTTGGTAGTGACTCTAAACGTTCTTGGGTTTCCAACCGTCGCTTCTTGCGAGGGCCATACCAACTGGGGCTTGCCTTTTCCCTGGGTAGAGATTGCGGCAAAAAATCAGCCAGAAGAAAGGTTCGTCGGGGAAAAAGCCCTTCTTGAAAAAATAGCCAAGGAGTGGGGAATTCCTTTAGAGGAATTAAAAAGAGGAAGGCCTGTTGAAGTATGGAAAAAAGAGATTTACCCTAATTTTAAAGAAGAAACAGAAGAATACAAAAAGTGGCGAAAAGCGAACCAAAGGCTAAAAAGGAAGTTGGAAAAGTTGTTAGACCAGTTTTACCAGAAGAGAGAAGTTCCAGAAAACGTTCGGATAATTACTGAAGAGGTGGGCGTGTATGGGTTTCGAATTCGACCCAAGGGGATAAGCAAGCGTCCTTATGATATGACCAAGAAAGAATTAAAAAAAGAGATTCAATGGCTCCCACGATACAAAAAAGAAGCGAAAGACCTTGCTGTCTTCCTCAAAAAAAAGTTCTTCGCAAAGTCCCGATAAAAATCGGGAATTTTTTATTTTGTCCCAATATAATTCCCCTAAACTCTTAAAATTCATTGCAAACATTCTCAGTCATTTTTGGCAGGGATTATTAGATGAATTAAGTTTTCTCCCCGCCTAATACCCATTTTCTCTTGCAATGAAGATTCCTTCCTAGGTCAGACCTAGGGTTTATGGACGAAGTTTTGTTGTTGGTAGAGGATTTCCTAATTTGATTGTTTGGCATCAAAAAGGTAAAAAGAAAGTAGGAGTAGTGATTGAATTAAAATCGATTCAAGAAATAAATGCTGTTTTTTTGGAGAATAATTTTATGGAACAAAAATATCCAGAGCCAACGGTTGGTGCCTTGATTTTCAATCCAGAAGGAAAAGTTCTTTTATTGAAGTCGCACAAATGGAGAGGGAAGTATGTCATTCCCGGAGGGCATATCGAACTGGGCGAGACGGTGGAAGAGGCTTTAAAAAGAGAGATTAAAGAAGAAACCGGCCTGGATATTTTCGACATCAAATTCGTTTGTTTTCAAGAATTCATTTTTGACGAGGCTTTTTGGAAGAAAAAGCATTTTATTTTTTTCGATTTTGCTTGCAAAACAAATTCGAACGAGGTAAAACTGAATTCCGAAGCCGAGGAATTTTTGTGGGTAAATTTAGAAGAAGCTTTAAAATTGGACCTCGAGCCTTATACAAAAAGAACGATCGAAAAGTATCTCAAGAAAAAAGCGGGTGAAATGGCGTTTTCAGGCGAGGGTGCGATGGGCTAGGCCAGGAGAAAAGTGCTTCAGCCAGAAAATAAAGAAGCGCTGATGGCATCTGACCTGAACTTTTGTTCAGGCGAGGAGAGAGATTTTTGATGCCATCTTTGAGCCACGTCTTTACTTTCTGACCTAACGGCCATTGCCGTTCCAGCCAAACCCACCGCACTCTCACCTGAAACCCCTTTCTCAACCCAGAAAATTTTTCTGAGCTCAGAAAGAAAGTCGTTGACACAAATTTTTAATGACCTATAATGAAATTGTATGAAAAATAAACAAGCAACAATCATCAAAATTGAAGAATTGCCAAAATTGAAACGGACCTTACCCAAAAGCTGGACTCAAGCTGCCGGTCTTTTGCGGCACAAAAGAAAGGAATTGGAAAAACATCTAAAAAAAGTCCGAGCCGAATGGGAAAGGATTAAGTAATCAATGACCATAGACAGTAATATCATCATTGCTTATTTAGTTGGAGATCTTGAAGTTAAAAACACTCTTTCTAACTGGCAACTGCGAGGTTTGCCCTTTTTTCTTTCAACCGTTGTTGAAACTGAAGTTTTATCTTTTCCTAAATTCACCCCAGAAGAACTCCAATTTACTTTAAAGTTTCTTGAAGAAAACTTCATCTTAATTCCTTTCAGCCGTGAAATTGCCAGAATCGCTGCGAAATTAAGAAGAGATTATCGCATCAAATTTCCTGATGCCGCAATCGCTGCTACGGCAATTTATACTAACACTCCACTTCTCACCCGCAATATCCGCGACTTCAAAAAAATCCCAAACCTCAAACTTCTCAAAATTTAATTTTTAAAGAGCTACTTCCTTTCTCAACCCAGAAAAATTTTCTGAGCTGGGAATGGGGGAGGAGTTTTTAACTTGGGAAAAACTCCTCCCGAAAACCCTTAAACCCTTTTACCCGCCGCGGATTTTTATGAGAGGGACGGGGATTCTTCTAAACTCTTTAGGAATTCCTTCAACTGCACAACATCCCGTATTTCCTCGCAAACATGAAGGGAGTCCTCGTCATCAACTCTCGAACCCGTGTAGCCTCGGTGTTTTCGCCAAATTCTACAAGGCTGCGTGGAGATTACGTAGACCAGAGCCTCTTCAGCCGCGGGAATCTCCCGCGTTGAAAGGATCACCTTCCTTTCAAAGAGGGGAGTAATCTCTTTAACCGCCCCTATTTCTACGTTCTCCTGAAAGGACAGGTGAAATAGGGGGGTGCTGTCTGGGGTTATTACCAAGTACTCCGTTTGCCCCCAGACTAGATCGCCGCCGTACTGGCTGACACTCACCCGGCCGCCGTATAGGACTTCTCCTTTTTTGAGAAGCCCTACTACTTCGTTCAATCCTTTCATCGCTGCTCTCCTTTTCACCGTTTAAAGCGGTGCCGTCCTTATTTGTCATGCCCCGGGCGGAAGGGGCAGAATTTTCTCCCCACAAGAGTGCCTGTCTTTTGAGACACCCCCACGGGGAGCAAGCTGGCCACCAATTTTGATGACCAATTTGCTCCCCGCAAGGGAATTCCTTCTTCCTCATCTTTCCCTTATTTATTTGTTAAAGGTGCTACCCCCACCTTAACCCCGATTTTTTGCTTTTCCAAAGCCGGAGTTGAAGGTCGAGGGACAACGCTTTGTTATGAGTAGGTGGGTTAGGCCTCCTCACAACCCGGGGTTGCCGGTCCGGTTGGCAGACACCTTTTTCAAGAGAACTACCCGAGATCATTTTATTTTAACACGATCTCAGTTCATTCATACTCTACTCAAGGTACCTGCCGGAGTACTATTTTAAGGTGCTATTAGGGTCTTTGATTTTCAAATTTCTTCTAAATAAAATTACGACCCCGGGAGAGAGTCGTTGATTTTTTAATCACTCTCTCCTCTTTCTACACCCCTATTATATCATATTTTTTTGCCCTTGTCAAGAGGGAGACTTTAAAAGCCTTTAAAAACACCCCCCTTGCTTTTTTTTGAGAAAGAGTTAAAATGTAAAATCAAAAAGAAAGGAGGTGAGAAAAATTGGCGAAATTAAAAAACCAAGTTCCTTTCAACGATCTTAAAAAACCTGTCCTCATCGCTCTTTTTTGGAACGATGGAATAGGTGCAGAGAGATTAATAAAAAGGGCAGATGAAATCAGAGAGGGATTAGACGAAGCAGGGATTAAGTTTGCCGCGATAGATTACGCGCCCCCAATCGAAATCTATGTTGAGGAAGATGACCTTCCAAAAGTTGAGGAATTGCACAAGGCAGGAAAAATAAAACTCCCCAGTGTGTTTGAGAGCTGGAGCACGAAATGAAAATAAGTGACTTAAAAGTCACTTTTTTAATTTTATCGAAAATAAAAACCCCCTTTTGGGAAAGGGGGAGATTCCCGACTATCTCGGTTTCCCGAGCAACTCTACCATTACCGGCAGGCTTTCATCGAGAATCTACCAATATTTTAGCAGACCAAAAAGTTATGTCAAGAGGGTGGTGTTTTTTCTCCTTGGTGGTCTATCAGCGATCGCCGTATTTTCATTGTTTTAATTTTAAAAAATTGTTTATACTATAACAAAGGGGATATGGATTATTTACTTCAAAACCTAATCCAAAATCCTGTATTTGTCTTTTTGATTTTGGTTTGGACTTTGCCTTGGAAAGGAGTGGCGCTTTGGAAGGCAGTCAAAAACGATCACAAAGGTTGGTTTGTAGCCTTGCTTGTTTTAAATACTTTCGGAATATTGGAAATTCTCTACATTTTCGTTTTCAGTAAAAAGAAATCGGTTAAAAATAAGGTTTAAAATTTTCTATGGGATTGAATAAAGGGGAGGCGTTAATTTTATATTTTTCTTTCCATCACAAAAACACAGAAAAAATCGCCAAAGCAATGGCTAAGGTTTTGGGCGCTGACTTGGTTGAGGTAACAAAAGCAGACCCAGAAATGATTCTAAATTATGATTTAATCGGTTTTGGTTCTGGGATTTATGCCTTTTCTCATCACCGATCCTTATTTGAATTTTTGAAAAAATTAAACTCAGTTCCAAAGAAGGCATTTGTTTTCTCGACCAGCGGCGCGCCAAACGGAATAGTTTTTCACAAAAAATTGAGAAAAGAGTTGATCAAAAAAGGGTTTGAAATAATTGGCGAATTTAATTGCCCGGGTTTTGACACTTTTGGTCCTTTTAAACTCCTTGGTGGAATTAACAAAGGAAGACCAAACGACGCCGATATTCAAAAAGCAAGAGAGTTTGCGAAAAATTTATGAAAAATTTTGAAGTTTGTATTAGAATAATAATTCAAAATAAAGGAAAGATTTTGGTTTGTTTCCACAAAAGAAAAGGATATTATTTCTTTCCAGGTGGGCATTTAGAATTTGGAGAAAGCATTCCCGATGCGCTTTTCAGAGAAATTAAAGAGGAATTGGGAATTAAAATCAAAAAATTTTCTTTCATTTTTCTTTTTTGATAAAAAGAGATTTAAGAAAGAAAAAGTTTTACCGATTGCTTTGCAAAAAGCAATTTTGAAATGGCAAAAGGACAAAAAATTTTTCTGGGCGAGCCAATTTAGAGAGAAAACAATTTTTTATTTATGGAAATAGAATTAAGAGCAAAAATTAAAAATCCGGAGAAAATAAAGGAAAAATTGAGGGAAATGGGAGCTAAGTATTTAGGAGTAAAAATGGAAAAAGATCAATACTTTAGCTCTCAAGAATTATGTAAAAAACTTGGTTATTCCTTTTTAGTTAGAATAAGAAAAAGAGGTAAAGAAAACATTTTGACAGTAAAAACTGCCAAAATAAAATTGGATGGAGTTTGGGAAGAGGTTGAGACAAAAATAAAAAAACCAGAAGTTTTTATTAAGATGTTTTCTCTAATGGGTTTAGAAAGGGTAATAAACGTCGAAAAGAAAAGAGAAACTTTTCAATTGGGAAAAATAAAAATTAATTTGGATAAATTTAAAAAATGGGGAAGTTTTTTAGAAGGAGAAATTATCTCAAACGATGCGAGAGATAAAAAAGAATTATTATCGTTATTTAAAAAATTAGGAATTGAAAAGAAAAAAATCATCGAAAAAGGATACATTTCTGTATTTTTAAAGAAAATAAAATCCCCTTTTGCAAAATTTATCATAAACTAAAAATTGTAAAATTTGTAATTTCCACTATAATAAATTTAGTAAATTAAAAGGAGGTGAGAAAAATGGGTAAGAGAGATGTATACGTAATTAAAGTATATTGCCGAAAATGTGGTGCTCTTTTGTATAAATACCGAAAGGAGGGAAGAGGACATCTTATCAAATGTTACAAAGATAATATTCTCCGCGACTTCACAAATGGGGATTTAAAATGCCCGAAGTGTGGGGAAGAATTTGCAAGAGAAACAATTATCCATGGCAGACCAGCAAATAAAATTATCCAAGGTAAAGTTTTTGTTAAATCCTAATGGGTACTTTTAATAGTACCCTTTTTTTCATTCAAATGAAAATTTTTGTCTCAAATAAATTTAAAGGAGAAAATAAAAGGGAATCGAGGCGAAAATTAGAGAAAATTCTTTCAAGTTTAGAAAAAGCAGGACACGAGACTTTTAATTTATTCAGGGATATGAATTGGGAAGTGAAAGAATTGCCACCTGGAAAAGCGATTTCTCTTGCCTTTGAAAAAATTAAAAAATGCGACGCAATTTTAGTGCTTTTGGATAATAAAAAAGAAAGCGAGGGAATTTATCTTGAAATAGATTTTGCTAAAGCTTTAAATAAAAAAATTATTTTGTTAATTTCTAAAAAATATTCTTTTCCAACATTAGAGTCTCTTGCCAATCAAATAATCAGGTTTGAAAAGCTAAGCGAAATAAATAAAAATTAAGCCAAATTAAGATTTAAACGAAATTTATGAAGGTATATTTTACAACTCATTCAACAAGCAAAGATAATGAGGCAGGAATTGCTTCGGGGTGGAAAGATGTTGAATTATCAGAAGTTGGAGTTCAACAAGCAAAAAATTTAGGAAAAAGATTTAGAGATATTAAAATAGATTTGATTTGTTGTTCAGATTTAAAAAGAGCAGTGGATACTGTGAAAATTGCTTTTGGTGGAAAATATCCAATTATTATTGATAAAAGATTAAGGGAAATAAATTACGGTGATCTTAATGGAAAACCAAAAGAATTAATAGAAGCTGTAAAGGAAAAACATATAGAAAATCCTTTTCCAAGAGGAGAAAGTTACAAAGAGGCAATAAAAAGAGTTCAAGATTTTATAGAAGAATTGAAAAGAAAATATCCTGAAAAAATTGTTCTCATCGTTGGTCATCGTGTAACTCATTACGGATTAATGACCTTGAGTGGAAGCACTATAAAAGAATGTTTAAAAGAGCCATTCAAATGGCAACCTTATTGGGAATATGAATTGTAAAAAATTTATACATCAGAAACTTTTGATCGCAACTTTTAATCAGGGAAAGTTTAGGGAATACAAAATAATTATCAACGAAATTTTAAAATTACCCTTGAAATTAATTTCTTTAAAAAGTTTAAAAATCAAGGAAAAAGTTGAAGAGACTGGAAAGAGTTATAAAGAGAATGCGATTTTGAAAGCGAAATCTTATTGCAAAATTTCTGGAATTCCAACTTTAACTGATGACTCTGGTTTAGAAATTGATGTTTTGAATGGATGGCCTGGAATAAAAAGTAGAAGAAATGAAAACGGCAAAGAACTTTCAGACAAAGAATTGATAAAAACGGTGATGGAAAAATTAAAAGGAGTGCCTTTTGGAAAGAGAAAAGCCAGATATCGAGCGGTTGTGGCTTTGGCCTTGCCAGACAAAAAGAAAATTTATACTTTTGAAGGAAAAAGAGAAGGGTTTATTGCCGAGACTCCGAGTAGAAAAATTTGGAAAGGGTTTCCGTTTGATTCGATTTTTTATTTACCAGAAAAGAAAAACGTTTTTGTGAATCTGACTCCGAAAGGAAAAGCCAAATTTTCTCACTGATTAGAAGCCTTGAAAAAAGCCCTACCCCTCCTAAAAAAAATTTCGGATTTGAAAAATTAAGAATCTCGATTTTTTTATTTCCTTTGTTAAAATGAAAATGAGATGGTTCAAAAACGCTTCAAAATAATAACGATTTCTCTCCTTTCGCTTGTTTTTATCATCTTAATTTTTGTCTTTGTTTTGCCAAAATTCCCTAAACCCTCTCAAAAACCTTCATTCGAAGAAAAAAAAGAAATCCAACCAACTCAAAAAATAGAGGAGGCAAAACCCACCGAGACAGTAGGAATAGATATTTCAAATTGGAAAACTTATCGTAACGAAGATTTTGGATTTGAGATAAAATATCCGCCAGATTATGTTTTTCAGCAAAGAACAACGGCTGGATCGGCAATTCCTATTAAATTTTCTGGTGAATTTATTAGTCAAAAGGATTTAAATAAAAAAGAGGAGTTTCCAGAATGTGAAATCCCTGGCATTTTTATAGAAATATACGATCGCGAAGATTTTGGTATTAATGAAAATCAAACTTTAGAAGAGTTTATTATGGGAATATGTAAAAAAGAGCAAATAGGGGAAGAGAATATATGCGAAAAATTAAAAATCGGTGATTACGAATGGATAAAGGCAGAATGGCCTGATATGTGTCCAGAAGAAGATTATTATTTAGAAAAAAACAATCTTGTATACCAATTTAGTTCAATGACCTACGAAATCGAACCTATTCTTTCTACCTTTAAAATTTTTAACATTCCTTCAATAAAAAAACAGACTTCACTCTGCTGGGCAAATACATACGGAGGTGGTAGGGATGAAGAGGCCAAATCGATTATTCAAACCAACGATGGTGGATATTTATTGGGTGGAGATACCTAATTCTTTTGGTTCAGATTCTGATATTTTAGTTGTGAAAATAAGTTCTAAAGGTAAAGAGCGATGGGCAAGAACATATGGAGGAAATGGTGGAGATTTTATTAAATCAATTATTCAAACCACTGATGGAGGGTATGTATTAGCCGGATACACAAACTCTTTTAATTCAGAGAAAAATAATATCCTAGTTATGAAAACAGATGGTTTAGGAAATATCCAGTGGGCAAAAATATACAAAGGAACTGATAATAATTTTATTTCTTCACTTACAATCGCTAAAGACGGCGGATATGTATTGGCAGGTCATATATTAAATGGGCATCCCGAGGTTATAAAATTAGATTCTAATGGTAAGTTTTTGTGGGCAAAAGTATACAAAATAGGAGATAGTGCTGATATTTCTTCAATTATATCTACTAACGACGGGGGATATATATTAGCCGGGCATAGGTATCTTATTGATAAAAATTATCCCAGAGCATGGGGCGGGGGAGGATCAGAATATCATTTTCATGATCTCCTAATAATGAGATTAGATTCTAAGGGTGATATCGAATGGGCAAAAACATACAGAGTAAAAGAATGGAATGAATTCTCTTCTATTATAGCTACCAATGAGGGTTATATATTAACTGGAAATACTCAATCTTTTGGTTCGGGGCATATACCTGAAGGTTTAGTTATAAAATTAGATTTTAACGGTGCGGTTCGATGGGCAAGAACATATAAAGGGGAAGAAATTCGATCGATTACAACTGCTAATGATGGAGGATATGTGTTGACAGGGGATTCATCCGTTTCGGGTAAGGGCGATACTTTAGCTATATCGCTAGTAAAAATAGATTCTAGCGGAAATATTGAATGGGCGAAAGCATATGAGGATGGTAGTTATATTAAAGCCTCTTCAATTTTAACTGCTGATGATAATGGGTACATTATAGCTGGTGAAAGCACCTCTTTGGGTACTGGAGGTTTTGATATTTTAGTTATTAAAACAGATCCCGATGGAAATATAGCTTTCACACAAGATGGGTTGATTATGAAAACTATTAATCGGGAAGAAATTGTTAGCTCCAAAATAAATTTACAAAATTTAACAATTGAGAATGTAAAAAATGATATTAAAATAGAAAATAGGTCACTTTCATCTTTTGATATTCTTTCGTCTTTATCTGTCTCAACTCCCAATCTTATTACCGGATTTTACGGTAATTCTTGTAAATGAGAAAGATTTTGAGATTTGACACTTCTTTAAATATTTTTTTCTTAAAAAGTTTAGAAATCGATAAAGAAAATTTTTTAAATAAATTTTATTGTGAAAGGCTAAAGCAAAGAGGATTAAATTTTGGTTGACTTTTGCGGGGGTTAAATTAAAATCAGCTAAGGGTTTTTGATGAAAGAAATTTTTATCCAGCCAATTTTGCTTGGGTTATCTTCGGGAATTTTTTGCCTGAGTTATTGTTTCCCTTTTGTCGCACCTTTTGTCGTTTTTGAAGAAAGAAAAACGAAAGAAGATTTTAAAGTTATTTTGAAATTCATTTTTGGAAGGTTGTTTGGGTACTTGATTTTTGGGGCGATTTTTGGATATTTAGGAGAAAGAATTACGAACAAAACGGTAGATTTTTTCTTTTTCTTTGCCTTAGCTTGTCTTTCTTTTTTGTTAATTTTCTATTCTGTTGGTTTAATTAGAGAAAAAAGTGGGATTTGTCTTGGTCCAAAATTTAAAAAAACAACCCCTTTTTTGATGGGGTTTTTGATGGGAATCAACGTTTGCCCACCTTTTTTGATGGCGTTAAACTATGTCTTTTTACTTCATGCTTTTTTGGAGGGTATTTTCTTTTTCTTTCTTTTCTTTTTAGCAACCACGGTTTATTTTTTCCCCTTGACTTTTCTTGGCTTTCTAAACAAAATTGAAGAATTTAGAATTTTTGCAAGGGCAAGCGGAGTTTTAGTTGGTCTTATGTTTTTGGTTTATAGTTTTTATAAAATTTATCAGATGATTTAAAAATGAACGCAAAAATTCTGTTCAAATTGTCTCAAATTTCAGGTTGGGTTTTACTTTTTTTGACGACCTTGTTTTTCATCTCGGGTTACGGAATGACAAAGCAAATCATTCCGGTTGGTCTGGCTACTTGGCTTCACAACCGAATCCTCCCTATTCCTTTTTTGATCTTTTTAGTTTTGCATTGTCTTTTTCCAGTTAGAAATCTTTTGAGGCGAACGTCCCCCAAAACAATCTTTGCCTTTTTATTTTCGGTGTTGGTAGTTGGTTTGGCCGGATTTTTTATTTTTCGCTCAGAAAAAGCCTCGAGAGAAACCGTTGAAGATTTTCATCCAGCCAAATTCTACGAAAACTTAGACAACAAAATAGTGAGATGTAACCTTTGTCCAAATCACTGCATTCTTGCTCCCGGGCAAATCGGCCTTTGCAAGGCAAGAAAAAATGTAGACGGAAAACTCTATTCGATGGTTTATGGCAAAATCGCTTCAGTTCATTTGGATCCAGTCGAGAAAAAACCGCTTTTCCATTTTTTACCCGGGAGCTTAATTTATTCAATTTCCACCACCGGTTGCAATTTACAATGTAAATTCTGCCAAAATTGGCAAATTGCTCAGGTTTTCCCTTGGGAAGTTGAAACAAAGAAAATGAGCCCCGAGGAGGTGGTGGAGGAGGCGATAAAGAGCGGAGCGAAAGCAATCGCCTTCACCTACAACGAACCGACTGTTTATTATGAGTATATGGAAGATATTGCAAAGTTGGCAAAAGAAAAAGGATTAAAAACCGTGGTCATCAGCGCTGGTTATATCAACGAAGAACCACTAAAGGAACTTTTACCCTATATCGATGCCTATAAAATCGATTTTAAAGGAGTCGATAACAAATTTTATCAAAAAATGACCGTCTCGGGTCGAGTTGAACCGGTGATGGCGGCGATGAAAATTATCAAGAAAAGTGGGACATGGTTGGAAATTGTCAATTTAGTAATTCCGGGGGAAAACGATTCTGAAGAAGATTTGAGAAAATTGATTTTGTGGATAAAAGAAAATTTAGGCACTGACGTCCCCCTGCATTTTACAAGATTCCATCCAGATTATAAACTTTTAAACATACCCCCAACCCCTCTTGAAACGTTAAAGAAAGCAAGAAAGATGGCGATGGATTTGGGTTTGAAATATGTTTATATTGGAAACGTCGACGACCTGGAGGGCTCGACTACCTATTGTCCTGAATCGAAAGAGCCGGCGATAATCAGAAAAGGTTTTTTTGTCCTACAAAATAATTTGAACGAAGAAGGTCAATGTAAAACCGGGGAAAAAATTCCCGGAATTTGGAAATAAAATGAGGGTTAAAACTTTAGTTTTGATTTTTGTTGCCGTTTTAGTTTTCGCCTTGATTTTCCAAGTTTTTGTATTTTCAAAGAAAGAAAAAAAGACAGAGAAAGAACGAGAAATTATCCAAAAAGAAAAAATTTTGAGGGAACCAGCGGTTGCCGGGCAATTCTATCCAGGAGAAAAAACAGAAATCGAGAGTCAGATTGAGAAATTTTTTGAAAACGCAAAACTACCTCAAATTTCAGGAAAAATTTTCGCTCTTATTTTGCCTCACGCCGGCTATCAATTTTCTGGCCAGGTTGCTGCTTTTGGTTACAAAGCTCTTTCTGAAAATTTCAAAGAAAATTTAAACGGAGAAAAAATAGTCGTTTTAATAGGGCCGAGCCATCATTACCCGATTGAAGGAGCAGTGATCGATGGTAGCGATTTTTGGAAAACACCTTTGGGTGAAGTGGAAATAGATAAAAATTTGGTTGAGTTTTTAAAAAAAGAATCTCCGATTTTCAAGATTGATTTAACTCCTCACAAACCAGAGCATTCTTTGGAAGTTCAGTTACCATTTTTGCAAAAAATTTTTCCAGAATTCAAAATCGTTCCGATTTTGGTCAATCAGTTGACCGACGAA
>Ga0315298_1005328_pt1 | contig 18383 bp, 20 predicted proteins | sample WHS_1_MG_FD_203077 | JGI IMG/M metagenome (GOLD analysis project Ga0315298, IMG submission 203077) | Extremophilic microbial mat communities from Washburn Hot Springs, YNP, Wyoming, USA - WHS_1_MG | ecosystem: Environmental > Aquatic > Thermal springs > Hot (42-90C) | place: USA: Wyoming...
AGCGCCGGGGCGGCGGCGATGGCATCGGCGCAGAGGGCGAGGAGCGGATCGCCGGCCTCGCCGGGGGCGGCGGTGACCAGCAGATGGGTCGCGTCCGGCAGCGCGGCGGCGGCCTCGGCGAAGGGGACGAGCGCCACACCCTCGGGCGCGGATCTGCCCGCCGGGTCGCGCGCGGTGGCGAGGACGGCGAAGCCCGCATCGCGGGCGGCGGTGGCGACGGCGCGGCCGGTATAGCCGAGCCCGGCGATCAGCAATGTTGCGGTCATCTCTTGTGCGGAAGCTGGTCGGGGAGGGTGGCGCGGGCGGCGGCGGCGCGTTCGAGCCGCTCGCCGTGGCGGCGGGCGAGGACCACCATCGCCACGCCGACGGCGACGATGACGACCGCCGCGGCGGCGCCGAGCGGGCCGGCGAAGCGGTTGATCTGCTTGCCGAAGATGTAGGCGACGCCGCCATAGATGCCGGCCCAGATGAGGCAGGCGAGGGTCTGGAAGGCGATGAAGCGGCGCCACTCCATCACCGTGACGCCGGCGAGCAGCGCGGCGAGGGCGCGCATCACCGCGAAGAAACGGCCGAAGACGACGATCTTGCCGCCATGGTTCTCGAACAGCCAGTGGCCGGCGCGCAGCCGGCGCTCGGTCAGGCCGATATGGCGGCCATGGCGGAGCAGCACCGGGTAGCCGGCGTTGCGGCCGATCCAGTAGCCGGCGGCGCCGCCGACGATGGCACCCGCCGCGGCGGCGAGGATGAGGACCGAAATGTCGATCCGGTGGGTGGTGCCGGCATAGATCGCCGCGGAGACCAGGGCGGTTTCGCCGGGCAGCGGCAGGCCGAGGCTTTCCAGCATGATCAGCGCGGCCACCGCCAGGCTGCCATAGGCGGCGATCCAGGGAGCCAGGGCGTGGTTGAAGGCGGTGATCATCGGTCGGCTCGGGTTTCCAGCGCGGCTGCGGGTTAAGCGGCTTTCATTGTAACGCAAAATCCGCGATAAGCATCGCATGGCGGAGCAGGAAACCGAAATTCAGGCGATCGAGCGGCTCGAAGCGGCGCTGGCGCGCATCGCCGCCCATGCGGCGCGGCCGGCCCCGCCGGGCGGAAGCGACGGGCGGGCCGAGGTCGCCGCGGCGCTCGACCGGATGATCGAGCAACTGCGGGCGGCGCTCGACGAGGCCGACCGGGTGGAGCAGGGCTGACATGACGAACGTGAACATCCGCATCAACGGCTTCTCCTATTCGGTGAGCTGCGAGGACGGGCAGGAGCGGCACTTGCAGGCGATGGCCGCCGAGATCGACCGCCGGGTGAGCAGCATCAAGGCGATCGGCGAGCAGACCGGCGAGGCGCGGCTGCTGGTGCTGGCGGCACTTCTGCTGGCCGACGAGCTGCACGACCTGCGGGCCACCCACGAGGCGTTGCGGGTGGCAAAGCCCACCGGCGTTTCCCCCGAGCATGTCGCAAGGCTGCGGCGCGTCGCCGCGCGCGCGGAGGAGATTGCGGCGGACCTCGCGGAGTCCTAAGTTGCGGGGGCGAGGCTGCCCGGTGCGTCAGGCAAGCACATCCCCGGGGCCAGTAAGTATCTCCCAGGGAGCTGGCTCTGTCGGAACCGTGGTTCCGGTATTTCCGGCGCCCACCTGCTCACGCAGGCTCTGGGAGGATGTCAACGCCAACGGCCAGGGCGGCTTCGCACTTTTGCTCCTCTCCCCGACAGCATGACCGAGCTCGATCTCATCGCCCGCAAGGCGGCGGCGCGGCAGGCCGCCCTCGACCGGCGCGACGGGCTCGACCCGGCACTCGGCGCGCGCCTGGCCGCCGTGGTGCTGGAGCAGTGCCCGCCGCCCGCCGGCGCGGTGGTTTCGGGGTTCTGGCCGATCGGGGCGGAAATCGACATCCGGCCGCTGCTGGCCGAGCTGGAGGCGCGGGGGCATGCGATCGGCCTGCCGGTGACGCCGAGGCGCGGCCTGCCGCTCACCTTCCGGCGCTGGCGGCGCGGCGCGGCGCTGGTGCCGGGGCGGTTCGGCACCTCGCACCCCGAGGGCGAGGAGATCGTGCCCGATTTCGTGCTGGTGCCGCTGCTGGCCTTCGACCGGCGGGGCAACCGGCTTGGCTATGGCGCGGGGTATTACGACCGCACGCTGGCCGGCCTGCCCGATGCGTTCCGGCTGGGGTGCGCCTATGCATCGCAGGAGGTGGACGAGGTGCCGGTGGGACCGCAGGATGCGCGCCTTCATGCGGTGGCGACCGAACGCGGCGTGGTGCGCGCGGGCTGACGCCGCCTTTCAGGGTGGTCAATGGATATCATTCGGATTCCGCGATCGAAGATCGGCGATATCGGGCGGCTGGCCTTTGCCGACCCGGCGGTGGACAACCTGGCGTTCGGCGAGTCCGACCGGGCGCCGCCGGACGCGGCGCGGGCGGCGCTGATCCGCGCCGTCGAGGTCGGCGACACGCATTACGTGGATAGCCGGGGGCGGCTGTCGCTCCGCCTCGCGCTGGCGGATTATCTGAGCCGGGTGCACGCGAAACCGGTGGCGGAGACGCGGATCGCGGTGACCGCCTCGGGCATGGCGGCGATCGGCGTCGCCTTCACCGCGATCTTGCGGCAGGGCGACAAGGTGGTGATCCACGAGCCGGAATGGCCGAACCTCGCCGGGGCGGCGCTGGCGCGGCGGGCCGAGGTGGTGCGGCTGCCGCTGGACGAGGACGGGGCCGGCGGATTCCGCCTCGATCTCGACCGGCTGGACGCGGCCCTCGACGGCGCGCGGGTGTTCTGCCTCAATTCGCCGAACAACCCGACCGGGTGGATGGCGAGCGACGCGGAGATCGTCGCCATCCTGGAGATCTGCCGGCGGCGGGGCGTGTGGCTGCTGTCGGACGAGGTGTATTCGCGGCTGAGTTTCGACGGGCGGGCGGCGGCGCCCTCGGCGCTGGACCATGCGGGGCCGGAGGATCGGGTGATCGTCGCCAATTCGGTGTCGAAGACCTGGGCGATGACGGGATTCCGCGTCGGCTGGCTGGTGCTGCCGGAGGGCGAGCGGGACGCGGTGGGCGAGCTGATCGAGGCGACGCATTCCGGCGTGGCGCCCTTCGCGCAGGAGGCGGCGCGGGCGGCGCTGGAGTGCGAGGACTATGTCGCCGGGTTCCGGGCGTTCTGCGCCGAGGGGCGGGCGATCGTCGGCGCCGGGCTCGCCGGGCTCAACCGCGTGCGCTACAGCGCGGCGCCGGCCGGGCTCTATGCCTTCGCGCGGATCGAGGGGGTGGCGGACAGCCTGGAACTGGCGCGGCACCTCGCCATCGCGCACAAGGTGGCGGTGGCGCCGGGGATCGCGTTCGGCGCGGCGGGCGAGGGGCATTTGCGGATCTGCTTCGCCCAGAGCCCGGAAAAGCTGGAGCGGGCGATGGCGAAATTGCGCGCGGGGCTGGCGGCGTTAACCTGATGTTTACCCGTTCACGTTATGTTCCAGAGATGATTTCGAACAGGAGATGGATCGGTCTGGTCGCGGCGGCCTGGATGCTGGCCGGCGGGGTGGCGGCGGCGCGGGGGGCTTCGCCGCTGCCCGATCCGGCGCTGACGCCGGGGGCGATCAACCCCGCGGTGCGCGAGGCGACGATCGGTGCCACGATCTGCCGGCGCGGCTGGACGCGGACGGTGCGGCCGCCGGTGTCCTATACCGAGCCGCTGAAGAAGGCGCAGATCCGGCGCTATGGCTATGCCGATGCGCGGCCCTGGAAATACGAGGAGGATCACCTGATCCCGCTCGCGCTCGGCGGCTCGCCGACCAGCCCGGCCAATCTCTGGCCGGAGCCGCATCTCGGGCGGGGGCAGTGGGGGTCCTATGCGAAGGACCGGCTGGAGGCGCGGATGGCGCGGCTGGTCTGCGCGCACCGGCTGGGGCTGGACGAGGCGCGGCGGATGATCGCGCGGGACTGGATTTCTGCCTATCGGCGCTTCATCGGATCGCGGCCGGACAATGCGCCGTTGCATGGGCGCGGCGCGGGATATGACGGCGGATACCGGCCGTATGACCACTGGCACCACTGGCACCACTGGCATCGCTGGCAACGCCGCGACTGGTAAGGCGGGGCGGCGCGAGCCGTCACGCTACGGCAGGTCGCCTTTTGGTGTCTGCAAATCGCCGCTGAAATTCAGCAATGCGCGGGTCGTCGGGTTTCGGGATGATCCGGGACGGCGCAAGAATTCAGGCGGGGCGGTCGGCGTCGGCGCCGGTGAGGGCGCGGGCGAATTCGGTGGCGTCGAAGGGGCGGAGATCGGCCGCCTGTTCGCCGACGCCGATGGCATGGATCGGCAGGGCGGCGGTTTCGGCCAGGGCGACGACGACGCCGGCGCGGGCCGAGCCGTCGAGCTTGGTGACGATCAGGCCGGTGAGATCGACCATCTCCTTGAAGGTGGCGACCTGGGCGATGGCGTTCTGGCCGGTGGTGGCGTCGAGCGTCAGCAGCACGGCGTGGGGGGCGGTTTCATCCTGCTTGCGGATGACGCGGATGATCTTGCGCAGCTCCTCCATCAGCGCGGCCTTGTTGTGCAGGCGGCCGGCGGTGTCGATCAGCACGATGTCGTGCCCGTCGCGCCGGGCGCGGGCGATGGCGTCGAAGGCGAGGCCGGCGGGGTCGGCGTTGGCGGGGCCGGTCATCACCGGCGCGCCGGTGCGTTCGCCCCAGACCTGGAGCTGTTCGACCGCGGCGGCGCGGAACGTGTCGCCGGCGACGAGCAGGGGTCTGGCGCCGGCCTCGGCATAGGACTGGGCGAGCTTGCCGATCGTGGTGGTCTTGCCGGTGCCGTTGACGCCGACCATCAGGATCACGAACGGGTTTTTGCTCCGGTCGATCGCGAGCGGCTGCGCGACGGGGGCGAGGATTTTCGCCACCTCCTCGGCCAGCGACGCGCGGATTTCGGGAGCGGAAACGTCCTGGCCGAAGCGGGTGCGGCGGAAGGCGCGGATGACGCGGGCGGCGGCGGCGGGGCCGAGATCGGCGGTGATGAGCAGGTCTTCGAGCTCTTCCAGCGCCGCGTCGTCGAGCTTGCGCTTGGTGAAGGTGTCGGTGATGCCGGCGGCGAGCTTCTGGGTGCTGCGGGTGAGGCCGGATTTGAGGCGCGAGAGAAAGCCGAGCGCCATCATTCTGCTCCTGCGGTCACGCCGGTGGCATCCGCGCCGGTGATTCTCGCCGTGACGAGCGCGCCCGGGGTGACGGGTGCGGAAAAGCGGATCGGCGCGAAGGTTTCGGTGTGGCCGGCGGTTTCGGTCTCGGCCAGGGCGGTGACGGTGGTGCCGGTCATGGCGCGGAAGCGGGCTTCGGCGCGGCGGGCGCCGGCCTCGCGCAGGCGGGCGGCGCGGGCGCGGCGCTCGGCCATCGGCAAAGCGGGGATGCGCGCGGCGGGCGTGCCCTTGCGGGCGGAGAAGGGGAAGACGTGGAGATAGTCGAGCCCGGCGTCGTCGACCAGCGCGAGGGTCTCGGCGAAATGCGCCTCGGTTTCGGTGGGGAAACCGGCGATGAGGTCGGCGCCGAGGGCGATGTCGGGGCGGAGCGCGCGGGCGCGGGCGGCGGCCTCGATGACGTGGTGGCGGAGATGGCGGCGCTTCATGCGCTTGAGGATGAGGTCGGATCCGGCCTGCACCGAGAGATGCAGATGCGGCATCAGGCGGGGCTCGGATTCGAGCAGGCGCCAGAGATCGTCGTCGATCTCGGCGGGGTCGATCGAGGAGAGGCGCAGGCGCGGCAGGTCCGGCACGGCGGCGAGCAGGCGGCGGCAGAGCTGGCCGAGTTTCGGCGCGCCGGGCAGGTCGGCGCCGTAGGAGGTGAGGTCGACGCCGGTGAGCACCACCTCGTTGTAGCCATTGGCGACGAGGGTGCGGACCTGCTCGACCACGGCGCCGAGCGGGATCGAGCGCGAGGGGCCGCGGCCATAGGGGATGATGCAGAAGGTGCAGCGGTGATCGCAGCCCTGCTGCACCTCGATGAAGGCGCGCGCGCGGGTGCCGAAGCCCTCGATCAGGTGGGCGGCGGTCTGGCGGAGCTGCATGATGTCGGCGACGAGGACCGGCGCTTCCGACCGCCAGGCCTCGGGCGTGAGCTTCTCGGCGTTGCCGAGGACGCGGGCGACACCCTCGATGCTCGACCAGGCGGCCGGATCGATCTGGGCGGCGCAGCCGGTGACGATGATTTTCGCGGCGGGGTCGGCGCGGTGGGCGCGGCGGATGGCCTGGCGGGCCTGGCGCTCGGCCTCGGCGGTGACGGCGCAGGTGTTGACGATGACGGCGTCGCCGAGCCCGGCGGCCTCGGCATGGCCGCGCATTACCTCGCTCTCGAAGGCGTTGAGGCGGCAGCCGAAGGTGAGGATGTCGAGGCTCATGGCGCGAGCATGGCCGCGTCCAGCTCGCCCTCGAAGACCAGGGCGACGGGGCCTTCCATCAGCACGTGGCCGTCGTCGCGCCAGGTGAGGGTGAGGGTGCCGCCGTCCATCTCGATCTCGGCGCGGCGGGCGGCGAGGCCGCGGCGATGGGCGTTGACCAGGGCGGCGCAGGCGCCTGAGCCGCAGGCGAGGGTGAGGCCGGCGCCGCGTTCCCAGACGCGCAGGCGGATGCGGTCCGGCGCGTCGATCCGGGCGAAGCCGATATTGGCGCGCTCGGGGAAGAGGCGGGCGTGTTCGAGCTTGGGGCCGATCGTCTCGATCTGCAGGTGGGTCAGGTCGTCGACGAAGAAGGTGGCGTGGGGGTTGCCCATCGAGCAGGCGGCGGGGTTCTGCACCGGGCCGAGGGCGAGGCGGAGCGAAAGTGTGTCCGCCGGTTCGGCCAGGGGAATGTCTTCCCAGCCGAGTTTCGGCGCGCCCATGTCGACCTCGACCAGGGTGGGGCCCTTGATTTCGGCGGGCAGCAGGCCGGCATTGGTGCGGATGGCGAGGCGGCGGGCGCCGGTTTCGCCGGCGAGCAGGGCGGCGACGCAGCGCGTGGCGTTGCCGCAGGCGCCGGATTCCGAGCCGTCCGCGTTCAGGATGCGCATGAAGGCGGCGGCGCCGTCGTCCGGCTCGATCAGGATGATCTGGTCGCAGCCGACGCCGCGGTGACGGTCGGCGATGCGGGCGGCGGCGGCGGGGGCGAGGTCAAGCGGGTGCGCGCGGGCATCGAGAACGACGAAATCGTTCCCGGCGCCGTGCATTTTCAGAAAGGGTCGGGCCGCTGCCATGCGGTTCGTATATGGCGTCGCGGCGCGGCGCGGAAGGGGGCGCTATTCGAGGGGGAGCGTTGCGGTGACGGCGGCGAGGCCGGGGGCGACGCGGCGGGCGCGGAGATAGAGCGCCGTGCCGATCAGCGCCATCACCGCGCCCTGGAACAGCGGCTGGACGTAGAAGGGCGCGTGGGGCAGCACCAGCACCGAGCGGATCAGCGCGATGGTGACGACGATGGAGAGCAGGGCGACGGGCACGACCATGACGCCGCGGCGGAAGGGCTCGGACCAGCCATGGCTGGCATGGCGCGGGTTGTAGCGCAGGTTGAGCGCGGCGCAGGCGACGGCGAGCCAGACCAGCAGGATGGTGACCGAGCGGGCGACGATGCCGAAGGCCCAGCCGATATAGGTCGCCTGCACGAGGAAGAGCGAGGCGAGCACGACGGTGAGGGTGAGGGCGGCGACCGGGGCGCGGCGGCGCGAGGTTTCGGCGAAGCGGGCGGGGATCAGCCTGTCCTCGGCCCAGGCGAAGAGCATGCGCGAGGTGACGACCATCTGCGGCGCGAGCGTCTTGCCGACGATGAGCGCGATCACGAGGTCGAGCGCCGCGGCGAGCGGGCGCGGGGCGGCGAGGCCGATGATGCCGGGGGCGGTGACGAGGGAGGCGTGCTTGTGGCGGATGAGGTCCAGCGCCGCCCACCAGGGCACGGCGTGCAGCAGTGCTGCGGCGACCAGCGAGAACAGCACGACCGAGGTGAGCCAGGCGATGACGATGCCGCGCGGCATCACGGTTTCGGCGTGTTCGGTCTCGCCCGACAGGGCGGGCGCGCCGGACAGCCCGCCATAGGCGAAGATGAACAGGGTGCAGACGGCGAGGAAGGCGTGCGCGTCGAAGGGCGGGGCGGCGGCGGGGCGGGCGAAGGCGATGCCGGTGCGCGCCGCGGCGGTGTGCAGCAGGGCGGCGGGGTCGGCGGCGAAGCCGATGACGCCGACGGCGAGGGCGGTGACCACGACGAGCGCGAGCAGGATGACGACGAGGCGGCCGTAATCGCGGATGCCGGCGACATGGATGCCGTAGATGATCCAGAGTGCGGCGAGGCCGAGGGCGAGATGGCCGGGCTTCGAGAGCAGCAGGTGGCCGGCCGCGAAGCCGGCATTGACCATCGCGTTGCCGAGGAAATTGCCGAAGGCGAAGGCGATGAAGCCCATCGCCGCGGTGATGCTGGCCCACCAGACGAAATGCAGGATGAAGCCGAGCGGCAGGTTGAGGGCGCGCACCGTCCAGACATAGGACGAGCCGGCGCGCGGCATGGCGCGGGAGAACCGGGCGTAGAGGAAGACCTTCAGGAAGATGACGAGGCCGGTCGCGAACATCGCCAGCGGCACCAGCGCGCCGATGCCGGGATAGACGCCGAGGCTCTGGGGGACGACGAAGTTGATTCCGGCGCCGTATTCCTGGGTGACGGCCGAGGCGACGACGGCGGCGAGGCCGAGGGTCTTCGCGAGGCGGAAGCCGGAGGACGCGCTCATGCCCGGCGGCCCCTCGCGGGTGCCGCGGGTTTGGGGGTGAAGACGCACCATTGCGCGCCGGGGCAGCGCCAGCATTCGGGCTGGCGGGCCTTGCAGACATAGCGCCCGTGCAGGATCAGCCAGTGATGGGCGCGGCGCAGCAGGTCGGGCGGGATGCGCCTGACCAGGCCGTCCTCCACCTCGCGCACGGTCTTGCCGGGGGCGAGGCCGGTGCGGTTGGCGAGGCGGAAGATGTGGGTGTCCACCGCCATGGTGGGCTGGCCGAAGATTTCGTTGAGCACGACATTCGCGGTCTTGCGGCCGACGCCGGGCAGGGCCTCGAGCGCCTCGCGCTCGGCGGGGACCGCGCCGCCATGCCGCTCGACGAGGAGCTCGGCGAGGGCGGCGACGTTCCTCGCCTTGGACTGCCAGAGGCCGATCGAGCGGATATGCGGGCCGATGCCCTCGGCGCCGAGGGCCGCCATCGCCGCCGGGGTGGGGGCGGCGGCGAACAGGCCGGGGGTCGCCTTGTTCACCGCGGCGTCGGTCGTCTGCGCGGAAAGGACGACGGCGACGAGCAGCGAGAACGGGTCGGCGTAGTGGAGCTCGGTGCGCGGCTCGGGGTTGCCGGCCGAGATGGCTTCGAGGAAGGGGCGGATATCCGCCGTTTTCATCCTGCGCACGCGGGCCTGCGGGACGGTGGGGCGGCGCTTGGGGGGCGGTTCGGTGGCGGTCGGCATCCGCGATTTGTGCGGGGCGGGGGGGATTTTGGCAAGCATCCATGCTTGCGGAATGCGCATTCGATGCGAAGATAACGTCATGGCGGAAGCGTTGGGTATGGCCGGACAGGGACGGCCGATTTTCCAGGCGGTGCTGACGCCGCACCGGAGCATGAGCCGGCGCGGCATGTTCGTCGTGTTCGGGGTGATGGCGACCGGCTCGTTGCTGGTGACCAGCCTGATGTGGCGGCTGGGCGCGATGCCGGTGATCGGGTTCAACGGGGCCGATCTCATCCTCGCCGTCACGCTCTACGGGATGAACATGCGCGGGGCGAAGGCGTCCGAGGTGATCGTGCTGACCGACGAGGCGCTGACCATCACCCGCACCACGCCGGGCGGGCGCAGGAGCGAGGTGCGGCTGGAGGCGGGGTGGCTGCGCGTCGATGTCGAGGAACAGGCGGGGACCAATCCGATCGTCTCGGTGGCGAACCGGGAGGCGCGGCACATCGTCGGCATGGCGCTGGGGGATGCGGAGCGGCGGGATTTCGCCGATGCGCTGAAGGCGGCGATCCACCGGATGCGCTCGCCGCGCTTCGACAATCCGCAGACACGGGGCTGAGTTCCGCCGGCGGGCGTTGCCGCCGGCGCCGGCGGCGTGTTCATTGCCGTTCCCTTTTCGCGGAATTCCGGCATGAAACTTCCCCTGCTCGCGCTCATCGTCGCGAGCTTCGCCATCGGCACGAGCGAGTTCGTCATCGTCGGGCTGGTGCCCGATCTCGCGCGCGATTTCTCGGTCTCGATCCCGCGCGCGGGATTCCTGGTCAGCGCCTATGCGCTGGGTGTGAGCTTCGGCTCGCCGTTCCTCGCGGTGCTGGTCGGGCGGTGGCCGCGCAGGGCGGCGCTGCTCGGGCTGATGGGCGTGTTCGTGCTGGGCAACGCGCTCTGCGCGCTGGCGCCGGGCTATGACACGATGCTGGCGGCGCGGGTGGTCACCTCGCTGTCGCACGGGGCGTTCTTCGGGATCGGCTCGGTCGTCGCGGCGGAGCTGGCGCCGCGGGAGAAGCGGGCGCGGGCGGTGGCGCTGGTGTTTCTCGGCCTCACGCTCGCCAATGTGCTCGGCGTGCCGGCGGGCACCATCCTCGGCCAGGCGGCGGGATGGCGGGCGACCTTCTGGGTGGTGGCGGCGATCGGCCTTGTCGCGATGGCGGCGATCGCGCTGCTGCTGCCGCGCGACCTGCGGGCGGGATCGGCCAGGCTGCTCAACGAGGTGCGGATTCTCGGACGGTCGCAGGTGCTGCTCGCCATGCTGATGGCGGTGCTGAGCTCGGCGAGCCTGTTCAGCGTGTTCACCTATATCGCGCCGATGCTCGAACGGGTGGGCGGGCTGTCGCCGCACTGGGTCAGCGTGGCGCTGCTGGTGTTCGGCGTCGGGCTGACGGCGGGCGGGCTGCTCGGCGGGCGGCTCGCGGACCGGCATGCGGCGCGCACCATCGTCGCGACGCTGTCGGCGATCGCGGTGCTGCTGGTGGCGCTGCGGGCGGCGCTGCCGTTCGGCCTGGTGGCCGTGCTGGTGATGGCGGGCTGGGGGATGGCGGTGTTCACCCTGGTCTCGCCGTTGCAGACGCGGGTGATCGACCATGCGCGGGATGCGCCGAACCTTGCCTCGACGATCAACCAGGGGGCGTTCAATCTCGGCAATGCCGGCGGGGCGTGGCTGGGCGGGGCGGCGCTGGGCGCCGGGATCGGCTATCGGAGCCTGCCGCTGCTGGGCGCTGCGCTCGCGCTGGCGGGGCTGGCGGTGGCGGCCTGGGCGTTCGGGCTGGAGCGGCGGCGGGGCTGAACGGCGGCGCGGCGCAAAAAGGCGGGGCTCAAGAGAAAAGCCGTGGGGTTGCCCCCACGGCTTTCCGGTATCCGGGCCTGAGCCTGGAGCGGCGGATCAGAAATCCATGCCGCCCATGCCGCCCATGCCGCCCATTCCGGCGTCGCCACCGGCGGGGGCCTTCTTTTCCGGACGCTCGGCGACCATCGCTTCGGTCGTGATGAGCAGACCGGCGACCGAGGCGGCGTCCTGCAGCGCGGTGCGGACGACCTTGGTCGGGTCGATGATGCCGGCCTTGACCATGTCCTTGAACTCGCCGGACTGGGCATCGAAGCCGAAGCTGTAGTCGTCGTTGTCGAGCACCTTGCCGGAGATCACGGCGCCGTCTTCGCCGGCGTTCTCGGCGATCTGGCGCATCGGCGCGAGCACCGCCTTGCGGATGATGTCGATGCCGAAGCGCTGGTCGTCGTTATCGGCCTTGAGCTTGTTGATCGCGAGCGAGGCGCGGGCGAGGGCCACGCCGCCACCCGGGACGATGCCTTCCTCGACGGCGGCGCGGGTCGCGTGCAGCGCGTCGTCCACGCGGTCCTTGCGCTCCTTCACCTCGGTCTCCGAGGCGCCGCCGACGCGGATGACGGCAACGCCGCCGGCCAGCTTCGCCAGGCGCTCCTGCAGCTTCTCGCGGTCGTAGTCCGAGGTGGTCTCCTCGATCTGCGCGCGGATCTGGTTGCAGCGGCCGGTGATGTCGGCCTTCTTGCCGGCACCTTCGACGATCGTGGTGTTTTCCTTCTCGATCAGCACCTTCTTCGCGCGGCCGAGCATGTTCAGCGTCACGGTCTCGAGCTTGATGCCGAGATCTTCGCTGATGACCTGGCCGCCGGTGAGGATCGCGATGTCTTCCAGCATGGCCTTGCGGCGGTCACCGAAGCCGGGCGCCTTGACGGCGGCGATCTTGAGGCCGCCGCGCAGCTTGTTGACGACCAGGGTGGCCAGCGCCTCGCCCTCGACGTCCTCGGCGATGATCAGCAGCGGCTTGCCGGACTGGACGATGCTTTCGAGCAGCGGCAGCATCGGCTGCAGGCCGGAGAGCTTCTTCTCGTGGATCAGGATGTACGGATTGTCGAGATCCGCGACCATCTTCTCCGGGTTGGTGATGAAGTAGGGCGAGACGTAGCCGCGGTCGAACTGCATGCCCTCGACGACGTCGAGCTCGGTCTGGATGCCCTTGGCTTCCTCGACCGTGATGACGCCCTCGTTGCCGACCTTCTGCATCGCCTCGGAGATCATCTTGCCGATCTCGGCCTCGCCGTTGGCGGAGATGGTGCCGACCTGGGCGGTCTCGCTCGGGGTCGTGATCTTCTTGGTGCGCTTCTTCAGCTCGTCGACGATGGCGTTCACCGCCTTGTCGATGCCGCGCTTCAGGTCCATCGGGTTCATGCCGGCGGCAACCGCCTTCGCACCCTCGCGGACGATCGCCTGGGCGAGGACGGTCGCGGTGGTGGTGCCGTCACCGGCGAGGTCGTTGGTCTTCGAGGCCACTTCGCGCACCATCTGCGCGCCCATGTTCTCGAACTTGTCGGCGAGTTCGATTTCCTTCGCGACCGTCACGCCGTCCTTGGTGATGCGGGGCGAACCGAAGCTCTTCTCGATGACGACGTTGCGGCCCTTGGGGCCGAGGGTGACCTTCACCGCGTTGGCGAGCAGGTCGACACCGCGGATGAGGCGTTCGCGGGCGTCGGCCGAGAAGCGGACGTCTTTAGCAGCCATGTGTAACTTCCTTTATGCGATATCGGAGGGGAAACCGGGGGTGATCAGGCGGCCTTCTTCTTCGAAGCCGTACCCTCGATGATGCCCATGATGTCGGATTCCTTCATGATCAGCAGCTCTTCGCCGTCGATCTTGACCTCGGTGCCCGACCACTTGCCGAACAGGATGCGGTCGCCGGCCTTGACGTCGAGCGCGACGACGGCGCCGGCCTCGTTGCGGGCACCCGGGCCAACGGCGATGACCTCGCCTTCCATCGGCTTTTCCTTGGCGGTGTCGGGGATGATGATGCCGCCGGCGGTCTTCTCCTCGGCGTTCAGCCGGCGAACGACCACGCGGTCGTGCAGGGGACGGAATTTCATGTGGCTCGCTCCTGACTTCAGAAGTCTGTTGCAACAGTGACGGGCTCAGCAGCGCCGGCCCTCTCGATAGGCACCGGATGCTTGCTAGCACTCTCACCGGGAGAGTGCTAGAGGGATAGTGTTGTGGGCAACCGATGTCAAGTCCGGCAGCAATTGCCCGAGGTGAGTGCTAAAGTGTTGATAAGAAAGATTTTTCTTGCCAACCCCCGGGGGTGTCATGGCATCGTCATGGTCAGGAGGAGCGGACTCGCACGGCCCGCCGATGACAGTGCGACGGAGACAGATCATGACACTGAGCCGACAGCTCGAGGGATACCGGCTGACGACCGCCGAGATTCTCTACCATTTGCCCGACCATCCGGGCGTTCTGCAGAGTTTCGTGTGGCAGGACCTCGATATCGCGCCGCGCTACCCGGTGCTGCACCGGTTCCTCGATTTCTGGAGCCGGCAGATCGAGGGCAAGCTGCATTCGGTGCGGGTGGGCACGGCCGCGCTGATCACGCCAGGGGAGATGCGCAGCCCGCACATGTTCCAGCTTCACTGACCCGCGCGGCCATGGCGTGGCGGATGGGTGACATGTGTGGAATTCGCGCCGGCATCTCAAAGTTAAGCAGACGTTCAGGTTTTCTTGCGATAAATTGTGTTACGCAAGATTGATCTGGAATGGCGGCTGTGACGAGGAATATCCTTTGTGCGCTCGGACTGGCTCTCGCGCTGGCGCGGCTCGCGCCGTGCGCGCGGGCGCAGGGCGTGAACCCGGCGATTGCCGCGGCCGAGACCCGGGTTTCGCTCGGCATCACGGCGACGGGCTACAGCTATCACGAAGGGTTCGACAACACCTCCGACCAGGAGAGCGGCGTGCTGCCGGGGTTCAGCCTCGGCGCCTCGCGGCTCGGCCCGGCCTTGGGCCTGCCGGACGTCTATACCGGCGTGGTCTACGATTTCTCGGGCGGCGCGCTGGGATATCAGGGCTACCTGCAGGGAACGTCGCAGGGGCTCGTGCCATACGACCAGTCCGAAGCGGCGCGGTTCAACCATGTCGAGGTCCAGCTCGGCGTTGCCGTGCCGCTGAGCCACGCGGTCAGCGTGCTGCCCTTCATTGCCGCCGGCTATCAGAGCTGGTCGCGCAATATCGGCGGCAGCGGCGGCTATGGCAGTTTCTATCACGCGGCGCTGGCCGGGTTCGGCGCGAAGCTCGATTATGCGGCGACGGGGCGGCTCGTCCTCTCCGCCTCGGCGGAGGGACTGGCAGTGGTGGGCGGCGGCGTTTCGGCGCCGGCGCTCGGATTCTCCGGCAGCTTCGGCACCAGCGGCGAAGAGGCCGTGCGGCTCGGCGCCGACTGGCGGCTCGACAATGTCTGGCACGTCTTCGCCGGGCTGGAGATGCGGCATTTCAACTATGCCGGATCGAAACCGTCCAACGGATTCTATGAGCCGACGAGCAGCACTTTCGCCGCGCGCGGCGAGATGGGTGTCGCGTTCGGCTTCCCCTGAGCCGAGGGTGGAGCCTTCGGGGGAAAGAAAAAATCTAACATAGCGTTTTTTCTGCTTTCCCACCCGCCCCGTTTTGGGCTATCCCTCCGGTCATGATGAGGTTCTGTGCGCGGCGCGGTGCATGATGTGCTGCGACGGGACCAGAGGGGGGGCGGTTCGGCCCCGCGATTTCCGCCGGTTCGCCGCCGCGGTGCTGGAGGCGCAGGGCTTGCGGCCGGCGCGGCACCAGCTCGCGATGATCGACGCGCTGGAGCGCGTGGCGGCCGGCCAGGTCGACCGGCTGATGGTGCAGATGCCGCCGGGGGCGGCGAAATCGACCTATGCCTCGGTGCTGTTTCCGGCGTTCTGGTTCACCCGCTATCCGGCGGGCGAGGTGATCGCGGCGAGCCATACGGCCTCGCTCGCCGAATATTTCGGCCGCCGGTTGCGCGCGCTGATCGCCGAGGCGGGCGAGGATTTCGGCCTGCTTCTCGACGCCGGCAACCGGGCGGCGGGGCGGTTTTCGTTGCAGGGGGGTGGCCAGTATTTCGCCGCCGGGGTGCGCGGGCCGATCACCGGACGGCGGGCGGATCTGATCCTGATCGACGATCCGGTGAAATCCTGGGCCGAGGCGGACAGCAGGGCGGCGCGGGACGCGCTGCATGACTGGTATCGCGCCGAACTGCTCTCGCGGCTGAAGCCGGGCGGGCGCGTCGTGCTGGTGATGACGCGCTGGCATGAGGACGATCTCGCCGGGCGGCTGATGGCCCGGGAGAGCGGCTGGACGGTGCTGCGGCTGCCGGCACTCGCCGAGGCGGACGACCCGCTCGGACGGGCGCCGGGCGAGGCGCTCTGGCCCGAATGGGAGGATGCGCGGGCGATCGCCCGGCGGCGGGCGACGGTGGGCGAGCGCGTGTTCGCCGCGCTCTACCAGCAGCGGCCGATGCGCGATGGCGGGACGCTGTTCGAACTCGACAGGCTCGGCTTCGTCGACGCGCCGCCGGCGGTGGTGCGCACCGTGCGCGCCTGGGACCTGGCGGCGACGGCGGCATCGGCCGGGCGGAATCCGGACTGGACCGTGGGGTTGAAGCTCGGGCTGACCGCCGATGGCACGCATGTCGTGCTCGACGTGGTGCGGGTGCGGGCGGGGCCGGCGGCGGTCGAGGCCTTGCTGCGGGCGACCGCCGAGGCGGACGGGCGGGGCACCGCGATCGCGCTGCCGCAGGACCCGGGACAGGCCGGCGTCGCGCAGGTCGCGCATCTGCGGCGGGTGCTGGACGGGTTCACGGTGATCGCCAGTCCGGAATCGGGATCGAAACAGACGCGGGCGATGCCGGCCGCGGCGCGGATCGGCGCCGGCGGGACGCGCGTGGTGCGCGCCGGCTGGACCGACGCGTTTCTCGCCGAGCTGCGGGCCTTTCCCGATGGCGAGAAGGACGACCAGGTCGACGCGCTGGCGCGCGCCGAGGCGACGCTCGGCCAGGCGCCGGTGGCGGCGCGGATGGTGAATTTTTCTCTGATGGGGCGCTGAATTCATGTTCGAGACGATCTGCCAGACGATCCCGGCCGATCCGCACCTCGCGCCACGGGCGCGGCGGCTGGAGATCTATCGCCGGGTGCTGGACGGGACGATCTATGACGCGCTGCCTTATGCGTTCCAGGAGGAGCGCAACGGGGCGGGCGAATATGTGCCGCTGCGGGCGCGGCGGCCTTCGGTGCGCTACGGGCTGTGCCGGATCGTGGTGGAGGATTCGGTTTCGCTGCTGTTCAGCGCGGGGCATTTCCCCGCCGTCGAATGCGCGGAGCCGGAGATCGAGACGCTGCTGGCCGACCTCCTCGGCGAATGCCGGCTCAACGAGGTGATGATCGACGCGGCGCTGCGCGGATCGGTCGGCTCGGTGGCGATCCTGCTCCGGGTGCTGAAGGGGCGGTTCTTCTGTTCGGTGATGGAGACGCAATACCTGACGCCGCAATGGCGGGAGGATGCGCCGGACACGCTGGAGCAGGTGACCGAGCTCTACAAGGTGCGGGGCGCGGAGCTGATCGGCCAGGGCTATCAGGGGATCGACCCGGGCCAGACCTACTGGTTCCAGCGGCGCTGGGATGCGCAGGCGGAGACCTGGTTCGAGCCGGTGCCGGTGGGCGAAGGGCTGCCGGCCGCGGCGGATCGGGCGCGGAGCGTGCGGCATGATCTCGGCTTCGTGCCGATCGTGTGGATCCGCAACCTGCCGGGCGGCGAGGGCGCCGATGGCGCCTGTACCTTTCGCGCGGCGATCGAGACATCGATCGAGATCGATTACCAGCTGTCGCAGGTGGGGCGCGGGCTGAAATATGCCTCCGATCCGACGCTGCTGATCAAGGAGCCGGCGACGACCGACCGCGAGATGGTCAAGGGCGCGGGGAATGCGCTGATCGTCTCGGAAAAGGGCGATGCCAAGCTGCTGGAGATTGGCGGCACCGCCTCGGCCGCGGTGATCGACTACGTGCGGACGCTGCGCGAGTTCGCGCTGGAGAGCGTGCATGGCAACCGCGCCAGCGCCGACCGGCTGGCGGCGCCGCAATCGGGCCGGGCGCTGGAGCTGATGAACCAGGGGTTGATCTGGCTCGCCGACAATCTGCGGATTGCCTATGGCGAGGGCGGGTTGCTGCCGCTGCTGCGGATGGCGCTGCGGGCGGCGGCGCGGTTCGACGTGAAGGTGATGGGCCGGACGGTGCCGCGGGTCGATCCCGACCTGCGGCTGAGCCTGCGCTGGCCGCGCTGGTATGCCGCCTCGGCCGATGACCGGCTGAAGGAGGCGCAGGCGATCGCGACGCTGGTCAATGCGGGCCAGCTCTCGCGCGAGACGGCGGTGAAGAGTCTCGCCGCCAGTCATGTGATCGGGGATGCGGCGGCGGAACTCGCGCGCATCGCCGACGAGGGGGACCAACTGGAACGGAACGGGGCATGAGCGACGAATTCGCGGAGCACGAGGGGCTGCCGGACGAGCCGCAGGCGGCGCCTGAGGACTGGCAGGCCAGGGCGATGGCGGCTGAGCAGGCGATGGAGGCGCTGCGGCGCGAACACGCCGAGCGGCTGCGGCGGGCCGAACTCAGGATCGAGGCGGTCAGGGCCGGCATGATCGATCTTGACGGGCTGAGACTGATCGACCCGGCGGCGATGACGCCGGCCGAGGACGGCACGGCGCCGGACGCGGCGGCGCTGATGGCGCAGCTGAAGCGGGACAAGCCGTGGCTGTTCGGCGCGCCGTCATCGTCATCCACGGCGTCGGTGCCGCGCGCGGAGCCGCCGCGGGCGCGCCATGCGACCGAGCTGAGCGAGGCCGAGTGGCGCGCGGCGCGCGCCGAGCTGCTGCGCCGCGCCGGGGGCTGAGCCGGCCGCCGGCCGCTTTCAACAAATTAACGCGTTGTCAGACAACCGTGCCCCGCGCGACGGGGTGCGGCGAATTGCGTCATCCAGAAGGAACACGACATGGGTATTTCGAATTTTCCCGCCTCGCTGCAGCCGATCATCCAGCAGGGCTTCCTCGAGCGCGAATTCGAGCAGGCGCTGCGCTCGCGGCTCG
>Ga0315298_1005329_pt1 | contig 18381 bp, 17 predicted proteins | sample WHS_1_MG_FD_203077 | JGI IMG/M metagenome (GOLD analysis project Ga0315298, IMG submission 203077) | Extremophilic microbial mat communities from Washburn Hot Springs, YNP, Wyoming, USA - WHS_1_MG | ecosystem: Environmental > Aquatic > Thermal springs > Hot (42-90C) | place: USA: Wyoming...
CCATTTGCTTGGCTCTTCAGCTTCTCCAAAGCCGCCCTTATTTTCCAGTGTTTTTTGGAAATCCAGCCCATTTTCTCCTTGAGCAAGTGTGATTCATCCCCCCAACCTGTAGGCAGAATGACCAGCAGCCTCTCGCCCCTGAATTCCAACCGGGGATGCCTAATCATTCTGTGCTCAACGGTATAGGGCAGGTTTTCGCCGTCGATTTTGATGAACTTAACATTATCAGCTTTCATGAGAACACCCTGCAACCTATATCTTTACAATAATTTTGAGATATAATAAAATCCACCAGCGCTAATAATGGCTGAGGGCTGATGACATGAAGAAGATTGTTTCTTTCGACCTAGACGGCACGCTCGTAGACTGGGCATTCGCCGATGCTTTCTGGTTTGATTGTATGGCCCGCCTTTACGCGGAGCGGTGGGGCGTGAGCCTCCAGGCAGCTCTTCAAGAAGTCAGGCGCAGGTACAACATAGTTGGGATGGATAATCTGGAGTGGTACGACATCGAGTACTGGTGGAAGGAGTTCGGCTTTAGCGGAAGCTGGGAGGACATGATCAAGGAGTGCCGGCCGAAGGTCAGGGCCTACCCCGACTCGCGGGAAGCGCTGGAAAAGCTGCGCCGTAAGTTTAAGCTGATTGTTATCACCAACGGCGTCAGGGAGCTGGCCGAGGTGGAGATTGAGGAGTCGGGCATCAAGGGCTACTTCGACAAGGTCTTTTCCGCGACCACCGACTTCGGCCTCGTCAAGAAGACGGGCGAGTTCTACCTGAGGATCCTAAACGAGATCGGTGCATTGCCTGAGGAAGTTGTTCACGTTGGGGACAACTACGTGTTCGACTACCTCGCGCCCAAGGAGGCAGGCATTCAGGCGTTTTTACTGGACCGAGAAGGCAAACAGTCGGGGGACTTCGTGGTGAGGAACCTTAAGGAGTTCACCCGTAGACTGTTAATATAAATTGTAAACTTATCTAATGCGATTCCCTTCAGAGGTAGAAGTATAAGTAAACTGCCAATCCCAGAATGAAGACCAAGGTCCATAGGCTAGCCATAAGGCGCATGAACCGCCTAACCTTTCCAATGCCTCGCGTTTCCATTACTTGGCCGCACGGTCTAAGTGCAAGTACGGCAGTCCAGCCCATCGCCAATGCCAAGAAGCCCATAATCGCGTGTATCAAGGTCAAAGGCGAGCCCAAGCCGTAGCTCCCCGTCGTTATCCCTCCAAAACTGCTCATTAGGGAAGGACCCATTACCAAGAGCAACGACGCAGTTCCAAGGAGCACGGCGGTACCCATCATCAAGCCGTGTCTATGAAAGTTTCCCTTTTTTTCAGACATAACTCCACCGATTATTAGAATGTATGTAATTATCTGGAGCAGCAAATTCGCATCCACCAAGTTGGATGCAGCTGTCCCTAAAAATCCGCCCATAGTATCAGTAAATCTTGTACACCGTCCTTTAAATACAGGAAGTTTGGGTTCAGTCTCGAAATTCGCAGTTGAGAAAGCATAATTTATCCCACTGGTGTAAGTCTTTTGGTTAGATGAGCAAACCTCTGAGGTTTAGCCGGCAAAATTCGTCGTTTGTTGTTAAAATTAACAGTCACTTTTCGGCCCAGGTAGACGTGAAACCAAATTCCAGAGATCTTAAGACAGCCGATCTTCAAAAGGGGTTAAAAATAGTTCACGACGGCATTGAAATCGTGGAGGGGGGAATGGGTTTCGGAGCCCCAGTGGCCAAGTATTCGAATAGTATGTATTTTCCAAAATGCGCAAAGTTGATTCTGACGAAGGATATGATCACCGTCAAGAAAGTCTTTCACATGGATAGCATCGAGCAAGCAAAGGTCGGAAAACACTTGGTTAGCAGGGGATCGGGAGGTTTGGCCTACCTTTACAGGTCATCGAAGTTTTTCAGAAAGCCGATAATCAAGTTTAGCGAGCTAACCAAGAAAGTGGTCAATGTCAGGTCAGAATTCAAAACGGTAGCCAGCCGCGGCCCGGTGACTATCGCTTACAAGGTTTACGCAGATAGAATTCGTGTTAGCTGTGACATGACAAAGCTGGACAAATCTGGGTGCAAGGGAATATTCATACTAAACGAGCAGGGGTCATCTTTTTTCAGGCGGTATGAGGACTCGGATGGAAGGCACCTAGTCGATGACGAGATAGGTGCTTGGGAGAAGGTGAGGGCTAAAAGAGCCCAGCTGTCAGATTTTGACTCATTTTTTAGTTTTTGCCTTCAAAAAGTCGATAATGCAAATATCTGGCTAGGCAGGGAAACCCACGAAAATATCGCTTGGGCCGGCCTTATCTACGAGATCCCGCCAAACTTAAATTCATTCGCTTATGACATACTCATAGAATGCGAGGTGTCTTGAATTACAGACGTCGTGTTAGTTTATCCTTACTTCAATCCCAATGGAGATAACTCAGAATTCCGGCTGCCACCGCTTGGTCTGGGTTATATAGCATCTTGTCTGAGAAAGAGCGGATTTTCCGTTGCCATCGTGGATTGCACATTCATGAAACAAAGTAAAGCTGTTGAAAGCGTAAGGAGGTTAAAGCCTTCCATAATTGGTATATATTCGATGTTTTCAATGTTTAAACTAGCTGTCGAACTCGCGAAGGCGCTTCGGCCCGAATGCGAGCTCTTAGTCGCAGGCGGGCCGCTTCCAACTTTAAACCCAAAGGCCTTCTTGGATTACTTCGACTTGGTTATCAAGGGAGAGGGAGAGCAGACTTTCCTAGAAGTCGCAAAAAGTTTTTCTGAGAACAAAGGTTATTCAAGCGTCCGGGGGTTATACCATCGGAACTGCGGAGAAATAACATACAACGGCGATAGAGAATTCTTTGAGAATCTGGACGCCATTCCATTTCCCGCGCGAGAACTTTTCCCAAATGAAGAATATATTCGGTATTGGCACAGAAAACATATGCTGGCTAAAACTTCGATAATAACGACGCGCGGCTGCCCCTTCAATTGTGATTTTTGCAGCAACGCCATTTTCGGAGTTTCTTACAGGGAAAGGACGGCCGATAATGTCGTTGACGAGATTGAAGAAGCCTTGAAACTTGGATACGAGAGCATATTTTTCGTCGACGACTGCTTCACTCTAAACAAGGTCAGGGTACTAAAAATATGTGACGAAATTCTGGAAAGGGGCCTAGATTTTGAGTGGGAGTGCCTGTCGAGGGTTGACGGCATAAGCGTGGGACTCGCCAAGAAGATGAAACAGGCCGGGTGCCGCAGGATCTTTTTCGGCATAGAATCAGGAAACGATGGAATTCTGAAGATAATTGGAAAAGGATTTACCATTGAACAGGCAAGGACGACGGTCGAGAACGTTGTCTCAGCAGGGATAGACGCGGGCGCGTTCTTTATCGTGGGCTATCCTGGCGAGACCGACCAGACGATATTGGACACCATCGATTTCTCAACATCCCTGCCACTTGAGTATCTCTCCTATACCCTTCCATATCCTATCCCAGGAACCGGGTTGTATGAAAAGGTGAAGGACAAATTAACCTCAGAAGATTGGGTAAGATCAAAATACGGATTCACGGACCATTCCTTAATATACAAATCGCAATTTTCCAGTACTAAGTTGAAATTAGCCATTGTCAAGGGATCAGCTGAATTTAAGATTAAGAAACTATTTGGTAGAACATCTTGGATTGTCTATAAACCTTTTAAGAAAATCACCGATTACATTTTCAAACATTTAGTCTAGGCTTTATCTTTCGATAGATTTCTTAAGGTTGCATGATAAAATTGCTGCCTGAAAATTTATAAACAACAGAATATAATCTGAACGGATAACTATGAGTGAAAAATTTGACCTTGTCATTAGGCGCGCAAAATTAATTGACGAGGCGGAGCCCGTCGACATCGCGATCAGAGACAATGAAATCGCCATGATTGAGCAAAGTATCGAGGGCGCCGTTGTTCGAGAACTGGATGCGGAAGGAAGGTTGACTTTACCTGGATTCGTGGACGCTCACATGCATTTAGATCACGCTTTTCTGGGCGGGGACGCGAAATACTCTTCCCGCACCATCCCAGAGTCAGAACGGGTTATCAGAAGCGGTAGGCAGGCAGTTGACTTCGAGGGCCTGAAGGAATCGGCGAGAAGAGCCGCAAAAGTAGCCTTGAGAAACGGAACCACCGCTGTTAGATCTCATGTAAATGTGGACAAGCTTTTTGGGCTGAGGGAATTGAAAGCCATGTTGGAGTTAAAAAAGGAGTGTACGGACTGGTTGGACATACAACTCGTGGCTTTTCCCTCGGGAGACCCATTAACCGAGCTGGAGGAAAGCAGGGCGCTGCTGAGGCGGGCCATGGAATTGGGGGCTGAAGTCGTAGGGGGCCAGCCCAACATAGACCCCGATCGTGAAAAATATTTAGACATCATTTTTGATGTGGCTCGTGATTTTGATGCCAAGATCGATCTTCACATCGATGTGTCGAATAATCCAAAGGATCAGACCTTGGAAATTTATGCTGATAAAGCCTTGGAGTATGGTTGGGAGGGAAGGGTGGCGGCAAGCCACTGTTGCGCGCTCTCCGTCTACCCCGAAGATGCGGCAAAGAGAGTCATAAGTAAGGTTAAGAAGGCGGAGATGAGCATCATCGCAAACCCGTTCACCAATCTTTATCTCATCGGCGAGGATGGCAAACCCAACGGATTGACCCGGGTAAAGGAACTGCTCGATGCGGGTGTAAACGTTGCCTGTGCTACGGACAACATCAACGACGGGTACAATGCACTGGGGAACGGGGACATGCTGTTAGCCGCCCTATTTCTGGCCTATCAAAAGCATTTGGGCGGAAAGGAAGCGTTTGCAAATATTATAAAGATGGGGACAATAAACCCAGCTAAGGCAACCGGGATCATACCTAATTATGGGATAAAAGAGGGGGGCCGAGCAGATCTGTTGGTGCTGGACGCCGAAACTCCTGAGGAGGCCATAGTGTTTCAGGCCAGAAGACTCTACGTGATAAAGAACGGCAAAGTTGTGGTAAAGGACGGAAGATTAACATTTTGAAAAAGATGTGGTTATGTTTGTCTAAGCACAAGTCTGGGTACGTTTGGTATCGGCTCGCCCCCGGTTGTTAGGTTGGTGATGTTCGCCCCAAGTTCAGCGGAGAGCCAGGAGAGCAGCCTTTTACATATTTCGAGTTTAATCAACTTGCGCGCGTTGTGTTTAATCCCGGAATACTTGCCCACCTCGGTTCCGAGATCCATCCCCGCAAGGTAAATTTTTCCCGCTCCAAGCTCGTGGGCCATGAAAGCGGCGCGATCTCCATCCGTAAACCCACCAAAATTAAAAAGTTTGCCAAAGGGCTTCACCTGGGTGGTGCCGATAATGCGCTCAACTATGTCTGGCACAAATCTGCGGATCTGCGCGGCGTTATCGCCGTGGCTGTGTACTACCAGCCAGCTACCCCGGCGCCAGGCCCAGAGTTGATCTCCGATTGCACCATCCAAGTCGGTGACAACGATTTCCGGGTTTCGGTATCGGATGACCGCTGACGTTGCGCCATTGGCCGAGATGAGGACTTTTTCTAAGTAGCCGGCCTGTTTCAATTTTCTCAGGTCTTCAGCGAGAGATGGCCCAGCCCCAAATACTATACAATCTCGACCCGCGATGATCTTTTCAATAGCTCCGATGTCTGGTTCCGGCAGATAACGGTCGAGCACTTTGGCGGTGCTTTTGTCCGCCTCTTTATCCAGTTTGAGCTTTTCAACAATTTCTTCATACCAGGGTTTCCAAAGTTCCCAGCGCATTCGTTTCACCCTACAACTTCCAGCTTTATCTCTTCACCCTTGTGGTTGTAAGCCTTCCAGGAGTTCTCGTCGTAAGGGAAGGCCGCTATTATGTGGACGTTGCCGAACTTCGCGAACAGGCCGAGGTCCTCTTCGGAGGGCCGTGCAACGGGTGACGGGTGACTGTGCACGGTGCCGCAGGCGCTGGGGTCGATCGGTAGCATGTGGAGGCGGAGCACCGCAGACCTTCCTGAGGAAAGTGTCCCGGGCAACACCAGCACCTCTTTAACCACATCTCCCTTGGCTCGCAAAACCCCCGCGAACTCTTTAGGATGGCTGGAGCTGGATACACCGAGGATGAACCTCAAAACTTCCCTTTCTATCCTGTTGATCTGTTTCATTCACAGGCACCTCGAAACATAGTGTACAACTATATGAGTTTACCATAAGTAGTCTCGTAGGAAGCAAGCACTTCTTGCCAGGTCTCCTCAGCCTTTGAGTAAACCTCGATGTCGTATCTGTGCATCTTGAAATACCCCGCAGTGGGATCTGCGAACAGCCATCCCTCTCCAGGCACATACACCTCCGTCCAAGCGTGGCCTATGATGTATTTTCCCTCAGGAGTTATGCCCGCGATGTCTAAGAACGGAGGGCCCACTTGGTCGAATATCAGAAAACCCGTGACGCGCCTCGTAGGCAAGCCAGCGGTCCTTGTGATAGCCATATACAAATTGGCCTTGTCCAAGCACTTTCCGAATTTCATGTCCAGAACCTCCTCAGACGTGAACCAGCCCAGGATAAGTGGGACTGGATATGTTATGTTCTGGTAAACCCACCCGCAGGCGTTTTCAGCGAACCTGCTGTCGCTGAAGTTTGGTTGCTTAAGATTTGAGATGATCTGGTTCACCCTGGGCGTGCCGGTGATGACGTACTTTTCGCCGAGCGTGAAGTACACAAGGTTAGCCGGGACCTCAGCGCCGGATTTTACTAGGTCGCCGGTTGGCGCGGGAGCAAATGTCAAATTATTGGGCAGGGCCCGGTGCTCTCGGTAAAATGAAATGGCCCTAAGAAACGTAAACAAAGTGTCTCTGGGCCTCAGGTTCCCGATGGGGCTTTCGATCGTGCTCGGCACCTTTCCCGTTGAATCTATGCAGTCGCGTACAACCCTAGCCAGACCTACTAAATCCTCCGTCGACAGGGTCCTCAAGAAAGCGTCCCAATCGCCGCTCTCGTCCTCAGGAGGTGCAACGGCGATCGGCCCGTCACCGGCCAGTAGTGGTTCCCCGTTGCTCTCAGCTAACTTGGTGACCTCTACCGCTGAATAGTACAGCAGCTGATGAGGTGAGATCTCGAATTCCCTTCCTTGAAAGGAGATGGTATACAAGTTTCTTTCTCCGCCGTATTTCAAGTCTGCGGTAGCCCATGGTGCATAGTCCATAAAGTCATAAGGGGAGGGGACACCCGTGTAGTCTATTGAGCCGAATTTGGTATCTTTTAAGAATTCCTCCTCCGTGATCGAGATTAAACGAGTCGAAATCGTGATTTGGCTCTCCATAATCACGGCCGGCGAGCCGCCGACATCTGAAATATACACATCGTCAGTTTCCGTGGTGCCGCCCCCGAAGTCGATGCGGTACTTGAAGTTTTGTAATTCACCAATGTTGCCGATTTCGGCTCCGCTTGGCAGGATGTAGATCATCATTGATGTTGCGACCAGCTGACAGTCGCTGGAGAGCATCTTGGAAACTAGAGAGATGTTTGCCTGGATGTTTTTTATGCGGTTCAGCGTGTACCGGGCGTAAGTTTTCTTGTCAACGGGCTCAATCGTTATTCTCCACACTCCCTCCTCCCGGTGAGCCAGGCAAGGCACTCTCCATTTTGCCTTCACCCTCAGCGGGTTGCCGATGGCGAGTTCGGGCAAATCGCAGGTAAGGTAGTCCATTTCCTGGCCATATTGAGCGTAAGAACTTTGCAGCTCAGCCATGTACATTACCTTCGCATTTTCGACCCCCATGCCACGAACGGTGACATCACCCATCTTCCCGCCGGTGAATGTTATCACCTCCAGATCGGTGAACCCAGAGGGTGGCATCTCTATGGCCCAGTCAGCTTCGGCGTCCCCGCTCCCGCCTATGTGGTAAACAGTATTCTCATAGTAGTAAAAGCGCTGTAGCTGGGTTTCTCCCTGTGGGGGCTGGAGCGGAGTTTTTTGAGCCTGAATATAGATGAATGAGAACGACAACACGATGACGACAACAGCTACAACCATGATTAATCGCGCCGTCGCCCATCCTCTCGTTTTATCTGCCCCCTGCCTCTAACTGACTTGACCCAGATCAGCCCTTACCCTCTTTGTGGCCTCAACCATGTTTCTGAGCTTGCCCAGCGATTCCTCCCTCGAACGTGTCTTCAGCCCGCAGTCGGGGTCTATCCAGAGTTGACCGGGCTTCAGTACTTCGAGAGCTTTCCTGATTCTTTTCTCAATGGTTTCCACGTCCTCGACCTCGTGGGAATGAACGTCGACCACCCCGAAAGACAGATCTTTGCTAAACGGGTGCGCGCGGAAAAGTTCGACCAAGTCAAGCTCGGAGTTTGACATTTCTAGGTCGAAGTTATCGGCGGGTAGCTTGAGCATTTCAGGGTAGATGAACTCGAAGGCTCCGTAGCAGATGTGGCAGATGAAGTAGGCGTCTATGCCCTTGGTTACGGTGCTCATGGCTTCAATCGCGAACTCGAGTTCCTCGGGTCTCGCCGATATCGCTGGCTCGTCAACCTGTATTATTTTGGCTCCGGCTCTGGAAAGGGCCTTGACCTCCTCGTGCAGAGCCTTAGCGAGCGCTAGGCAGGCTTCCCGCCTCGATGAATAGTACTCATTGAAGGACCAGTCCATCATCGTGTATGGCCCAGTTATCATTCCCTTTATAGGCTTTTTGGTCAATTTCTGGGCGAACCTCCACCAGTCCACAGTGATCGGTTGTTTCCATCTGATCTCGTCGACGATGATCGGCTTCCGGTAGTAACGGTTGCCATAGCTGCGCACGAGCCCGCTCGACTTGAACCCCTCTAAGTTTTCCGCAAAGTAGGCGGCCATATCTCCCCGGTACATCTCCCCATCAACCAGAATATCAATTCCAAGCTCTTCCTGTGTCGATATCCACTCCTTGGTGGCCCGTTCCTCGAGCAGCCTGAGTTCAGCTGTTTTTATTTTTCCCGCCGAGAACTTCTGTCTGGCTTCGAGCAAGTAGGGTGGCTTGGGTAAGCTCCCAACCGAAGTCGTGGGTAACAAGGGCAGGTCAATTCCAAGCCTTTTCAGCTTGTCGCGCGTCATACCATCTCCTTAGCCTTTTTGACAATCGCGGCCACAACTTGGAGCTTTTTGAACGCTGATTCCCTGGGCAGATAGTCCCCGAGGCCACAGGAGGTGTTCAGGTAGGTGCGCTTGCAGTCCAAGGCCGGAAGGATGTGCTGCAGCTTCTGCAAAACTTCATCAGGTTTTTCGAGTTTTGTGTTTCGCCCGTCGATAAGGCCCAGCCCGATGTCTTTGTCGCAACCCAGCCTTTCGAGCACCTGCGGCAGCTTTGCGCTGTAGGTGAAGTCAAGCCCTATCACGTCTACTGGAAGCTCCAACATTTTTTCATATAGAGGTGCTGCATCACCGAAATAAGTGTAGAGAGCCAGACGAGTATTGCCCTTTTCCGCGGAAACTGTTTCTACCGCTTTGCTAAATATCCTGAAATCATCCGGGTGTTTCAGGATCGCCGGCTCGTCCAGCTGAATTATTTCGGCCCCTGCTCCCGCGAGTTCTCTCACTTCCTGTGCGATTATTTCAGCAAAGTCCATCACGATCTTTTGTAGGCCAATTCTTTTCCGATCGATGGAGAGCTTGGCCAGGGTGTAGGGTCCGGTCAGGACTGGTTTCACCGGCTTTTTGGAAACTTCTTTAGCAAAGGTGAACTCTTTTTTAAGTATTGGCCTCTGCCACGCTAGTCTGCCCTCGATCACCGGTTGTCGGAAATAAAAATTGGTGTCGAAGAACCTCAGCAGACCGTTTATCTTACAGCCCTTCACAGCGCTCGCTAGGTGAGAAATTGGATCGTACCAACGCACCTGTCCGTCGGTAACTAGGTCAAGCCCGGCCCGGATCTGTTCTTCAATGACCTCACGCGTGACATCGTCTTGGACCTGCTCGAATTCCTTCGCGGTAATGTCGCCGCGCTCGAGCTGCGCGTAGGCTTGGCGGTGCCGCTGCTGCTCAATGCTATCGCCTATGCGCGGGTAACTTCCAGAGCTAGCAGCTATGAACTCCATTGGAATCATATTCGATATTTTCTCGAAAGTTAAATAGGTACCCGCTTAAAGATAGATGGGGGTTTATTCTGGAAATAGGCAAAAAATTCCAGCCACACCCGAACCTGAAAAAGGTTTACTATATCTACTTGGCACTCGCGGCCGCCGTGCCGCTGCTGGTGTGTTTTTTTGCCATGTATGCGGCGGTGGTCTACGCTCCGGACATCTGGCGCTCAAACTGGGCTTTCTTGATGCTTCCTCCGGTCGTTGTGCTCGCGATTGTCGGTTTTGTAGCCTATTGGATTCAAAAATACTATTCCTCGATCTCATACACTCTCACCTCCGACGAGGTGTTGGTTGAGAGAGGGGTCTGGTGGAAGATGAAGCATACGGTACCCTACGCGAGAGTGATGTCGATAGATGTCATTCAGGGGCCGCTGTCGAGGAGGTTCGGGATAGGTTCCGTGCAGATTTACACCGCCGGCTATACCGGCCCGGTGGGCGGGACGGCAGGCCCCGGCTCAAGAGGTGCCGAGGCGTCAATCTGGGGCGTCACCAATTTTGTTGAAATAAAAGACGTCATCCTGAGTTTTGTCAGGAGCCGGCCGCTTTTCGGGAGACCCGGTAAAGAAGTTCCAGACATAAGTTTAGAAATACTAAAGGAGCTGAAGAGCATAAGAAAAGCGGTTTCAAAGCGATTTTGAGGTGGGTGGATGGGAGAGGGAAAGGGTTATGGGAAGGTGATCCTCATAAACGAGCACTTTGTCGTTTATGGGGTCCCGTCAATAGTATCTGCGATTGAAAAGGTCACGGTTGCGAGGGTTGATAGAACCAGTGGCGTGGGGTGGACTCTGGACGACCGCAGGCCGGCCACACTAGGGTACAAAGAGGAAAAGTTCGAACAGCAGCGTGATTCTATCGACAGGATATTGAGGGCCGCCGGGGTGGATGTTTCGAGGGCACCGATCCGAATCACACTGGAGGGCGACCTCGTGGCAGCCAGCGGGATCGGTGCGAGTGCTGCTTCGTGTGTGGCGATCGCGAGGGCAATTTCTGAGGAGTTTGATTTTCACTTCTCAGACGAGCGGATTAACCAGATCGCCTACGAGGGGGAGAGGGCCTATCACGGCACACCCTCCGGGGTGGACAATACTGCCGCCACTTACGGTGGGTTAATCTGGTTCATCCGCGGTAAACCGATCGAGCGGATTTCAATAAAGCGTCCGGTGGAGGTGGTGATGGGCAACACAGGGCTGGTCGCCAACACCGAGGCGGCCGTGGCTGGAGTCAGGGAGCGCAAGCAGAAATATCCTGATAAATATGATAAAATTTTCAGGGAGGCAGAGGAACTTGCCTACATGGCCAGAAGGGCTCTTGTAGGCTATGATTTGAGGGCGGTCGGGAGGCTTATGAACAGGAACCACGAGCTTTTGAAGGCAATTGAGGTTTCCTGCAAGGAGCTGGACTTTCTGGTCGAGCTGGCGCGCGATAATGGCGCCTACGGGGCGAAGATGACCGGCGGCGGCCTTGGCGGCAACATGGTGGCTCTCACCCCGGGAAAGGATCTGCAGGACAAAGTGGCGCGGGCGATAAAGAAGGAGGGCTTTGAAACCCTGATGACGAGAATCGGGTGATGCTTTGGACCTGCGCAGTTTCATAAAGCTACTTGATGAAAAAGGGATGCTCACCCGGATCAGGCGCCCCGTCGACTCAAAGTACGAGATTTCATCGCTGATCAGGATCAGGAACGACAGGCCGTTACTGTTTGAGAACGTTAAGGGTTTCTCCATGCCGGTGGTCGCCAACCTGTGCTCCACGCGCGAGCTGGTGGCCATGGGGCTGGGGATAAAACCTGAGGAGATAATCTCAAGGCTGACAAGGGCAATTGATAGCCCGAAAGTTCCTAGGATAGTGGAGGCTGATGGCTATCAGGAAGTTCCGGCTGACCTCAACAAGTTTCCGATACTGCTGCATTACCCGATCGATGGTGGGCCGTACATCTCCTCGGCCGTGATAGTCGCGCGGGATCCGGAATTAGGATTAAACGCTTCCTTCCACAGGATGATGGTGATTGAAAAGGATAAAGTTGTCATGAGAGTTTTACCGCGCGACTTCGATACCTTCCTCAAGCGCGGCAACAGGGAGTTCTCCGTCTGCATTGGTAACTCCATCCCAGTCCTGCTTGCCTCGGCCGTTTCAGTGGAGCTGGGAAAGAGCGAGCTGAGCATAGCCAATGCTCTAGCCGAAACCAACTTGGTCGAGCTGGGTGGACACACAGTTCCGGAGTCAGAAATAGTGATGATAGCTGAGGCGACCGGCGAGGAACACGACGAGGGGCCTTTTGTCGACCTCACTGAAACTGCCGATATAGTGCGGAAGCAGCCGGTGGCGAGAATTAAGAGGATCTTCGTCAAGGACGGCGCGGTTTACCATGCCCTGCTTCCGGGTGGCCTAGAGCACAAGACGCTGATGGGCATGCCACGTGAGCCGACGATATACCGCGAGGTGAACAGCGTCTGCGAGTGCAGTGATGTCTACATAACACCGGGAGGATGTTCTTGGCTTCACGCTATCGTCAGCATAAAGAAGAAGGCCCCCGATGACGGAAGGAAGGCGATTGAGGCGGCGTTCCGGGGCCATAAGTCCCTGAAACATGTCTGGGTGGTTGATGACGATGTTGACATCCACAACCCGCATGAGGTCGAATGGGCCATGGCCACGAGGTTTCAGGGGGACAGGGACATAATAATGAAAAGGGAGCCGGGGTCCTCGCTTGACCCTTCCTCGGACATGAAGACGAGGATGACCACCAAGATGGGTTTTGACCTGACAATACCATGGGGGCAGACCCAGAAGGGCTTCTTTAAGCCGGAGCCACCGATGAGGCTAAACTTCGATGATTATTTATAGACCCTGGGTTCTCCCGTAACTGCTCTCATTCAGCAAAACTATAAACACGGTGTCCCTAGCAGAAGCGCATGATTCACTTGTTGGTTCAGGAGTCGAGGCGTTGGACAACCAGTCGACTGTTAAACAATAAAATTTAAAAATTCGGGCAGAGTAAGAAAATACAAGCATTATAGTGAGGCGCTGTTTAAATCTTTGGGAACTCGAGTAATAGTAGTGTGTCGGCCAAACGAGTTAACGCATGCGGGGCGGTCAGGATGGTTGTCGAGAACAGTGGGGAGATGAGCACACAGCAGTTGCAGGAGAGGATAAATGAGCTCCAAAGGGAAATGGAAGAAAAAGCAAGGCTAGCCGAAGAGAGGTTGAATCAGCTGAAGTATCTGCAGGCGGACTTTGAGAACTACAGGAAGAACTTTGACAGGGAGAAGGAGTTCATAATCGAGCTGGCCAACGAGGGTTTGATAAAGGATTTGCTGGTGATACTCGATGATTTTGAAAGGGCCCTGCAATCGGTGGAAAACGAAAGAAATCGAGAGGGCCTGGTCATGCTTTATAATAACTTTTTAAAAATTTTGGAAAAACATGGGCTGAGGCAGATAGAGGCCCTGGGCAAAAAGTTTGATCCCTATTATCACGAAGCCCTTTTGAGGGAAAGTTCCGATAAAGAGGAGGGGACAATTTTAGAGGAACTGCAAAAAGGGTATATGCTTAAATCTAAAGTTATAAGACACTCAAAAGTGAAAATTGCTGAGAAATCCTGCGAAGGGTGATAAAAATGGCCAAGGAGAAAATTATCGGGATAGATCTCGGTACCTCAAACAGCCAAGCCGCGGTCATGCTCGGGGGCAAGCCCACCATAATACCCTCAGCTGAGGGGGCCACCGTGGCCGGAAAAATGTTTCCCTCGGTCGTGGCTTTCACTAAGGATGGGCAACTGCTGGTAGGAGAGCCCGCTAGGAGGCAGGCCGTTTCAAACCCCGAGGGGACGGTTATGGCAGTGAAGAGGAAAATGGGCACAGATTTTAAATACAAAATTCATGGCAAGGAGTACACTCCGCAGCAGATTTCGGCCTTCATACTGCAGAAGATAAAGAGGGACGCGGAGGCTTTTCTCGGGGAGGAGGTCAAAAAAGCCGTAATAACTGTTCCCGCCTATTTCAACGACAACCAGAGAACTGCGACGAAGGATGCCGGCACAATCGCAGGTTTGGAGGTCGTAAGGCTGGTAAACGAGCCCACGGCCGCGTCTATGGCCTACGGCTTGGACAAGGAGGGCGAGCATAAAATACTTGTCTTCGATTTCGGCGGCGGCACCCTTGATGTCACCATAATGGAATTTGGCGATGGGACTTTTACCGTTCTATCAACTTCCGGGGATACACAGCTCGGCGGCACGGACATGGACAATGCTATTATCGACTGGATCGCGGAGAGGTTCCGGGAACAGGAGGGGATCGACCTTAGAAAGGATAAAATGGCCATGCAGAGAATAAGGGAAGCCGCGGAAAAAGCGAAGATTGAATTGTCGACCGTCCTTGAAACGGAGATCAATCTTCCCTTTATAACTGCTGATAAAGAGGGCCCGAAGCATTTGTCCTTGAAGTTAACAAGGTCAAAACTTGAGCAACTGGTTGAGCCCATAATAAACAGATGTATTGGTCCTATCGAGCAGGCTCTCGCGGATGCCAAGCTTACCAAAGATGACATAAAGAAAGTGATTCTGGTCGGCGGTCCGACGAGGATGCCCTGTGTCCAAAAATTTGTGGAGGAGAAGATCGGGAAGAAGGTGGAGAGGGGAATCGACCCCATGGAGTGCGTTGCCATTGGCGCCGCGATTCAGGGCGCAATTTTGGCAGGGGACATAAAGGATCTCGTCCTGCTCGACGTCACGCCGCTTACCCTTGGAATCGAAACGCTCGGCGGAGTGATGACCCCCATAATACCGAGAAACACCACGATACCCGTGAAGAAGAGCCAGATATTTACCACGGTTGCTGATTTTCAGACGGCGGTGACGGTTCACGTCTTGCAGGGGGAGAGGACAATGGCAGCTGACAACACCAGTCTGGGGAGGTTCAATTTGGTGGGTATCCCCCCGGCCCCCAGAGGTTTTCCCCAGATTGAGGTGACTTTCGATATCGATGCCTCGGGAATTCTGAACGTTTCGGCTAAGGATCTGGGAACTGGAAAGGAGCAGAAGATAACGGTGACGGCCTCAACAAAGCTATCAGACAGAGAAATCGAGAGGATGATCAAGGAAGCGAAGGAGCACGAGGAGGAGGACAGGAGAAAGAGGGAGGAAGTTGAAATAAGGAACAACGCCGATTCACTGATCTACACGACGGAGAAGACGCTTTCAGAGCTGGGAGACAAGCTGAGCCAGGAGCAGAAGGAAAAAATCGAGTCGGCCTTGAAGTTGGCAAAGGCAGCGCTGGAGGGAAAAGATGTGGGCAAGATAAAGGAGGAAGCCGAAAAGCTGCAGAAGGTGCTGCAGGAGGCCGGGGCCGCCATATATCAGGAAGCTGCGCGGAGATATGCAGAGGAGCAGGCGAAACAGAAAGCTGGGTCTCATGATGAGAAGGGAACTAACAGCGAAGGCAAGAAATCAAAAGATAAAGTGATCGATGCGGACTTCAAGGTAGAGGAATAATCCCCTCTAGATCAACATGACTAAAAAAGACTATTACGAGATATTAGGAGTAGGCAGGGATGCTAGCCCTGAGGAGATAAAAAAAGCTTTCAGGCAACTTGCCAGAAAATATCACCCCGACGTCAATCCCGGGAACAAGGAGGCTGAGGAGAAGTTCAAGGAGATAAACGAGGCCTTTCAGGTTTTGAGCGACCCGCAGAAGAGAGCCCAGTATGATCAGTTCGGTCACGCCGCCTTCAGGCCCGAGGATTTTGCCGGCTTCAGGTGGCCGAGCTTCGATGAGCTGTTCAGGGATCTTGGCTTTGGCGACATCTTCGACGTTTTTTCTGGTTTTGAAAGAAGGGAGCGGGCTAGGGAGGGCCAGGACCTGAGCTTGGAGGTTGAAATTTCCCTGGAGGAGGCCTTCCACGGTCTAGCAACAACTATAGAGGTCCCACATTTTTCAGAGTGTCCTGTTTGCAGCGGGACGGGGGCAAAGCCCGGGTTCTTAAGGAAATGCAGCGGTTGCGGTGGGACGGGTGAGGTCAGGAGGATACAGAGAAGTGCCTTTGCCCAAATTGTGAACATAACCACCTGCCCCAGGTGCCGGGGAACCGGGAAGGTGGTTGAGAAATCCTGCGATGCCTGCCGGGGCAGCGGAAGGACCAAGAAAATCAAAAAGATCGAGGTCAAAATTCCGCGCGGTGTCAGCGACGAGCAGTATCTGAGGATCGCAGGCGAGGGCGAGCCCGGTGAGAGGGGTGGGCCTCCTGGGGACCTGTATGTGGTGGTCAGGGTAAAGGAGCATGAAATTTTTGAGAGGCACGACGATGACCTCTTCTGCCTGACCACGATAGACCTCGGCACCGCGATCTTTGGAGGTGAGATAGAGGTACCGACGATAAATGGGAAGGCTGTCCTGAGAATACCTCCGGGGACACAGAGCCACACGGTGTTCAGGTTGAAGGGGCAGGGAATGCCCAATGTCAGCTCGGGCAGAAGGGGCGACCAGCTGGTGAAGGTGGTGGTGGAAATCCCCGAAAAAGTACCGAAGGATAAAGAAGCCCTGTTGAGGGAAATTTTTGAGAAAAAAACAAAGACCAAGAAGGGGTTCTTCGAGAGGCTGCGAGAACGTGTTGGTTGAGCCGGCATCGGATTTCAGGCGGCTTAAGATCTATCGAGGGTGATTTTTCTGGCGGAGGTGATGCCGGGATGTTGGTGGCGGTAAAAGTTCAGGGAAAAGATGTTAAATTGATAGAGCCAAGCTATTTTTAGCTGATGTAATGTACCTGACCCGGGAACAGGAACGAATGCTCGCTGGTGAAGAGGGCGAGGTTGTCGAGCGGATGTTCCGGTTGCTGGTGCGGCTTGGCGACATCTACGGCGCCGACCGCATGATCCCCGTTGGATCTGTCCAAGTTGCCGGGGTTTCATATAAATCGATCGGGGACCCAGGTCTTGAGTTCCTGGAGGATATCGCGGCAAAGGGGGCAAAGGTCAGGGTCATCACCACCCTGAACCCGCCCGGGATGGACCTCGTTGACTGGAAGGAGCTTGGTTTCCCGGAGGATTTTGCCGAGAAGCAGCTCCGGATAATGGACGCCTTCAAACAGATGGGAGTAATGATGACCGCCACCTGTACCCCATACCTAGTCGGCAACCTGCCTCGCTTCGGGGAGCACATCGCCTGGTCGGAGTCATCGGCGGTTTCCTTCGCCAACTCGGTGATAGGAGCGCGCACGAACCGCGAGGGGGGGCCGTCGGCTCTTGCGGCGGCTTTCTGCGGCCTGACGCCGAACTATGGTTTACATCTTGATGAGAATCGAAAGCCCAACTTCCTGTTCGAGGTGAATGCCGAGCTGAAGGGCAACTCCGATTTCGGCGCATTGGGCTATCATGTCGGGAAGATCGTCAAGGACAAGGTTCCCTATTTCAGGGGAATAAAAAATGCAGATGTGGACCAGCTGAAAGCTCTGGGAGCAGCTATGGCGGCTTCCGGGGCTGTTGCGCTCTATCATGTTGAGGGCATCACCCCGGAGGCAGGCCTGATGGATACCTCGGGTCTCGAGAGAATAGAGGTTGGGGATCGGGAGTTGCGTGAGGCCTACGCGAAGTTGAACACGGGGACGAGCCCGGATATTGTGATCCTTGGATGTCCTCACGCCTCGCTCAAGGAGATAGCAACGCTCGCCTGCAAGCTCGAGGGTAAGCGGCTCAGGAAGCCCCTTTGGATCTGTACCTCGCGCGTGACCAAGGAGGCCGCCACTCGAATGGGACTCACAGGGATAATTGAGGGGGCGGGGGGCAAGGTTGTCGCGGACACCTGCACGGTCGTTTCGCCGATCGAGCGCATGGGTTACCGGGTAACGGGCGTGGACTCCGGGAAGGCGGCCAACTACCTGCCTGGGTTCTGCAAGCAACAGGTGGTGTTCAAGAGCCTCGACGACCTGCTGGAGGGACAGATAACATGAAGGGCAGGATGATCAGTCCGGGAAAGGCCCGGGGCGAGGCCATGGTCTCGAGGTCTCCGATCGGGTTTTACGGCGGCATCGATCCAAAGACAGGAATAGTGATAGAGAAGGGACATGAGCTTGAGGGAAAGTGCGTCAAGGACAAGATACTGGTCTTCCCGCAGGGCAAGGGCTCAACAGTGGGTTCTTATGTTATCTACGGCCTGAAGAAGAATGGCGTGGCACCGGCGGCGATTGTGAACAAGGAGACCGAAACGATCGTGGCGACGGGTACCATCCTGGCCGGAATACCCTGCGTTGACAGGATTGACATA
>Ga0315298_1005330_pt1 | contig 18372 bp, 14 predicted proteins | sample WHS_1_MG_FD_203077 | JGI IMG/M metagenome (GOLD analysis project Ga0315298, IMG submission 203077) | Extremophilic microbial mat communities from Washburn Hot Springs, YNP, Wyoming, USA - WHS_1_MG | ecosystem: Environmental > Aquatic > Thermal springs > Hot (42-90C) | place: USA: Wyoming...
GGCGGCCTGCGGCCGCCGCCGCAAAACGGGCATGCTCATGGTCGGATGCTGCCCCGGACCCGCGCGGCGCGGCGCGTCTTCGGGGCGGCCCAGCGACCCATCTCGTAGAGGCTGCTCCCCGCCACCACCCCAAAGGATAGGGCATAGAGGAGCATAAAGGGGACCGCACCCGTCTGGCCCAAATCCCAGGCGAGGGCCGCCGTCGCCAGGGCATAGAGGGCCAGGGCAATCTCCCCCCCGATGGACCGGTCCCGGGTCAGGCGATACTGGCGGCGCTGCCAGTTCCTTTCCCGTCCGTCCAGGCAGAACTTGGGGGTCCGGGCAAATGTCCCGCCCCAGCGGGTCAGTCCCTGGAAAATGGCGACGGTGTTGCCCCAGGCGATGCCGGTCCCGATCAGGACCAGCGCCGGGAAGGCCAGCAGCCGCCGTTTCCAGTCCCGATAGAGCGCCCACTGGCCCGTCCCGTAGACCAGAATCGGCCCCAGGCAGATCGGCCCCAGCAGGCGGGAAACCTCCCCCAGCGGCGACGGGACCAGGAGCGTGACCGGCGTCAGCAGCAGGAGCAGGACCAGCAGGGGGTGAATCAGGTAGCCGCTCAGGTGCAGAAGCCCCAGCAGTTTCTGGATTGGGCCCACCCGACGGCTGGTCAGGAGCGGACGCGCCAGTTTCCGCAGGCACTGCGCCGACCCCCGGGCCCAGCGGGCCTGCTGCTGCTTGAAGGCCAGCATCTGGGGCGGCAGTTCCGCCGGGCAATCCACCTCCGGCAGGAAGCGGCAGCGCCAGCCCGCCAGTTGGGCGCGGTAACTCAGGTCCAGGTCCTCGCAGACGGTATCACTCTGCCAGCCACCGCTGTCCTCTATACAGGCCCGCCGCCAGACCCCACCGCTCCCGTTGAAGTGCATCAACAGGCCGGCGCGGCTGCGCGCCGTCTGCTCCACCACAAAGTGGCCGTCCAGTGCGATGGCCTCCGCCCAGGTGACGGGGGAGTCCCCGGCGTTGAGGTGCGACCAGCGGGTCTGCACCATGCCCAGGCGGGGGTCGGCCATCAAGTGGGGGACGACCCGGAGCAGGAAGTCGGGGCGGGGGCAGAAGTCGGCGTCAAAGACGGCGATCAGTTCCCCGCGCGCCTGCTGGAGCCCCCAGGCCAGCGCGCCGGCCTTGAAGCCGGACCGGTCGGAGCGGTGGAGCACCCGGATGTCCACCCCGCGCTCCCGCCAGAAGGCGGCCCGGGCCTGAGCGATGGCTGTCGTCTCGTCGGTGGAGTCGTCCAGGACCTGGATTTCCAGCCGATCGCGCGGGTACTCCAGCGCGGCCACGGCGTCTATCAGCCGCCGCACCACGTACCGCTCGTTGTAAAGGGGTAACTGGACGGTGACGACCGGGAGGTTCGCGCGCGGGGGTTGCGGTGGCCGGGTGGTCATAATCCTGGCGCGCCTTTGATGCCACCAGTAGAGCACCAGCAACACCCAACTGTGCAAGCCGTAGACCGCCAGCCAGAGGGTGACCAGCGCGTAGACGACCGCCAGAATCTGCAGGAAGGGACGGAGTTCAGAGAGCGACATAGAAGAGAGTGCACTCATTGCTTCCTGAGTTCCTCAAGAATCACGCCCATAACGTCTTCCAGGCAGGTTTCCTCTTTTCCAGTTCATCCAGGGTCATACCGTACCGGGCTTCAAATCTTCCGATGTTCTCCTCAGCCAGCGCCAGTTGTTTTCGCAGGTCCACCAGCCGGAATGCCGCGCCAATCTGGAAGATTTCTTCTTGCTCTTCCTGCGGCAGTGCAAGAAATACGTCCACCACATCGGATACAGTTGTGGCTTTCATTTTTCTCCCTTCACTTCTCCCACCGGATGCCCCAGCAGGGCAGAGAGGTCGGCCAGGGCGGTCTCCACGTCGGCGCAGACGATGGTGTGGATGCCCAGCAGATGGGCCGCGTCGGTGTTGCGGACGTGGTCGTCTATGAAGATGGCCTCCTCCGGCCGCACGCCCAGCCGGTCCAGCGTCAGTTGGTAGATGGCCGGGTCGGGTTTGGCCAGCCCCACTTCGGCAGAGTTCACGTACAGGTCAAACTCGGCGCGGGGGTCAAAACCGTGCCGCCGCTGCAGGGACTCCGCGTGCCCGGGGAAAGCGTTGGTGAGCAAGGCCACCCGATACCGCCCCCGCAGGCTTCGGACGGCGGCAACGACGCCCGGATGCAGGCCGTCACTGGCGTAGTACTCCCGGTAGAATTGCTGGACGGCCTCCCGGTCGGGCAGGCCCAGGGCGCGCATCAGATGGTGGTCGTATTCCTCCTGGGAGATGGCGCCCATTTCCAGCAACTTCCACTCCGGCCCCCAGAGGACCCGGTCCAGCGCGCCCGATGGCAGGCCCAGCCGGGCCTCCCACTGGGGGGTCTGTTTCAGGAAGTCCAGCGGGGAGAGGACGCCGCCCCAATCAAAGATGACGGCGCGGACGCCCGGAAGGGGCCGGAGCGCGGGGGGACGGACGGGGAGCCCGGCATCCGCCAGGACCCGCCGCAGATGGACTGTTCCCCGAAAGCGGATGGCGAACATCCCCAGGTTCCGGGCCGCCTCCACGTTGGGTTTCCAGTCGTCCACAAACGCGGCCTCCTCTGGCGCCACTCCCAGGCGGTCCAGAGTGAGGCGGTAGATGGCGGGGTCCGGTTTCAGGACTCCCGCCTCCTCGGAGATGACGACAGCATCCAGCAAGGGCTCCAGGTCGCCCAGGCGCTGACGCAGTTCACGGAGATGGTTGCTCAGCAGGCCAATGCGGATACCGGCGGAGCGTAGTTCCCGGATCAGCCCGACCAGTTCCTCATCCAGCCGGTCGCCGGCCCAGAAATCCCGCCGCAGGGCAGGGAGGTCAGCCGGGCGGATTCCCAACCGGTCGGCCACTTCGGCCCAGACGTCGTCCACCGAACCCTCGCCCCGCTGGGCCCGGTCCCAGGCCGGGTTCCCGAAGAAGGTGTCCGCCAGTGTGCCCGGAGGCAGGCGCAGCCGCCGCTCCCAGGCCATGCGCGGCCGGATGTCCATGGTGCGCATCAGCACGCCGCCCCAGTCCCAAATGACCGCACGGATCACGGCTCGTCCTCCGGTGGGGGGAAAAGTTGGAGAAGGTCGCGGAAGCGCGAGAGGCGGACCACCCGTTCCGGGTCGGCGACGGGCACTTCCTCCCAGGACCACGGGCGGTGGTAGGGGATGTGGATGGCGCCAATCCCCGCGGCCAGGGCCGGATTGACGTCGGAGCGGGGGCTGTTGCCCACCATCCACGTCCGGTGCGGGTCCAGGTTGTGGCGGACCAGCAGGTCCCGCAGGACCTCCGGCTTTTTCTCGGGGACGATGTGGATGGCCTCAAAGTGCGGGGCCAGCCCTGACCGGTCCACCTTGTCGCGCTGGACCTTCGGGTCGCCTTTGGTCAGCAGGAAGAGGCGACAGTGGCGGGAGAGCGCGGCGACCGTCTCGGCGACGCCGTCCAGCAGGATGATGGGGTACTCCACCACCCGGTTGCCGATGGCCTCCACTTCTGCCTCCACCTCGGGCCGGGGGATCCGCCCGTCCTCCTGGCAGAGTTGGTGGTAGGTCAGCACCAGACTGCGGGCGAACTCCTGGGGCGCGTAGCCGTAGACGGGGACGCGCTCCTGTTCTATCCGGGCCAGGGTCTCCCGGGCTCGCTGGGGGTCAAACCCCTCGCGGGCCATCCGTTCGGCGAAGGCGTCCGTCGCCTCTTCGTAGAAGACGTTGTTCTCCCAGAGCGTATCGTCGGCGTCTAAAATCAGCGCGATCTTCTTCATAGCGGGCTCTATTATACCAGAATGCGGGAAATAGACCACAGACGACAGACGACAGACCACTGACCACAGACGACGGACCACAGACGACAGACAACAGACGACAGACGACGGACGACAGACGATTACTAACGGCTAACCCCTGACGGCTGACGGCTAACTGCTGACGGCTAACTGCTGACGGCTAACTGCTGACGGCTAACCATCGGCTTGACATTTCCCCAAACTGTGCTACCATATCGCAAACTGTAGCAAGGTGAAGCGGCGATGCGAAAATTTGCGGTTTTGCTGATTCTGCTGCTGGCGCTGCTGGGGGCCTGTGCCCGGCCGACGTCTCCCCCCGAGCCGGAGGCGGAGGGGCTCCCCGCCCTCTCCCCGGCCCCGCTGGGCGCGGGAGAGCGTCTGCGCGTGGTGGCCACGACGACCATCGTGGGCGACGTGGTGGCCCGGGTGGGCGGCGATGCCGTCCAGTTGACCGTTCTCCTGCCCCCCGGCGCCGACCCCCACACCTACGAGCCCACTCCGGCCGACCTGACCGCAGTGGCCGGGGCGCACGTCCTCTTCGTCAACGGGCTGGGGCTGGAGGGATTCCTGGAGCGCACGCTGCGGAACGTGGGCGACATCCCCGTCGTGCCGGTCTCGGCAGGAATCCAGCCCCGTCTTCTGGAGGAGCACGGGGAGGAGCACAGCGAGGAATCCCACGCCCACGGCGAGGCCGACCCGCACGTCTGGCTGGATGTGCGGAATGTGATGATCTGGGTGGAGAACATCCGGCAGGCGCTGAGCGCGCTGGACCCCGCCCACGCCGACCGCTACGCGGCCAACGCCGCGGCCTACCGGGCGGAACTGGAGGCGCTGGACGCCTGGGTCCTGGAGCAGGTGGCTCAGGTGCCGCCCCAGAACCGCAAACTGGTCACCAACCACCCCTCCTTCGGCTACTTCGCCGACCGGTACGGCTTTGAGCAGGTCGCGGCGGTCTACCCCATCAGCCCCGGAGCGGAGCCCTCGGCCCGGGAAATCGCCGAACTGGAGGAGACCATCCGCCGCTTCGGCGTCCCCGCCGTCTTCGCCGAGACGACGGTCAGCCCCAAACTGGCCGAACAGGTGGCGCGGGATACCGGGGTCCGACTGGTCACTCTGTACACCGGTTCCCTGGGCGGGCCAGGGAGCGGCGTGGAGAGTTACGTTGACCTGATCCGGTACGATGTCAACGCCATCGTCAACGCGCTGAAGTGAATGCCGGCTGACAGCCCGCGCTACGTCCCCATACATATGCGTACCGAATCCCGCTGGCTCTATCTGACGGCCTTTCTGGGCGGCGCGGTCTCCCTGGGGGTGGAACTGGCCGCCTCCCGCCTGCTGGCCCCGTACTTCGGCGAGTCGCTGCCAGTGTGGGCGGCCATCATCGGCCTGATTCTCCTCTATCTGACGGTGGGCTACTTTCTGGGGGGCCGCTGGGCCGACCGTTCCCCCCGCCCCGCCACCTTCTACGAAATCGCCACCTGGGGGGCCTGGCTGGTGGGACTGGTGCCCTTTGTCGCGCGGCCAGTGCTCTCCCTGGCGGTGGAGGGAATGGCGCGCCTCAACGTTTCTCTGACCGTCGGCCCCTTCGCCGCGGTGCTCCTTCTCTTCGCCGCGCCTGTCACCCTGCTGGGCTGTCTCTCCCCCTTCGTCATCCGGTTGCTGGTGGACCGGGTGGAGGAGACGGGCGGGGTCGCCGGACGGGTGTACGCCCTCTCCACCGTCGGGAGTCTGCTGGGGACGCTGGTGACGGTGTTCGGACTGGTCCCCGCCATCGGCACCCGCAACACGTTTGGCGTGCTCTCCCTCTCCCTGCTGGTTCCATCTCTGGTGGGACTGGCCCGCGCCCGGCCCCGACGCGCCGTCCTCTACCTTTGGATGCCCCTGGTGGTGCTGGTGCTGGCCCTCGGGGCGCGCGGTCGGCCCGTCAAGCCTCAGGCCGGGATGATCTACGAGACCGAGTCGGCCCACCACTACATCCAGGTGGTGGAGCGGGACGGGTGGCGGTATCTCTTCCTGAACGAGGGGCTGGGCATCCACTCCGTCTACCGGCCCGGCGCGCGCCGGGTCGGGGGGACGTGGGACCTCTTTGTGATTGCCCCGTTCTTCAATCCGCCGCCGTTCTCCCCCAGCCGGGTCCGTTCTATGGCGATGATCGGGCTGGCGGGGGGGACCGTCCCCAAACTCTATACGGCCTTCTACGGCCCCATCCCCATAGACGGCGTGGAACTGGACCCGGCGGTGGTGCGGGTGGGGCGGGAGTACTTCGGGATGACGGAGCCGAACCTGCAGGTGACGGTGGGCGACGGGCGGGCGGTCCTGGCCCGCTCCCCGCGCCGCTACAGCGTGGTCGCGGTGGACGCCTACCGGCTGCCCTACATCCCCTGGCACCTGACGACGGTGGAGTTCTTCCAGGAGGCGCGCCGGCATCTGGAGGAGGACGGCGTGGTGGTGGTGAACGTGGGCCGCACTCCCGGGGACGACCGTCTGGTAGCGGCCATCGCGGCCACCCTGCGCGCCGTCTTCCCCACCGTCCACGCCGTAGACGTCCCCAACTCCTACAACACCATTCTGGTTGCCACCGTCCAGCCGACGACGACCGAAAATCTGCGCGCCAACCGGGAGGAGCTGACCGACCCCGACCTGCGCGCGATTGCGGACGAGGCGCTGGCGAATCTGCGGCCTGTGCCGGAGGGCGGCATCGTCCTCACCGATGACCGGGCGCCGGTGGAAGCAATCACCCATGCAATGATTCTGGCGTATCTGACAGGGAGTATAGAGTAAAGCAACGGTATGGCGGGAAACCGCCCAACGCTCAACGGGGTGTGTCCCAAAGTTGTCGGACAACTGCTCGCAGTTGTCCTACAACTTTGCCCATCGGCGGGCGGTTGACGGAATCGGGAATTTGCGGTATAATATGCCCGCATACGGTCCTCGGTAGCTCAACAGGTAGAGCGGCCGGCTGTTAACCGGTTGGTTGCAGGTTCGAGTCCTGCCCGAGGAGCCAAGGAGAGGCCTCCTGCCCCTCTCCCGCCCCCCGTGCACCGGCCCGGCATATTGCCGGGCCGGTTGCGTTATTTCCAGAAAGAGGGTACAATTTATGCCACACTCGTGAGGAGGCCGCTTTATGCCACCTGTCCTGGAACTGCGAGGCATTACCAAGTCCTTCCCCGGCGTGCTGGCCAACGACCACATCAACCTGACCCTGGAAGAAGGAGAGGTCCATGCTCTCCTGGGCGAAAACGGCGCCGGAAAGACGACCCTGATGAACATCCTCTACGGACTGTATTCCCCCGATGAGGGGGAAATTTTTGTCCGGGGGCGTCGGGTGGAGATTCGCGGGCCCGGAGATGCCATCGCGCTGGGCATCGGAATGGTCCACCAGCACTTCATGCTGGTCCCCGTTCTCACCGTCACCGAGAACGTCATGCTGGGCGTGGAGTCCATCAAGAACGGCGTCTTCCTGGACCGGGCGGCGGCGGCCCGGCGCATCCGTGAGATTTCCCGCCAGTACGGGCTGCATGTGGACCCGGACGCCCTGGTCAAGACCCTGCCCGTCGGCGTCCAGCAGCGGGTGGAAATCATCAAACTCCTCTACCGTCAGGCCGACATCCTCATCCTGGACGAGCCCACCGCCGTCCTGACCCCGCAGGAGGTGGAGGAACTCTTCAAGGTCATCCGCTCCCTCGCCGCCCAGGGCAAGTCCGTCATCTTCATCACCCACAAACTGAAAGAGGTCATGGCGATCGCCGACCGCATCACCGTCCTGCGGAACGGGCGGGTGGTCGGCACGACCACCCCGTCCCAGACCACCGAGGAGCAACTGGCCTCCATGATGGTCGGGCGGGAGGTGCTGTTGCGGGTGAACAAGAAACCCGCCACGCCCGGGGAGACGGTGCTGGAAGTGGAGAACCTGGAGGTGCTGGACGACCGGGGCAACCCGGCGGTGCGGGGCGTCTCCTTTGAGGTGCGGGCCGGCGAGGTACTGGGCATCGCCGGAGTCCAGGGCAACGGTCAGACCGAACTGGTGCAGGCGCTGACCGGCCTGCGGCACCCTCTGGCGGGTCGGGTACGGATTCTGGGGACGGAGGTGGCCGGCGCTCCGCCGCGCCACATCCTGGAACGGGGCGTCGCCCACGTCCCGGAGGACCGCCAGCAGGACGGCCTGGTGCTCAGTTTCCCCGTCGCCGACAACCTGGTGCTCAACACCTACTACCTGCCCCCCTTCGCCCGCGCCGGGACGCTCCAGCAGGAGGTCATTTTTACCGTCGCCGAACAGCGGGCCCGGGAGTTTGACGTCCGCACGCCCAGCATCCTCACGCCCGTCGCCAACCTCTCCGGCGGCAACCAGCAGAAGGTCATCGTCGCCCGCGAGTTCTCCCGCCCCATCCGCCTGCTCATCGCCTCGCAGCCGACCCGGGGGCTGGACGTGGGCTCCATTGAGTACATCCACCAGCGCATCATCGCCAAGCGGGACGAGGGCTGCGCGGTGCTCCTGGTCTCGCCGGAACTGGACGAGGTGATGAGCCTCTCCGACCGCATTGCGGTGATGTACGAAGGGCGCATTATGGACATCCTGCCCGCCGACCAGGCCACCCGCGAGGAAATCGGCCTGCTTATGGCGGGGGTGAAACGGAACCGCTGATCCGACCACGGACGACGGACCACAGACGACGGACGACAGACCACAGACGACAGACCACAGACTAACGGCTACCGACTGACGGCTAACGGCTGACTTGGGAGGTGCGAATGCAAGAGCGACTTCGGGTCGGTTTTGTCACCGACGGGGGCCGGATAGACGACGGCTCCTTCAACCAGTACGCTTACGAGGGGACGATGCGGGCCGCCCAGGAGCACGGCCTGGCGGTGGAACTGATAGAGACCCGTTCCCCCGCCGAGTACGAGAGTAACATCCGCCTGGCCATTGAGCGGGGCTGCAACCTGGTGGTCACCGTCGGCTCCACCACCGGCACGACGGTGGAACGGATGGCTGCCCGCTACCCGAAGGTCCACTTCGTCCTGGTGGACTACGAGCCCATCCAGGAGAGCCGCAACGTCACCGGGCTGGTCTTCGCGGAGGACCAGGCGGGGTTTCTGGCCGGCGCGCTGGCCGGCCTGATGACGGAGCAGAATGTGGTGGGCTTCGTCGGTGGGGTGGACGTGCCGCCGGTGCTGAAATTCCAGCGCGGGTTTGAGCACGGGGTGGCCTTCACCAACCGCCGGGCAAAGGTGCTCACCGTCTACACCAACTCCTTCACCGATGAGCAGAAGGGCCGGGAGGCCGCCGGGGAACTGGTGAACCAGGGGGCAGACGTCCTTTTCGCGGCCGCCGGGGGGTGCGGCAGCGCGGCCATCCGGGCCGCCGCCGCGCGCGGCGTCTGGGTGATCGGCTCCGACCAGGACCACTGGGAGACGACCTTCCGGAAGGGCGAGGAACCGGGCGCCGACCGGTTGCTGACCAGCGCGGTCAAACGGGTGGACCGGGCCGTCTATGAGGCCCTCTCCCTGGCGGTGGCGGGAAAACTGCACGGGGGGAGCCTGCGCTTTGACCTGCACAACGACGGCATCGGGCTGGCACCGTACCACGCGGCGGACGTGTCGGTCCCCTCGGAGGTACGGGGCAAAGTCCTGGAGGTGACGGAGGGGCTGCGCACGGGCCGCATCCGCACGCGGGTGGGTCCGAAGGGCGAGGACCTGGAGCGGCGGCTGCTGGCGCGCGTCACCGCCTGGAACTGGCAGTCGGTGGCGATGATTTTCCTGGCCATTTTCACCGCGCTGGTCGTGGGCGCGCTGTTCATCGCCGCCTTTGACCCCGACGTGTGGGCCGCGTTCGGCGAGGGAATCGGCGCCGGACTGGTCGCCGCCGGGGCGTCCATCGTCAAGGCCTACGGCGCGTTCTTTGAGGGCGCGTTCGGCAACCCGGCCCGCATCCTGGCCGGTCTCCAAATCTGGCTGGAAACTGGGGATAGCGCGCGCTTGCTGCGGGCCATCTACCCCATCACCGAGGGGCTGCGCCTGGCAACGCCGTACATCTTCGCCGGGCTGGCCGTGGCGCTGGGGTTCCGCTGCGGCCTCTTCAACATCGGCGCGGAGGGGCAGTACTTCATCGGCGGACTGGCCTCGGTCTACGTGGGCTACGCGGTGAAGGGACTCCCGTGGTTCATCCACCTGCCGCTGGCGCTGGCGGCAGGGATGCTGGGCGGGGCCCTCTGGGCGTCCATCGCCGGTTTCCTCAAGGCCCGGACGGGGGCCCACGAGGTCATCAACACCATCATGCTGAACTACATCTCCTACCGTCTGGCCGACTACCTGCTCCAGGTGGGCGGCCCGATGGCCCGGCCCGGCGACTCCCGTCCGGTGAGTCCGGAGATTCTGCCCACGGCCTATCTCCCCCAGTTCTTCCCGAACGACCTCTCCATCCGGCTGAATACGGGCCTGCTGCTGGCACTGCTGGCCGTCTGGTTCGTCTACTGGTTGCTCTTCAAGACGACGGTGGGGTTTGAGATTCGCGCCGTGGGGGCCAACCCGCGCGCGGCGCGGACGGCGGGGATCAGCGTGGCCCGCAACATCGTCCTGGCGATGGCGCTGAGCGGTGGACTGGCCGGGCTGGCCGGGGCGCACGACATCCTGGGCGTGCTGCACTTTATGCCCAACGCCTTCTTCTCCGGCTACGGGTTTGACTCCATCGCCCTGGCCCTGCTGGGAAAAAGCCACCCGGTGGGGGTCCTGCTGGCGGCCCTGCTCTTCGGCTTCCTGCGGGCGGGTGCGCAGCGGATGCAGGGAGTGGCCCACGTGCCCATAGACATCATCTCCATTCTCCAGGCGCTCATCATCATCTTCATCGCCGCGCCGGAGATCATCCGCTTCATCTACCGGATTCGCGCCCCCAAAGAGACGGCGGAAATGGTCTTCACCCGGGGCTGGGGGCGGGTATAGAGGAGGAGAAGATGACCCAACTGCAAGGATTGACGCCAGAGATGTACAAAGCGATCGTCGCCGTAGTGGACGATCGGATGAAATCCATCCGGGTGACCCGTCGGGAGTACGATCGCCTGGTGGCGGCCCAGGCCCGCACGGAGGCAGCACTGGACCGGCTGGCCGAGGCTCAGGCCCGTACGGAGGCGCGCGTGAATGAACTGGCGGAGGCCCAGGCCCGCACGGAGGCGCGCCTGGATGCACTGGCTGAGGCCCAGGCCCGCACGGAGGCGCGCGTGAAGGAACTGGCTGAGGCCCAGGCCCGCACGGAGGCGCGCGTGAATGAACTGGCCGAGGCCCAACGGCGGACGGAGGAAGCCCTCAAAGCGCTGGCTGAGGCCCAGGCCCGCACGGAGGCGCGCGTGAAGGAACTGGCGGAGGCCCAGGCCCGCATGGAGGCAGAATTCCAGAAGTACCGGGAGGCCTCGGAGGCCCGCTTTGCCCGCATAGAGGCGGCGCTGGACCGGCTGGCGGAGGCCCAGGCGCAGACCGAGGCTCAACTTCGGGACCTGGTCCAGGTCGTGAAAAAGATGCAGGATACCCTCGCCGCTGTCAAAGGCCGCCAGTTGGAATTCAATTACCACTACCGGGCTGGGGCGTACTTCGGCCCCCTGTTGCGGCGGCTGCGGGCCTTTCTGCCGGTGGAGTTGGAGAGCGAACTGGAAACTCGCCTTTCTGCGGAGGATTTCCGGGACCTGCTCTCTTTAGACCTGGTGGTCACCGGGCAGCCTCGCCATCTACCCGACGCGCCGCAGGTCTGGCTGGCGGTAGAGGTATCCAGCGTGGTGGACCGGCACGATGTGGAGCGGGCCATCCACCGGGCGGGGTTACTGCGGCGGGCCGGCCTGCGGGCCATCCCCGTGGTGGCTGGGGAGGACATCACCGTTGGCGCCCAACGGGACGCGGAAGCGCATCGGGTGGTGGTCCTCCAGGACGGCCAGGCACTCTTCTGGGAGGCCGCCCTGGCGGATGTGCTGGGCTGACACCTCAGAGTCTTTTGGAGGAACTATAACCGATGGCCACCACAACCTCTACCTGGGAGCGCATAGCCGCACGCGGGGGCGTTACCCCCGGACGGGCCCGAACCTACGGGTTCATTTTCATCGGGACCGGGTTGCTGATCTACCTGCTCTTTGCCCGCGTGGCCGCGGCGGGCCAGACCAGCACGTTCGGCCTGAACTTCGGCACGGCGGCCCAGACGGCCCCCGTCCCCGACCTGGTCCTCCCGACCGCGCCGACGCTCTACGTCCTGGCGCTGGTCTGCGCCTTTATGGGGGGCTGGCAACTGGCGCGCGGCTTCCGGCGGGTCAACCTGGCCCTGGGGGTCATCGCAGGGCTCTTCGTCTGGGCCTTTCTCACCTGGGCCTCGCAGGGCCGCTCCTTCAACCTGACCGGCATGCTGAATAGCGCCCTCCTGCGGGCTGTCCCCATCGCCCTGGCGGGGCTATCCGGGGTCATCTGCGAACGGTGCGCCGTCATCAATATCGGGATTGAGGGGATGATGCTGACCGGCGCGTTCACGGCCACCATGATGGGCAGTCTGGCGCTGAACGTCTGGGGGTGGCCCTCGTGGGCATCCATGCCCTTCGGTCTGGTCTGCGCGCTCCTCTCCGGCGCGCTGATGGGGCTCCTGCTGGCCATCCTGGCCGTCCGCTTCAAGGTCAACCAGATTATCGCCGGGACAGCCATCAACATCCTGGCGGTCGGCATCACCAGTTTCCTCAGCGCCCGGATTCTGTCCCACTTCCAGCAACTGAACAACACGGGCACTCTGCAACCGGTGCCCATCCCTCTCCTTTCCCGGATTCCCGTCATCGGCCTGGTGGTCTTTGAGCAGAACCTGCTGGTCTATCTGCTCTACATCCTGCTGGTGGTGGTCCATGTCGTCCTCTTCCACACCCGCTGGGGGCTGCGGACGCGGGCCGTGGGCGAACATCCCCGCGCCGCCGACACGTTGGGGGTCAACGTCTTCAAGACCCGCTACGTGAACGTGACCATCGGCGGAATGGTCGCCGCGCTGGGCGGGGCCTTCCTCATCCTGGGGTCGGTGGGCCGGTTTGACGAATTGATGACGGCAGGCAAGGGCTTCATCGGCCTGGCGGCGATGATTTTCGGCAAGTGGATGCCCTTCGGGGCCTTCGGTGCGGCGCTCATCTTCGGCTTCGCCGACGCGCTGCAGACCAAACTGGCCATCCTGCAGGTGCCCATCCCCTCCCAGTTCCTGCTGATGGCGCCGTATCTGGTGACCATCATCGTCCTGGCCGGGGTGGTGGGCGAGGCTGTGCCGCCCGCCGCCGACGGGCAACCGTATGAGAAGCAGTAAATGTGAAACGTAAAGCGTGAAGCGTGAAGCGTGAAGCGTGAAGCGTGAAGTCGGATGAAGGGAATTTTTCAGGGACTGGCGCGGACGCGCAACGCCATTTTCAGCCGCATCGCTTCTCTGCTGGGAGCCACCGAGGTCACGCCCCAGGTCTGGGAGGAACTGGAGGAACTGCTCATCCAGGCCGATGTGGGGGTGGAGACGACGATGGCGCTGATGGAGCGGCTGCGCCGCCGCGCGCGGGATGAGGCCATCCTGCGGGCCGACCGTCTGCGGGACGCGCTGAACGAGGAACTGCGCGCGCTCCTCCCCACCCCACCCCCGCTGAACCTGGGCGGACGCCCGCTGGATGTGATCCTCATTGTGGGGGTGAACGGTTCGGGAAAGACCACCAGCATCGCCAAACTGGGCTACCGGTACCGTCAGGAGGGGCGAAAGGTGCTGCTGGCGGCCGCCGACACCTTCCGCGCGGCGGCGATGGACCAACTGCGCATCTGGGGCGAACGGGCGGGCTGTCCGGTGATCTCCGGGCCGGAAGGGGGCGACCCCGGCGCCGTGGTGTACGACGCGCTCCAGGCCGCCCGCAGCCGGGGGATGGACATGGTCATCGTGGATACCGCCGGGCGGCTCCACACCCGCTACAACCTGATGGAGGAACTGAAGAAGGTACGACGGGTGGCGGCCCGGTCGGTGGAGGGCGCGCCCCACGAGACGCTACTGGTGCTGGACGCGACGACGGGCCAGAACGCCCTCAGCCAGGCCCGCCACTTCCTGGAGGCAGTGGAGGTGACCGGGGTCATTCTGGCGAAACTGGATAGCACCGCCCGGGGCGGCATGGTCTTCGCCATCGCGCGGGAACTGGGCCTGCCCGTCCGATTCGTCGGCGTCGGGGAGGGGCTGGACGACCTGGCCCCCTTTGATCCCGACGCGTTTATTCAGGGGTTGTGGGGGTAAATCACCAATTTGTTGCGGCGGCTTCGCCGCCGCAACAAATTTCCGGAGATGACTATGCGAACCCAAGACTACATCCGCTTAGAAGAAACCTACGGTGCCCATAACTACAAACCCTTAGACGTCGTCATCACCCGCGCCGAGGGCGTGTGGGTGTGGGACGTGGAGGGGAACCGGTATCTGGATTGCCTCAGCGCCTACTCCGCCGTCAACCAGGGCCATTGCCACCCCCGTATCCTGCGGGCGCTGGTGGAGCAGGCCAGCCGGGTCACCCTCACCTCCCGCGCCTTCCGCAATGACCAGTTGCCCTTCCTGGAAAAAGAACTCTGCGAACTGACCGGCTACGAAATGGTCCTGCCGATGAACTCCGGCGCCGAGGCGGTGGAGACGGCCCTGAAGGCGGCCCGCAAGTGGGGCTACACGGTCAAAGGCGTCCCCGCCAACCAGGCCGAAATCATCGTCTGCGCGGGGAATTTCCACGGGCGGACCATCACCATTATTGGATTCTCCACTGAGCCGCAGTACCGGGAGGGATTCGGTCCCTTCACTCCGGGCTTTGTCGTCATCCCCTACGGGGACCCGCAGGCACTGGAGGCCGCCATCACGCCCAACACCGTCGCCTTTCTGGCGGAGCCCATTCAGGGCGAGGGCGGCGTCATCGTCCCGCCGGAGGGGTACCTGCGGGCCGTGCGGGAAATCTGCACCCGCCACAACGTCCTCTTCATCGCCGACGAAATCCAGACTGGCCTGGGCCGCACGGGCCGTCTCTTCGCCTGCGACTGGGAGGGGGTCCGGCCGGACGTCCTGGTCATCGGCAAGGCCCTCTCCGGTGGGTTCTACCCGGTCTCGGCAGTCCTCTCATCGCGGGAGGTGCTGGGCGTCTTCCGTCCCGGCGACCACGGCTCCACCTTCGGCGGGAACCCGCTGGCCTGCGCCGTCGCCCGGGAGGCGCTGCGGGTGATTGTGGAGGAGCGGTTGCCGGAGCGGGCGGACGAACTGGGCCGTTACTTCCTGGGACGTCTGGCCCGCATAGAGAGCCCGCTGGTCCGGGAAGTGCGGGGGAAGGGACTCCTGATCGGCGTGGAACTGGTCCCCGAGGCGGGCGGCGCCCGCCGCTACTGCGAGGCGCTGAAGGACCGGGGGATTCTGTGCAAGGAAACCCACGAGCACACCATCCGCTTCGCCCCTCCCCTGGTCATCACCCGCGAAGAGATAGACTGGGCGTTGGAGCGGATAGAGACGGTGCTGGTGTAGGGGCAGGCCTTGCGCCTGCCCCTGGACTTGCCCCCTGGGCAACCGCAAGAGTTGCGTGTAAAATTATTATATTTTTCATTGCGGCGGCCTTGCCGCCGCAATGAAAAATATATTCCTATCATCTGGCGAAAGTGCTAAACTCGGGGGAAGGGCAATCGGCTGGAGAAACCCATGAGCAAAACACGCGTCCAGTGGGTCTGTCAGGTCTGCGGGCGGACCAGCCCCCGCCCGATGGGACGCTGCCCCGGCTGCGGCGAGTGGAACACCATGGTGGAGGTGGCCGAGGAGCGGGTGACCGCCGCCGCGCCCCCTGTCATCCGTAGCGAGCCCCAGTTGCTGGGAGAGGTGCGGGCGGAGGGACTGGAGCGGTTCTCCCTGCCGCTGGCGGAGTTCTCCCGCGTCCTGGGCGGCGGACTGGTCCCCGGCTCCCTGGTCCTGATCGGCGGCGAGCCGGGCATCGGGAAATCCACCCTGCTCCTGCAGGTCTCCTCTATTGTCGCCACAACGCTGAAGCGCCCGGTGCTCTACGTCTCCGGCGAGGAGTCGGCGCGGCAGATCAAGATGCGCGCCGACCGTCTGGGCGTCCCCACCGACGGCCTCTACGTCCTCTCCGAGACCGTCCTGGAGGCCATCCTGCACCACGCCGAGCGCCTCTCCCCGGTGATGATGGTGGTGGACTCCATCCAGACGATCACTTCCGGCGACCTGCCCTCAGCCGCCGGGTCGGTCACGCAGGTCCGGGAGGCCGCCGCCCGCCTGCAGTGGTGGGCCAAATCCAGCGGCGTCGTCGTCTTCCTGGTGGGCCACGTCACCAAAGAGGGCGCCATCGCCGGCCCGAAGGTCCTGGAACACATCGTGGATACCGTCCTCTATCTGGAGGGCGACCCGTTCCACACCTACCGCCTCCTGCGGACGACGAAGAACCGCTTCGGGGCCACCTCGGAGGTGGGCGTCTTTGAGATGCGGGAGGAGGGACTGGTGGAGGTGGAGAACCCCTCGGAGGTGTTCCTGGCGGAGCGGATGGTTCAGGCGCCCGGTTCCGCCATTGCCGTCACGATGGAGGGGACGCGGCCGTTGCTGGTGGAGGTCCAGGCCCTCACCAGCCACACCAGTTTCGGCCATCCCCGCCGGACCGCCAACGGGGTGGACATGTACCGGCTGCTTCTGATTGTCGCTGTACTGACCCGGCGGGTGGGCTTGCGGCTCTTTGACCAGGATGTCTTCGTCAATGTGGTGGGCGGGCTGCAGATAGAGGAACCCGCTGCCGACCTGGCGGTGGCGGTGGCCATCGGCTCCAGTCTGCGGGAGCGGCCCGTGGCGGCGGACCTGGCGGTCATCGGCGAAGTGGGCCTCTCTGGAGAAGTGCGGGCGGTGGGGCAGATGGCCGCGCGGCTGAAGGAGGCGGCCCGCCTGGGCTTCAAGCGCTGTCTGGTCCCCCGCACCGTCCGCCGGGCGACCTTCTCCGCCCCGGAGGGCCTGGAACTGGTCCCGGTCCGGTCGGTGGCGGAAGCGCTGGAGCGAGCGCTGGTTTGAAAACGGGCGATTTGCGGCGGCTTTGTCGCCGCGAATCGCCCCCATTACCGGGAGGGCATCACCGTGCACGGCCGGCCCTCCCAGAGGAGGTCCTATGCCCCGGACCATCTCCGATAACTGCCCCCAATGCGGGGCACCGCTGCCGCCCGGCGGCCCCCGCCTGACCTGCGCCTACTGCGGCGCGTCGCTGGTACGACAGGAAGCGCCCCCGGAGGGCGAAGCCACCGGCACCTCCTGGGGCGTGCGGCTCAAGACCATCGTCTGCACAGACCAGCAGGGAATCGGCATAGAGGCCTTCCGCTTCCTGATGCCCGCCGAATGGGCGTTTGAGGGCGGCGTCCACTGGCTGCTGAACAACCCCGGAATGCCCGCAGTGATCGCCTTCCGCGCCTACAACCCCCAGGGTCTGGAAGCCCTGGAGGTCTTCCCCAACATCTCCTGCACCTGGACCAACAACCCGATGGTCCAGATGATGTTCCCCATCGGCAGCCTCTACTTTGGGAGCGAGGTCCGGCCCCCGATGCCTGCCCTGCAGGCACTGCGGGAACTGGTCATCCCCCGCTATCGGGGCGGAGCCCCAGGCCTGCAAATCGTCGCCCAGGAACATTTGCCCGACCTCCCCCGGGCCCTCCAGGCCGGGAGTCCCGCCGTCCCCTCTGCTCCTGCCCAGACCGACGGGGCCCGGGTACGCATCCGCTACCGCGTCGGTGGGCAGGAAGTGGAAGAAGACATCTTCGGCGTCGTGGAGGTCACCGGCTTCAGTATGCCCACCATGATGGGCATGGTGCAGACCCTCTTCTGGATGGCGGAGTACCTCTTCTCCTTCCGCGCCCCCGCCGGTCATCTGGACCGCCTGGGAGACCTGTTTAACGGCATCGTGCGCTCCTTCCGCCTCAACCCGGAATGGTTCGGACGATACCTCCAGGTCAGCCAGTTCCTCATCCAGAACCAGATTCAGCAGATTCGCCACGTCGGGGAGATCAGCCGCATCGTCAGCCAGACCAGCAGTCAGATCAGCGATATGATGATGGACACGTACTACCGGCGGCAGGAGACGATGGACCGGCTGGCGGAGCAGTTCAGCCAGACCATCCGCGGGGTGGATGAGTACTATGACCCTTTTGCCGGACAGGGAATAGAGTTGCCGGGCGGCTATCGCTACGCCTGGGCCACTCCCCTGGGCGAGTACATCCTGACCGACGACCCCAACTTCAACCCGAACATCGGCTCTACCCAGACGTGGGAGCGGATGGAGCGGAAGACGTGATTCGTGATTCGTGATTCGTGATTCGTGATTTGTGATTCGTGATTCGTGATTCGTGATTTGTGATTCGTGATTCGTGTCCATTCGTGTATTCGTGCCCATTCGTGGACGGCATGCTCCGCGACGTCGCGATGGAACTGATCTGGGCCGCACTGGGGGCAGTGAACCCGGCGCGGGCCGTCGCGCGGCACCTGCGCTGGGAGCCCCCCACCCTCTTCGTCGGCGACCGCGCCTATGACCTGACCGGAGTGGACCGGGTGGTCG
>Ga0315298_1005333_pt1 | contig 18361 bp, 13 predicted proteins | sample WHS_1_MG_FD_203077 | JGI IMG/M metagenome (GOLD analysis project Ga0315298, IMG submission 203077) | Extremophilic microbial mat communities from Washburn Hot Springs, YNP, Wyoming, USA - WHS_1_MG | ecosystem: Environmental > Aquatic > Thermal springs > Hot (42-90C) | place: USA: Wyoming...
TCCAAAGGCCACGCTGTCGTGGCCGCACTGCTCGCAACCAGAGAAGCGCATACTGACAAACCAAGCAAACTCGCAGTCTGAAAATCTTCGCAAATATGATCGATTCCTCAATATAACTACTCAGTGATAAAGCGGCAGCAAGCCGCCGCACTCCAAACGCTGGCGCGCCTGCCGAGCGCCCGGTCGATCGCGAAGCGTTTCGGAGTGCGCAAGCTCGCTTGCGCTTTGTTGCAGCATGCAACCTGACCGGTCGGAGTATGATGTTCGATGAAACAGTCGTTGGGCATGCAGTAACAAAGCGGCAGCAAGCCGCCGCACTCCAAACGCTGGCGCGCCTGCCGAGCGCCCGGTCGATCGCGAAGCGTTTCGGAGTGCGCAAGCTCGCTTGCGCTTTGTTGCGGCATGCAACCTGACCGGCTCGGAGGATGATGTTCGATGAAACAGTCGTTGGGCATGCAATAACAAAGCGGCAGCAAGCCGATCGCAGCTCGATGCGCCCGGGGACGGGCGCGCCCCCGACGCAATTGCTCCACAAAGCGCTGAAACGATCGCCATCTTTCACCACCACATTTTTCTGCCCTCCATTTTTCTGCCAAATCCCTCTTTCGCCTCTTTTTGTTTCTTTGGGCTATCACCGGAAAATCAGTTGTCGGTCTTTTCTGTTAGCCGAGAGAAGGAAAAGGAAACGAAAAACGACGAAAGAATGCGATCGCCATATGCTTGCTATTTTGCCGTTCCGATCCTGACCGGGAGAAAACAAACGCGCTGTTTGAAAAGGAGGAAAGATCGAGGTTAGATGCTCGACCCTTGCCGTGCAACGTTTAAAACGCCCAACGTGCAACGCCCAACGCTCAACGTGCAACGCTCAACGCTGAACGCTCAACGTGCAACGTTCAACGCTCAAGTTCCGGGGGCCAAGAGTTTGTGCTTGCTGCAGTTTTGGGGATAGGTCTTAATCGCCGTGGTTTTGCCAGGGCCCGCGGAATGTGGACTTGCCAACCCCGCCAGGGCCGGAAGGCAGCAACGGTAACAAGCTCTGCATCTGCCGCGGCCGCCCTGGCACTTGATTCAAACGGGAGAGTGCAGGACGCAACGCATTCTGCCTGACCACGCGCTCGGTGAGCGGATGGATTTTTCGAGTTTACTGCAATGAGTTATCAGGTATTGGCACGCAAGTACAGGCCACAACGATTCGAAGAGGTGGTCGGCCAGGAGCATGTTACCCAAACACTCACAAACGCAATCAAACAGGGCAGGATTGCCCATGCGTACATATTCTGCGGTCCGCGCGGCACCGGCAAGACAACCATCGCACGGATTTTTGCCAAATGCCTGAATTGCACTGGCGGGCCAAAAGTCGATTTTGACGATTCCGACCCGCGGTGCATCGAGATCGCCGAAGGACGGTCCATGGACGTGCTCGAAATCGACGGGGCAAGCAACAACAGCGTCGAGCAGGTCCGAGACCTGCGGGAGGCGGTCAAGTATGCGCCAGCATCATCGAAATTCAAAATCTACATAATCGATGAAGTCCACATGCTGACTGCGGCAGCGTTCAACGCCCTGCTCAAAACGCTCGAGGAACCCCCGCCGCATGTGAAGTTCATGTTCGCAACCACCGACCCCGAAAAGGTCCTGCCCACCATTCTCTCACGTTGCCAGCGATTCGATTTGCGGCGCATTCCCTCTGCGCTCATCGTCAAGCATCTTGCACGCATTGCCGAAGCGGAGGGTGTAACCATCGAGGAAGCCGCATTGCACGCAATCGCACGCAGCGCCGACGGCGCAATGCGCGACGCCCAATCCACGCTCGATCAGCTCATCAGTTTCTGCGGGAACAAAATTGTCGAGGCCGACGTCCTTGCAATGTTCGGTCTGACAGCTCGTGATCAGATTCTCGCCCTTGCGAACGCGATCTGCAAAGGCGATGTCACAACTGCGCTCGGACAATTGGACGAACTGGCACGCAACGGAAAGAATCTCGGTCGGTTGCTGTCCGATCTGCTGAATCATTTCCGAAACCTGATGATCTACCAGGTGTCCAAGGGGAACATGAGTTTGCTGGATGTTTCCGAACCCGAAGCCGCCGCTCTGCGTGAACAATCAGCATTGTTGAGTACGGATGCCGTTACAAGAATTCTTGATGTCTTTACGGACACCGAGTGGCGCCTGCGCGACGCGGTGTCCAAACGAATCCTCCTCGAGGTCGCCCTGTTCAAAGCCGCACAAGCAAAGGACGCGGCGAACATCGACACCATACTCAGCAGGCTTGTTGCTCTCCGCGATTCGGCGCCTCCGGGAAATGCACAAGCACAAACCGCCGTTGGCGCCACAGTGCAGCAAGAAACGACTGAACCGGTTGCGCGATCGCTCAGAGCGGCGGTGACCGGGCCGGAGCGTCAAAAAGCTCCGGCTGCCGTTGACGCGCCCGGTTCAACAACCGAACAAGATGAGCCGGCTCCGGGCCCGCAACAATCCTCGTCCATGGACCTTGACAGGGCATGGTCTGCCTTGTTGGAAGCTGTGGGGCGTGTCACCCCGTTCGTGCGCAGTTATCTGATAAAGGCAAAGCCGGTCGAGCTTTCGCAAAAAGCCTTTGTGATCGGGTTTGAACCGAAGTATGCCGAGTACCTGCCGTTGATCGATGTGCCGCGCAATCACACGCTGCTGAAAACAAAACTCAAGGAACTCGGAATCGAGGTCGAGCAAATCAAGTTTCAGAAGATCGAGGAAGGAACGGCCCCGCGCATTTCGATTGTGCCAGAGGAAAAACAATCTGAGCCGGCCCCGCCAAAGATTCCTTCCCCGGCAGAGTTCAAGAACGATCAGTTGATCAAAGATGCACTCGAGGTTTTCAAAGGAACAATAGCCGAAGTTCGCGACTGAAATTGTACGGTAAATTCAACAGGAGATATCCACATGTCCAGTCTTGGGAAACTCGTAAAACAAGCGACGCGAATCCAGCGCCAAATGGAAGCTGTCCAGGAACAGTTGGCCAACCTCACCGTCGAAGCCAGTAGCGGCGGCGGCGTTGTAAAGGCCGTTGCAAAGTGCAACGGCACGCTGTTGTCCATCAAGATCGATCCGCAGGTCATCAACCCGTCCGAGCCGCAACTGCTCGAAGACCTTGTGCTGGCTGCTGTCAATGCCGTGCTCGAAAAAGCCAGTGAGGTAAGCAAAGCTGAAATGGCAAAAGTAACCGGCGGCCTCCCATTTCCCGGACTGATGTGAGGCGGCACGGCCGGGCCTGAAAGGCGGACCGAACCGGCCCGTTCAGGATTTGGCCATTGAAGCGGAAACAGCTCGAAGGCGGCAATCATGCGATCGCTTCCACCCGCAGTAGCAGAATTGATTGCGGCGTTGAGCCAACTCCCCGGTATTGGTCCACGTACTGCCGAACGTCTCGCTTTGTTCCTCGTCCAAAGCCCAAAAGAAACCGCTCAAGACCTCGCCAGAGCACTCGTGTCGGCTCGGGAACGGGTCGCCCACTGCAACATTTGCGGTGCGCTGACCGAAACGCAGCCTTGCGCGATCTGCGGTGATCCGTCGCGGGACATTTCAGTGGTGTGCGTTGTGGAACGCCCTGTGGATATACTCTTGATCGAGAAAGCAGGGACTTACCGCGGCCGGTTCCATGTCCTGGGCGGCAAGCTGTCGCCCATAGACGGCATAGGCCCCGAAGACTTGCGAATAGCCGAGCTGGAGTCACGAATCGACCGGGAACCAATCCGCGAAATCATCCTTGCGCTGCCGACAGACGTCGAGGGCGACGCCACAAGTCATTACCTTGCAAAACGGCTTTCACAAAAAGGCGTGAAAACCACAAGATTGGCCCGCGGCCTCCCCGCAGGGAGTGCACTCGAGTTCGCCGATGAACTCACTCTGGCCCGCGCGCTCGAAGATCGGCATCCGTTGGATTCAGGTTCTCAGCCGTGACCGTTCACATCCGCCAAGACCCGGCCCTGCGGACAAACGGTCTCACTCAGTGGAGCAGACGAAAAGAATCCGAGGACATTTGCATGAAAATTGCTATCGGGAAACTACCGGGAATTGCTCTGCACCTGGCTATCCCGGCATGTCCACCAACAGATTGAAGTACTATGTCGGAAAGTCCGCACAGAAATCGCAGATTAGCGGATTGTTCGAGACTTTCGTGTTCAAGCTGTTCAGCCACCGATCCCAATCGCATCTGCCCCGTGGGCGACGAAGTCGCCCCGGTCAGCACTGAACGACAGAGCGCCGATCTTGCAACGAACGCCTTTATCCCGCTGCTATCATTCGTTTGTGGCTGCGCCGCGTTGATGCGTGTGCCAGTTTTGGCGGCTGCACTCTTTCTTCTCGGGTGCAGTGTGGGACCAGATTATCGCCCGCCGCGTCCATCCGTACCGTCGGCATGGACAGAGACAAACTTCACTGTGTCCGCGTCGGCCAACGCGAAACTGGCGCGCTGGTGGGAAAACCTCAACGACCCCATCCTTGACTCGCTGGTGCAGCGTGCAATTGTCTCGAATCGGGAACTTCAAATGGCGGCTGCGCGCGTGCGAATAGCCCGCGCCCTGCAAGGCACTGCTGTCGCCGACCTTCTTCCGACAATCGGCGCAAGCGCCTCGTATATGAACGCGCGGCGCAGCCGTAACGCTCTTGCCTTCCCCGTGCGTTTGATTGACACCGAGACCTACCAGGCGGGCTTCGACGCGTCATGGGAAATTGATCTGTTTGGAGGGAAACGCCGGGCACTGGAAGCCGCACGCGCAGATTTGCTCGCGGTCGAAGAAGAGCTGCGCGCCGTTCTGGTTTCGCTCCTTGCCGAACTGGGCAGAAACTATGTCGAGTTGCGCGGCACTCAAAGACGATTGGCGATTGCAGCGGAAAACATCCGCATCCAGCAAGAAATGTTGGAGATAACAAGACTGCGTTTCGAAAAAGGTCTCGCGAGCGAGCTTGACGTGGCACAATCCGAGGCGCTTTTGGCTTCGACGCAAGCAAAGGTCCCGACGCTCGAAACCACTGTGAGACGCACCATAAACCGCATCGCCGTGTTGCTCGGACAGGAGCCCTCTTTGCTGGTCAGCGAGCTGTCGTCCGACGCCAGGATTCCCGCGCCGCCACCGGAAATCCCCGAAACACTCCCAGCCGATCTGCTGCGAAGACGTCCGGACGTTCGTCGCAGCGAACGCCAGTTGGCAGCAGCTACAGCAAGAATCGGCGTTGCAACCGCTGAACTGTTTCCAAAGTTCATCCTCAGCGGGTCCGCAGCTTATCAAAGTCTGGACACCGAGAACCTTGTTTCACCCGACAGCAAGATGTGGTCTGCCGGGCCGTCCATTCGATGGCGGCTGCTCGAGTTCCCGCGTTTGCGGGCTCAAATCAACGCCCAGACAGCTCAACAGGAACAGGCCCTGGCCGCCTTCGAACAAACCGTGTTGGTCTCAATAGAAGAGGTGGAAAACGCTCTTACCTCATACGCCAGAGAACGAAAACGCTTTGACCTGCTCCAACGCTCGGTCGAATCAAGCCGGCGCGCACTCGAGCTCGCGAACGAACTTTACACAAAAGGCCTCGGCGAGTTCGTCAATGTTCTTCTGGCCGAGCGCACGCTTTTCGAAAACGAAGATGCCCTGATTCAATCGCAGACTGCCATCAGTGAAAACCTCGTGGCCTTGTACAAGGCGCTGGGAGGCGGTTGGGACTACGATTCTATTGTCCATTCATCAACAGCACCAAATGAACAGAATCGCGTTACCTCACATTAAGGACGGACGCACCTGCCGCCGCGCTGTGTTGATCGTACTGTGCGTTTCGATCTTTGTTGGATGCAGCCGCCAATCCGATTCTCAACCCCGGGCCGACCGCGCCAGACAACCTGTGCCAGTCACCGCCGCAGTCGCCGTCAGCAGGAACGTGCCGATCGAGTTGCGCGCCATTGGCACGGTGCGCGCCTACGCCTCTGTGCCCGTCAAATCGCGCGTGGACGGCCAGGTGGCCAGAATAGCTTTCGCGCAGGGCGCCCATGTAAACCAGGGGGACCTGCTGGTCCAAATCGATCCTCGCCCGTTCGAAGCCGCCAGAGATCAGGCAGCAGCAATCCTCGAACGCGACAAAGCGTCCCTCGAGAATGCGGAGATCGAGATGCGGCGCACCGATGAACTGGCAGGCACAAAAGCCGTTCCTGCTTCGCAGATCGATGCCAACCGCGCAAAAGTCGCCACTCTCCGCGCCACAGTCGCCGCTGACAGAGCGGCTCTTGATCTTGCCAACCTCCAACTTTCATTTTGTTCAATACACGCGCCGATCAGCGGGCGCGTCGGCATGAGACTCGTGGACGAGGGCGCAATGGCGCGAAACAATGATACAACCCTCGCGATCATCAACCAGATACGCCCTGTGTACGTCGATTTTGCCGTGCCCGAACAATCGCTGCTCGATATACGGCGCGCAGCAAAAGAGGGTCCGTTGCAGGTCGATATCGCCCTGCCTGAAACCGGCGCTCGACCTGTCAGGGGCGAATTGGCCGTAATCAACAATGAGGTGGACACTTCAACCGGGACAGTCCTTCTCAGGGCCGTCTGCCCGAACAGCGACGAGGAGTTGTGGCCGGGTCAGTTTGTTTCCGTCACACTACAGGTGGGCATTTTGTCGAACGCAACCGTTGTGCCGTCCCAGGCCATCCAGGCGAGCCAAAACGGTGATTTCGTCTTTGTTGTCAACAGCGACCAAACTGTCGCCAAACGTTCCGTGCGCACAGGCGCCATGTGGGCCGGCTACACCGTGGTGACCGAAGGCGTTTCACCGGGCGAAAGTGTCATAACCGACGGTCATCTGCGACTTGTACCAGGCTCGAAGGTCAAGCAGACCGACCCCGTCTCGGCAAGAACTGGCCAGGGACAGTCTCCCGAGCCGGCAGAAGCTGCCGCAGCATCCACGGATTCGGTCGGCCAACCCGGCGTGACCGACAACGCCATACACAACTCGAACGGCAAGCCTCGAGCTGGTCGTGCCAAAGAGAGTGTTCCTTCCGCCGACCGATCCACCCCAGCAGTCAATGCCAGATGAGTGTTCCGGAACTGTTCATCCGCCGACCCGTAATGACCACCCTGGTCATGTCGGCGATTCTGTTTTTCGGCGTGACAAGCTACCGGTACCTGCCGGTCAGTGATCTACCGAACGTTGATTACCCAACGATCCAGGTGTCGGCCAGTTTGCCCGGCGCAAATCCTGAGGTGATGGCCGCGACCGTCGCGACTCCGCTTGAACGGCAGTTCAGCACGATCGCAGGTGTGGACTCGATATCTTCAATCAGTTCGCTGGGATTGACCCAGATCACCATCCAGTTCTCACTGGAGCGGGACATTGACGCTGCTGCGCAGGACGTCCAAGCTGCAATCGCCAAGGCCAATCGACAGCTCCCACGCGACATGCCCTCGCCTCCCACATACAGCAAGGTCAACCCCGCCGACCAGCCAATCCTCTATCTCGCTCTGACCTCGGACACGCTCCCGTTGTCCGCGGTGGATGAATACGCACAGACATTGTGTGCCCAGCGCATCTCGATGATCAAAGGCGTGGCGCAGGTGTCAGTTTACGGCGCGCAAACATACGCCGTCCGAGTCCAACTCGACCCGGACAAGCTCGCCAGCCGCGGTATCGGGATTGACGAGGTCCGCTCCGCGATCACGCAAGGCAACGTGAACATGCCGGCGGGCACCCTGCAGGGCGAACACCAGGCTTTCACAATCGATGTCAGCGGACAACTCCTCAAGGCATCCGAGTATCGCCCGCTGATCGTCGCCTACCGGCAGGGTCAGCCTGTCCGACTCGAACATCTGGGGCGCGTGATCGACAGCGTCCAGAACGACAAGGTGGCCGGTTGGTACAACAACACACGCAGCATCATCCTCGCAGTGCAGCGCCAGCCCGGCGAGAACACGGTCCGCGTCGTGGACGATATCAGGGCGCTCATGCCGTCGTTGCGAAGTCAAATGCCGGCAGCAATAGATTTCGTGATCAGGTTCGACCGCTCGGAATCCATACGCGAATCGGTCCATGACGTCCAATTCACGCTCATGCTCACGGTGTGTCTCGTTGTTCTTGTGGTGTTCGTGTTCCTGCGGAACCTGTCAGCCACAATGATCCCGAGCGTTGCGCTTCCAATGTCGATCATTGGCACGTTCAGCGTCATGTATTTGTTGGGCTACAGCGTGGACAATCTTTCGCTGATGGCGCTCACACTGTCAGTCGGGTTCGTTGTGGACGACGCGATTGTCATGCTCGAAAACATCGTGCGGCACACCGAGGCGGGCGAACAAACGTTCGCTGCGGCGCTTCGCGGCTCGAACGAGATCGGTTTTACAATCATTTCAATGACACTGTCCCTTGCCGCCGTTTTCATCCCGGTCCTTTTCATGGGCGGCATTCTTGGCCGTTTGCTTCACGAGTTCGCTGTGACCATTGCGACTGCAGTTCTTGTTTCGGGTTTTGTTGCGCTTACGCTTACGCCCATGCTCTGCAGCCGGTTCATTCGCCCGCCGGGTGAAATCAAGCATGGCCACGCGTACGCTGTCTCGCAAAGGTTCTTTGATGCGCTGATTCGGATCTATGATCGCAGTCTGCAATGGGTGCTGCGGCATCCGAGGTTCACAGTCATAGTTTCCATCGCGGTCCTTGCAGGCACGGTCTGGCTTTTCATCAAAATCCCCAAAGGATTCTTCCCCAGCCAGGACATCAACCAGATATTCGTTGTCACCGAAGCGGCACAGGACATTTCCTTCGAGGCAATGCGCGATCACCAGCTCGCGATCATGCGGATACTTGACGAATACCCGCACGTGCTCAACTACAGCTCGTCAATTGGCGCAGGCGGGCCCAGCGCGACCGGAAACAGCGGCAGAATCATGATCAGACTCAAACCGCGGTCGAGCGGGCGCCCCCACGTTGACCAGGTCATTCAAGAACTGCGGGTCAAACTGTCGCAAGTGCCGGGCATCAATGTTTTTTTGCAAAACCCGCCTTTGTTGAGGATTGGCGGCGTGTTCAGCAAGAGCCTTTACCAGTTTACGCTTCAGAGCCCGGACCTGTCCGAGCTGTACCAATGGGCCCCCAGGGTGCAGACGGCCCTCGCGCAACTGCCGGGGTTCCAGGACGTCACAAGCGACCTGCAGATCAACAGTCCGCAACTTCATGTTGAAATCGACCGCGACAAAGCCCGCGCGCTCGGGGTCACGGTCGAGCAGATTCAAAACGCGCTCTATGATGCTTACGGATCGCGGCAGGTTTCCACAATCTATACGCCGATCAACCAGTACTGGGTAATAATGGAATTGCTGCCGGAGTTCCAGCGCGATACATCCGCTCTCAAGCGCCTCTATGTCAGGTCATCCTCGGGCAAACTCGTCCGGCTCGACTCGCTCGCCACCATCACACGAAAAGTCGGCCCGCTTACTGTGAGCCATTTCGGACAGCTCCCGGCCGTGACAATTTCCTTCAACCTTGCTCCGGGCAAATCGCTCGGCACGGCCGTCGATGAAGTCAACAAGGCGCTGGCGGAGATGCGATTGCCCGCAACAATCAGCGCGTCATTTCAAGGACAAGCACAGGTATTTCAATCCTCGATCCGCGGCCTCGGAATACTGCTTCTTCTTTCCATTCTGGTGATCTACCTGATACTCGGCGTTTTGTACGAGAGTTTCATTCATCCCATTACAATTCTCTCAGGTCTGCCGTCGGCAGGATTTGGCGCGCTGGTCACGCTGATGCTGTTCCACGTTGACCTGAACCTTTACTCCTTCGTGGGACTGATAATGCTTGTCGGGATAGTCAAAAAGAACGCGATCATGATGATCGATTTTGCGATCGACGCCCAACGGCGCGGGCTGCCGGCGTCGCAGGCAATCCATCAGGGTTGTCTGCTCCGGTTCAGGCCGATCATGATGACCACGATGGCCGCGTTGATGGGAACGCTCCCCATAGCACTCGGTTACGGCGCAGGCGGCGAAGCCCGAAAACCTCTCGGCCTGGCCGTGGTTGGCGGACTGGCCGTTTCACAGTTGCTGACTTTGTACATCACGCCGGTCATCTACCTTTACCTCGAAGCTCTGCAATCCTGGCTGCGCGCACACGTCCGACTACAAAGGGGCCCTGTCCCGGCACAAAGCTCGGCCATGTGAAAAGCTCAAACCCGCAGCAAATGAAGGGACAGACAAGATATTTTGTCCGACTCGATGACACGAACCGGATCAAGCCGGACGTGTCAGGGCGCCGGTTAAGGTTTCAGTTGGGCAAAAAAACCGACTTTGAAGTTGCGAATGCCCCGGACAAAAAGTCCGGTTTTTACCGAGGTTTGATCGTCAGGCGTGCTGTTGACAATTTGCAGAATTAATTGGATAAGGGCTGCATGAACGCGACACCAAGTTGCACCCGACGGCAATTCCTCAAACGTGGCGCCCGAATCTCAGCCGCTTCAGGCGCGCTCTTGCTAACACCGAACATCTTCCTCAATCAGACCAGGGCCCAAACAGGTGAGTCCCCATCCGAGTTCATACGAGTCGGAATAATAGGCACCGGCGGCCAGGGCCGAAGCAACATGAGCACTCGAACGATGATCAAACACGTCGTCGCCCTGTGCGACGTTGATTCCGGCAAGCTGGCTGAAGCTCAAAAACAGCTCAAGGAACGAGGTGGCAACGAAGCCAAGCTTTACTCAGATTATCGCAGGCTTCTTGAAAACAAAGACATCGATGCAGTGCTCATCGCCACACCGGATCACTGGCACGCCCTTCCAACAATCCACGCATGCCAGGCCGGCAAGGACGTTTACGTGGAAAAACCCCTCAGCCTCACCATCGAAGAAGGGAAAACAATGGTCCGTGCCGCCCGGTACTACAATCGGGTCGTTCAAACCGGCAGCCAGCAGCGGTCGTGGCCGGACGAGAAGTTCCGCCGCGCCTGCGAGTACGTTCGTTCAGGCAGGATCGGCGATGTAAAAATGATCCGCGTCGGTCTCCCCGGCGTCAATTGGACAAAGGAACCGCCCGTGCCGGACAGCGAACCACCGAAAGAACTCGATTATGATTTCTGGCTCGGACCGGCCCCATACCGCCCCTACAACAAGCACCGCGTGCATTACTATTTCCGATTTTTCTGGGACTACTCCGGCGGTCAAATGACCAACTGGGGCGCGCATCACCTCGATATTGCTCAATGGGCGTTGGGCATGGATGAGAGTGGACCGGTTGAAGTCAGTGCCCGCGCCGAGTACGACCCCGAAAAACGCTTCGAGGTGCCTGCATGGTTCGAAATCACGTACAAGTACGCCAATGGCACAACCGTCATTTGCGGCCAAAGCCATCGGATCGGAACCACCTTCGAAGGACAGGACGGAATCATCTATGTTGACCGTGGGCGCCTCGAGTCGTCCGTCAAGGGCGTTCTGGAAGAACCACTCGCCGCAGACGAGGTCCATCTTCCGGTGAGCAAGGACCATCACCAGAATTGGTTTGACGCGATCAAGAGCCGCAAACCGCCAATCTGCGATGTCGCCATTGGTCATCGCTCGGCCACGGTTTGCCACCTTGGCAACATCGCCGTCCAAAGCGGGCGCAAGGTAATCAAATGGGACCCTGCAACAGAGCAAATCGTGGGTGAGCCCGTCCGGCTCAAGCAACTGCATTACGAATACCGCAAACCGTGGGAATTGCCCAAGATCGGTTGAGTGTTCCTGACCCGGCAATTTCGCAGCGCGGCGCAGCTGGAACCAAACGATCGCGACGAGACAAATGATTTGGCATTGAACGGCTGTTCGGGTCTGAACCGTCAGCCGGTAGGATTTCCGGGCCAAAGCAAGTTTTCCCTGCGCGCATCGCCCAACACTTCGTTGGCGCTGCCACGTCGGTAGCCCTGAAGATCAAGCGTCACATGTTGATAGCCGATCTCTCTCAGCGCCTGTGCGACCCGCTTCCATGCGTCGTCGCGGAACAGGCGCGGAAGTTCGTCAGGCCCCAGCTCGATTCGGGCAAGGTACCGTTCCACCGTTCCTTGTGATCGCGGCAGTTCATGGTGGCGAACTCGCACGTCCCGAAACCCCAGGTCCCGCAGGAAAGATTCGGCCTTTTCGATCATGGCCAGTTTTGCCAATGTCAACCTTTCTCCGTAAGGCACCCTCGAGCTCAGGCAGGCCATTTCAGGTTTGTCCGCCGTCGGCAACCCCAGTTGAGCCGACAAGACGCGAATGTCCTGTTTTGTCAGTCCAGCTTCTTTGAGCGGAGCGCGCGCATTGAACTCGGCGGCAGCCAGAATGCCCGGGCGATTGTCGTGCGCGTCACTGACATTCTCGCCATACACGACGAACGCATAAGACCGTTCATTCGCGACTTTGCGCAACATGGCAAAGAGCTCACGTTTGCAGTGATAGCAGCGGTCGCTCAGATTCGCCGTGTAAGAGTCAACGCCGAATTCGCCCGTTCGAATCACATGCACGGGAAAACCAAATCGAACACCCAAATCGAGGGCTTCATCGAGCTCACGACGCGGCAGGCTCGGCGTGTCTGCGATAACCGCCAGGGACCGGTCGCCAAGGACCTTGTGCGCCACGTACGCAAGAAAGGTCGAGTCAACCCCGCCCGAGTATGCCACAACGCACGACCCGTAACCACTGAGGATTTCCTGTAGTTTTTTCAAGCGATCGTCTTGCATGGTCGCAAATTGCCACCGGTCAACCTCCCTGTCCAGTCATCAGAAAATGTGATCGGATTCATTGCAATGGCTGCGCAAAGATTCGATCAGGTCGATCAGAAGGGGCATCACTTGGGCGGGCCGGGCGGATAACGGTATTCGTCTGTTACACACCAAAGGTTCTCAGGGTAAAGCGCCTCATTCTTGCCGAGCAACCTCACCGAGCCATCAGCAAACGCGTAATTGGACCCTCGCCCGTGCCGGTTCTGTTCTATCTCCTCGAAATCATTGCCCCGCAGGCCCTGGTCAACGTCCATGTGCACGTGAAACGATCCGCTTCGTTTCTCGCCAAAGACGATGGTCTGGGACGGATTGGGTATGTCGGATTCCTTCATGCCGTGCGGCCAATTCCAATTCCGATGTTTCAAATAATCGAGTTTGCTGAGTTTCTTCATGAAGAAATCGTTGAAGCCGTTGATGAGGTAGCTCCGCTTCGGTTCCCGGACCAAAACAAGAACTACCACAGGTCGTCTGTCGGTCGGGCAGGCAACTATCTGCCAGTCTTTGAAGTAAGGCTGCAGTTTGCTCGGCCACGTGTTTGGCGGAGTTCGCCGCGGCGGATACTCACCGTCGTAATCATCGGCGTACATGCTCAGAGACAAAGCAAGTTGCCGCAGGTGATTTACGCATTTGATTTGGTTCGCCTTGGCTTTGGCCCTCGAGATTGCGGGCATCAGCATCGCCATCAAAACGCCAATAATCCCGATCACAACCAGCATCTCGATCAGGGTAAAACCCGCACCCGTGCCTGCCAAAAGGCGGCTTCGAATCGCTGGCCTGCCATGTTTCATATCAACCTCTAATTAACCACGGTACGCCAACACCCGGGTATGTCCACAGCTTTTTGGACATCGCATCGAGCGCGATCTCACGCACCGCGGCGCTGCCGCAACCGAATGATCGCGGCGAGATAAAGGCGTTCGGTGCAAGCCCGGCGCTCTGCCGCACTGCGCTGCCGATTCCAAACAATCAGCAAAACACCGCTCCTGGTTTGACAATGGGAAGATCGGATCGCCGTCATTTGTCCGCCTCGGCTTTCAGTTGACTGGCTGTTTCCGCCAGCCTGATCGCTATTGCGCCATTGACAGTGTTGATTTTCACCCTGGCAAGGCCTTTGCCAAGCGTGCCTTCAAAACTGCGGCCTGGCAACCGCTGTTTCTTAACTTCGAAGGGCTTGTCTGCAGAGATTTCGCCGTTGACAGTGTCAGCAGAAATCGTCACATCCGCGTTGCGAGGCAGGGTAACCGAAGCTTTCCCGTTTACCGTGCTAAGAGAAACCGAGCGGGCGCTGGCAAATTCTTCAAACTCAGCCTCTAACACGCCGTTGACCGTCGAAAGCGATGCGTCGCCAGCAAGTCCGGACGCAGTCAGTCGCCCGTTTACTGTCGAGGCGTTCACCTGACCTCGAAGTCCCTGAATCTCAATGCTGCCGTTCACATTCGAGATTCTTGCAAGTGTCGCCTTGCGCGGAACTGTGACCACATAGTCCACCGTGGTCGAGTTCTGTTTCGACTTGAACCAGCCCGAAGCCGGCTTTGGATACTGTGTCCGAATCTTTATTTGATCCGGCTTGGACTCGACCTCGATTTTCACTGCTTCAAGATCCGCCTGTTTGTTTGCCTGCTTGACCGCATGAAGTTCGATCTCCGCGCGGTCCCATGCCTTGAAACGAACGCTTCCGTTGACATTCTCCAATACAACCCTGCCATCGGGCGCCAGTGGATAGGTTGTGTGCTGCTCTTCAACGCACTTTTGCCCGGCTGCTGCGCTGAGTGCCTGAAATCCCACAACGAGAGCGCTCGCCAGCGAAACCCAGCCTGCCGGTCCACGGTGCGGCAAAGGCACAACCGAACGATCGCCTCGCAGTATGGTCATCAACGACAGGGACAGCGCTCTGTCGCGCCGTGCTGTCCAAAGTGGCTTCGTCGCCCGGGGCTGAACAAGGTCGGGATCGCCGACTGAACCTCTCCGAAGCAAAGCCCCCGAGGTATCAGACGTCTTCCGATGTCCGCGCAGATTATCCAAGATGGCAGTAAAAAATCGGCCCATGGTGCGATGTTTGTTTCCTCATATAGTACACGGAAATGCCTGTGTGGGTTTCAGTTTTCTTGGAGAGGATTTGCCTCTGGCCGACCAATCATGCGGTGCCATAACGCCAAACAGCTCTAACAGCGATCGCTTGTCCCGCGCCTTGACATTCGGCCACCTACTGTCTCCTGTCACCTGTTCCCGGTCTCATGTCTATGGTCTGTGGTCCATGGTCTATGGTCTATGGTCTTCAATCCCCCCTTCGTCGCGTTTCCGTCACGCCGGTTCCTGTTGTGTGAGACAATGCAACGTCCCGAAACCCAAAACAAGGTCCACTGCGTGGATTCCAACTACTGGCCGACCCTTGAACAGCTCCGACAACGTCCCCATCGCAATCCGGTCGTTCGGATCATTAAAAGTCGGAACGAGCACCGCCGCATTTGATACGTAGAAATTCGCGTAACTAGCCGGAAGCCGGTCCCCGTCAAAGTACAGTGGCGCCGGCATCGGCAAAGCTACAACCTCGGGACGAGAACCATCCTCGAGCCGAAGGTCCTGAATTCGCTCCCAGTTTTCCGACAGCACACGGTAATTGACGTCTTTTGGATTGGTTTCGCGTATCAGGACCACTGTCCGCGGATTCACGAACCTGCAGATGTCGTCTATGTGCCCATGCGTATCATCACCAACGGGCCCTCCAGCCAGCCAGAACACGTTGGTTACGCCCAGATACTTCTTCAGCGTTTCTTCGATATCTTTCCTGCCAAGCCCCGGGTTCCGCACCTGGACGGTCGGATGAAGGTAACACTCTTCAGTTGTCAACAAAGTCCCTCTGCCGTTCACATCGATTCCTCCGCCTTCGAGAACAAATGGCCGGCCTTGAAATTCAGCTTCGAACAGTGGTTTGCGCAGCAGCCGCGCCGCCACTACAGGCACCCGGGTGTCTCGCCGCCAGTCATCGTATTTTGCCCACGCGTTGAAATGAAAATGCACAATTGCAGTCTCGGAACGATCGCCTTTGGTCCGCCGAACGAAAATCGGGCCGCTGTCGCGTGTCCAACCCCTGTCCGTCGCATGCCGCACAAACCTGACCTTGCCGAGGCCGACCCCGGATCGCGTCAGGTATTGCCGCGCTTGATCTTCTTCGCTCTGGCTTCGGACCAGCAGACGAACCAGCTCGCCAGCGGTGATTTTCCGAACAATCTCCGTGTACACCCAGCGAATGGTGTCCAGTTTGCCCGGCCAATCAGTGGGATGATGCGGCCACGCCAGCCATGTGGCAATGTGCCGTTCCCATTCAGCCGGCATCGAGTACCCAAGAAGCGAAGGAATCTGTCCCGTGATTTTCTTCATCAATGCAGCAATTCTAATGGCCTTCAGTGCACGCAGCCTCGAAGCCCGTGTCAAGCCCTAACCCTAACCCGGATCTCTCGGCGCGGCGCGACACACCGGTATTCCTGCCACCAGCGCAGTTGTTACGCCTCGCGCATTTGGTTTCGGCTGCGCCGCGCTGAGATAAACGCGTTCGTTCCAGGTTTGGCACTCCGTCACGCCGCGCCGAGTCAATCAAGAAACGAAAGATCGAGTGGCGAGGCGGCAAACCAATCGTCCGCCCAGCGTGACCGGACGTCCGCGCAGTCAAGCGTGATAAGCGAAACCAGACGCCCCGGCCGCCATGACAGCTCGGCTATCTTCGCCAGCCGCGGCAGCGCACGAGCATCCAGGGTGCCCAGCTTGACTTCGACCGGCGTGACGCGTCCTTTGGATTCAACGAGGAAATCGATTTCCTCCCCGTCACGCGTGCGCCAGAATGTGATATCCACCTCTTGCGCTCGATGTCGGAAATGCCGCAGCAACTGGCCGAAAATGTGGGTCTCGAAGATTGCGCCCGCTTGCGGTCCCAATCGCAACATCTCCGGATCGCGCCAGCCGGACAGCCACGCCGCCAGACCAGCGTCAAGGAAGTAAAGCTTTGGGCTTTTGATCAGCCGCTTGGTCTTGTTGCTGTGGTACGGCTGGACCAGCCGGATGAGAAAACTGTCCTCAAGCAGGCTCAGCCACTGCCGCGCTGTGCCCGGCGAAATCCGAGCATCGCGCGCGAGTTCATCGCAGTTGACAACTTGCGCGGTGCGAAGTGCGCAAATCCGCACGAACAACTCGAACTCACGCCGTTTCTGAATGCCAAGCAGCTCCCGCACATCCCGTTCGATGTATGTCTGGAGGTAACTCGACATGTACAGATCGATTGCCTCGGGATCAGTTACATCGCCCAGCTTGGGAAAGGTGCTCTGAAAAAGTGACGCAAAGTACGCTGAAGGGGTCGTCGCCTTGAGCTTCTTCTCTTCGTCGGACAGACCATACAGGTTAAGGACGGCTACTCTGCCAGCAAGCGTTTCGCGAACCCCCTGCATCACCTCGAAACTCTGCGAACCCGTCAGCCAAACAATCCCCGGCGTTGGTTGTGTGTCGGCGATTCGCTTGACGGCACTGAGCAGGGCCGGTGCGTACTGGATTTCGTCCAGAAGCAATGGGCTGCCCCACATATGGGGACAGGCACGATGTGCGATAGACCGATCAGGAACGTTCAACGTGCAACGTTCAACTCTCAACCTTTAACGGGGTGACCGAAATGGCGCATGCTGGGCCGGGATATGGGGACAGGCACGGTATTTGGCCGCCGCCGGTGCAAATAGACGGACAGACACGATATTTGTCCCGGGCGACCGGACTTTTGGCCGCCGGACCTGTCCAAGAGCCGGTCGGATTGTCGAGGCCGGCTCCGGCACCCAGATATGGGGACAGACACGATGTTTCGGCGACCGAACTTTTGGCCCGGTGGACCTAACCAAACGCCGGGCGGGCGGCCGAAGCTGGCTGGGGCGCCCAAATATGGGGACAGACACGATGTCCGGTATACCGATCAAGAACGTTCAACGTGCAACGTTCAACTCTCAACTTTTCACGGGGTGACCGAAGGGGCGCATGGCGGCCGGGATATGGGGACAGACACGCAATTTGGGCGACCGGACTCTTGCCCCGGGGGACCTGTCCAAGCGCCGGTCAGACGGTCCAGGCCGGCTATGGCGCCCAGATATGTGGACAGAGACGATGTCCGGTACACCGATCAGGAACGTTCAACGTGAAACGTTCAACTCTCAACTTTTAACGGGGTGACCGAAAGGGCGAATGGTGGCTGGGATATGGGGACAGACGCGCAATTTGGGCGCCCGAGTTTTTGGCTGGCCGGACTTGTCCAAGCGCCGCTCGGGCGGTGGAGGCTACCGGGGCACCCGAATATGGGGACAGGCACGATGTCCGGTATACCGATCAGGAACGTTCAGCGTGAAACGTTCAACTCACAACTTTTAACGGGGTGACCGAAAGGGCGCATTGTGGGCGGGATATGGGGACAGACACGGAATTTGGGCGACCGGACTTTTGACCCACCGGACCTAACCAAGCGGTGGTCGGGCGGTCAAGGCCGGCCGCGGCACCCGAATATGGGGACAGGTACGATGTCCGGTATACCGATCAGGAACGTTCAAGGTGCAACGTTCAACTCTCAACTTTTCACGGGGTGACCGAAGGGGCGCATGGCGGCCGGGAT
>Ga0315298_1005335_pt1 | contig 18354 bp, 12 predicted proteins | sample WHS_1_MG_FD_203077 | JGI IMG/M metagenome (GOLD analysis project Ga0315298, IMG submission 203077) | Extremophilic microbial mat communities from Washburn Hot Springs, YNP, Wyoming, USA - WHS_1_MG | ecosystem: Environmental > Aquatic > Thermal springs > Hot (42-90C) | place: USA: Wyoming...
CTACATCAACGCCGCTCTCGCCGCTTTCAACCTGCTGCCGGGTTTCCCCTTAGATGGAGGCCGGGTCCTGAGATCACTCGTTTGGTGGATCAAAAAGGATCTCGTCGTCGCAACCGAAGTTGCCTCCCGCGCGGGACGGGCTGTGGCCTACTTGCTGATATTCGCCGGCTTCCTCACGGCCCTGAGCGGCAACTGGACCAACGGTCTGTGGCTGCTGTTTATAGGATGGTTCCTGAGCAATGCCGCCGAATCGACGCAGCGCCAGGTTATGCTCCAGGATATTCTTCGCGCCGTGCCTATCGATCGCCTCATTACGCGCGAGTTCGACGTGGTGGAGCCAGACCTGACGCTGGAGAGCCTGGTTCACGATCACGTGCTGAGGCATCACTGGAGAGCGTTCCCAGTGGAATCTCACGGCCGGCTGGTTGGGATTATTACTTTGACCGACTTGAAGGCGGTCCCGCGCGACCAATGGAGCTTGACGTCCGTCCGCGAGGCAATGACCAAGGCCGAAGATCTGAAAACAGTATCGTTCCGTGACGACGGCCTGGTCGCTTTCAAACGGCTGGCGGAGTCGAACGTCAACCAGCTATTGGTCGTGGATGGCGGGACAGTGATTGGCTTGGTTAACCGCGAGAGTATTCTCGCCTTCATCGAGATGCGAAGCCAATTGGGGCGCGCCACGCGGTAGTACTTATTTATCTTCTACGTTTCTCTCCTTCGGCGGCAACTCCCGATTGTAGTGTGCAAATGGCCCCCGGCCGGTGTATTCGCAGAACCAGGCTTTCCATCACGCGGAATGGGTGATTCAAATTCTGGGGTGAGAGGTAAGCGGTGATTAGGTCCTGGGCGATCACCAGATCGAAGTTCTGTGGCCCTATTGAGGCGACCAGCGCCATTCCCTCGCGAACGACTGGCGACTGATAAATTCCAGCGGTCATTATCTTGCGGACCTGTTCTATTTCCAGCACACCTGTGTTATCGTAGATTCGAGCCATCAAGGCGTAGTCCGCCGGAGTGGTAACCATAACGTAAGGGCCGTAGAACCCCTCAGAGACTAGCTTCTGCATCGCTGCCACGGAGTCGCTAAAGGCGCTGCCCATCTCGGCCCAGTTGCGCCTCGGAAGCTCCTGGCGACCTTGCACAGTAGCCAGTCCGGCGTATCCCAGAGCTTCGTTTCCGTTGAAAATCAGATCATCTTCTTTGTAAGCGACATCCGCGGCTGCTTCTGCTGCTGCGCTAAGACTCAGAGGAACTTTGAACCGATGACTCGTCTCAATGTCTCTCCAGAACAGCCAGAAATCCTTGTAGATCACCGGAATGACAGGATGGAGGCGGCGACTGGCTCGAATTGGATTTGGGTCTTCCTGGCCTATGATGTCGACAATTGCGGGAGCCGTCTCGGTGAAAACGTAGACCGGCACTTCCTGCAGTCCAGGGCCAAAAGGTCCCTGAACGGTGATGAAGCGCCGCCCCACGAGTTGCCTTCGAGCGGTATCCACTACCACTTTGTCTATTTGATCCCACTCGCTCTGTGATAGGGGAGCCTCGTCCCGATAGAGAAAGTCTGCCATCATGCTTCTCCTGAGTTACTTTTGCTCCTCGCCCATCAAGCTGCCGACAGTGAATCCCTCGGGGTGAGATATGGGCTGCGGACCTTGCGGTGCAGCAACAGCTGAACCTTGCCCTTGCTCTACAGGTTGAGCACCGGACTGTATCGCATCCTGCACCTCGGCTTTCGAGTTAGCAAGCTTCTCGGCCTGGACCTGGTCGAGTTCGTTGATAAGCTGCATAAACTCGGCCGCGTGTTCCTTTTCTTCGTCGCGAATGTGCGCGATCACCGCGTTAATGCGCTCGTCGTCGATTGCGTCGATGTGTGCCTGGTAAAGGTTGATCGCATCTAGTTCGGCGGCAACGTCTATACGCAGCGCACGCAGTATCTCTGCTCTGTTGAGCTTCCTCTGAGGCACCATACCAGTGTAGGGATCACTGAAATCCATAATGCTAAGTCCTCCTTTGACTAAGTCTGGTTGATCCTGGATAAGCAATGTAGGTTGTTTGTGCGACACCCCAATTGTGTCCGGGAGCGAAGGCTTGTGGCCGTAGGGCTTTAGCCAGCTCCGGACGAAGAATGCAAGACCTTGGGCAGCGCGGTTGGTGTAAGCAAGTTCTCCTACAAGCGTGTAGCAAGATACGTGCCACGCCAAGGGCGACGGGACGGTTCGTAGGGCGAGGTAGATGGGGCAAAGATTGAAGGAGAATGTTTTGGACCCTGCGCATGCCGGCGACGCGCGGACTGTGGAGCGATTGATTCGGCTTCTCTGCCACGCGGCACTACCAGGAATCCGTCGGGTTTGCTCTGGTCGCTGGTAATCTCACTGATTAGGGGCAACGAGCAATGGCTGAAGCTACCCTGTGCTTGCTCATTCTTCCTGTTGTATAATTTATGATATGGTAAAGGTGGCAAATGGCAGAATCTCGCAGGGATGACCGTGCAACGGGCGAGAGACCGAGCACATCGAATCTATCTGATCCTGCTGGCGTAGCTTCTCTTCCTCTCGAACAGCGGGCTGCTCTGCTGTCCACTATTTTCGCAAGCTCGACTGAAGGAGTGGTCTTCATCGACCCCAGCCTGGTGATTCGTGCCGCCAACGAGAGGTTCGCTCAGCAGGTGCAAGTCCCTCTCGACAAGATAATCGGTCGGCCCTTGGAGAAGGTGATACCAGGCTGGGCCGAGCAAGTGGGGTACATCTACCGGCAAGTGCGTGAAAGCGGTAAACCTTTCCACGGCGAGCAATTTCCCTTTGTGTTCAAGGATCACCCCGAGCGGGGCGTCACCTACTGGGACTACACCGTCTCCCCTGTGTACGGAGCCAGTAACACTTTTCTGGGCTACCTGCATTTGCACCGAGAGGTGACCCGGCGTGTGCGGGACGAGGAGGAACTGCAGCAGGCCAAGAAGTTTTCCGAGCAGCTCATCGAAACTGCCAACGTTATGATCATAGGCCTCGACCTGGCTGGGAACATTCGCGTCTTCAACGAGGCTGCTGCAAAGATCACCGGGTACGCTAAGGAGGAGCTCAAGGGGAAAAACTGGTTCGAGGTGCTCGTGCCCAAAGAGAGGTATCCGCGCGTCTGGGAGTACTTCGCCCGCCTGGCCGCTGGGGAGGCAATCCCCGTGAGCTTCGAGAATCCCATCCTTACCAAATCGGGCGAGGAGCGATACATCTCCTGGCAAAACAGCGTGGTGCGCGAGGATGGCAGGATTACCGGCACGATTTCGTTCGGCATTGACGTCACTGAACGCAGGCGTGTCGAAGAAGAACGCGAGCGACTGCTCGCACAACTCAAGGACGTCAATGAACGACTGACCACGACCAGCCTACGGGTCAAGGAAGAGTCTGAGATAGCACGAAGGCGAGCTGCCGAGCTCAGGGGAGTGCTCGATAGCATGGTGGACAGCGTCTTTGTGACCGACACCGAGGGCTACCTCACGATGGTGAACGAGGCGGGACTTCGCTTATTGGGCTTGACCTCCTTCGCAGAGGTCCAGATGAAGCTGCAGGAATTGCCGGAGATTCTGCACATGCGGCATACGAATGGCAGCCCTGTCCGGAAGGAAGAGATGCCGCTCGTTCGTGTTCTGGCTGGTGAGCTGACCACGCTCGAAGACTACATAGTTCACAATCCTCAAACTGGGCGGGATGCCTACGTCCGGACTAGCGCAGCATCGATAAGGGACGAGAGCGGCAGGATCATCGGTGCGGTGACAGTTGCCAGAGATGTGACCGAGTTGGTCGAGCTCGATCAACTGAAGGACGAGTTCATATCCATTGCTGCACACGAACTCAAGACGCCGATAGCTATTATGAAGGGCTATGCCCAGGCGCTACTGCGAACGGGACAGGGTATGCCTGTTGCCCGACGCAATATGCTCGAGGCCATCAATCGGGGCGCAGACAGAATCGATAGGATCGTCAAAGACTTGCTGGACATATCGCGCCTGCACATAGGCCACCTGGAAATGCAAATGGAGAAAATCGACCTGCACGAGATGGTGGAAGAGGTGGTCAACCGGATGGCGCTGACAGCCCTAAAGCATCAGCTCCGCATATTGAGAGCGGACCCCGTGGTCGTCCCGGGTGACCGTGACCGCCTGGAGCAGGTACTGGCTAATTTGCTTGACAACGCGATCAAGTACTCACCCGAAGGTGGGTATGTGGACGTGGAGGAGAAGATCCAGGATCAAGAGGCTGTGGTATCAGTGAGAGACTATGGAGTGGGTATTCCCAGGGAGAAGCAGGGGCATATCTTCGAGCGGTTCTACCGTGCCCACACTGGGACGCCCTACGATTATGGCGGAATGGGCGTGGGACTATACATTTCTAGAGAGATAATAAGGCGTCACGGTGGAAGGATGTGGTTCGAGAGCGAAGAGGGCAAAGGAAGCACCTTCTATTTCGGCTTGCCGCTAGGTGGTGAGCGTTCTGGGAGGTAAGTCGAAGCTAGATTAGGTAGTGATTCTAGCGATTGGCCGTGTTATAATCCGAGAAGCGATGCCTGGGTATTGTGCTCAAATGGTCTAGTTCCCGCCATCTATACATCAGACAGGGGGTACCTGCGGACCGGATGTGCCCACGCGAGATGGATCCAGTCTTTAGGCACGAGTCCTATCCCTGCTCATCCCCAGGGGTGTCCCCTACCGGCTCAAAGAAAGGCGGTTACGCGAACTCTCCTCCGGCAAGGTCCGCTCGCGCGTCGCAGCCTAGGTTCCATTCCTCTGGGAGCGCACGGGTGACTGAGACCGGCGTTCCCAACCTAGATCTTATACTGGGAGGTGGCATACCCGAGGGGGACGTACTGCTCGCGATCGGCCCGGCTGGCTCGGGCAAGACCACTCTGGCCCTTCAAGTGGCTTTCCACATCGCGTCCAGGGGAGAGAACGTCCTCTATATCTCCACTGCCTCGGAGGCGCCACCCAGGCTGATCAAGCATATCAGCTCCTTCTCTTTCTTCGACGAGACCCTCGTCGGAAAGCGCCTGTTTCTGCTTATGCTATATCCCCTCGTCGCCCAAGGCATCGAGAAAACGATCGACACGATCATCCAGGCGGCGAAAGATCGCCAGGCCAAACTCGTGATCGTCGACGGATTGACAACCCTCCGCGACCTTTATCCTCGGACGACGGAGATGCGGGCGTTTATGTACCAAATGGGTGCAGCTCTGGCATCTCTGGACGCCATGGCGATACTGACGAGCCTACCTGCTGAGTCCCTGGAAGAGGGTGCGCTGCCCGAATTGACGATGGCCGACGGCATAGTCGAGCTGGACATACAGAATCTGGGCACTCGAACTGTGCGCACCATCAGAGCCAGTAAGATGCGCGGGCTCGCCCCTCTTCTAGGGCAGCATTCGCTGCGCATCGACGGCAACGGCCTGACGGTTTTCCCAAGATTAGAGTCAGTGTTCGAGTTCCGGGATGTCGGGCTGAAGCGAGGGCGGGTGCCAATGGGCTTGCCGGAGCTGGACGCGATGATGCGCGGCGGGTTTCCTCAAGAAAGCGTCACCCTTCTAGTGGGTTCCATGGGCGCAGGGAAGACCCTGGCCTGTTTGCAGTACCTGGTGGAGGGGACGAGGCGGGGAGAGAAGGGCCTGTTCATAGGCTTCAGGGAGAGCCCACGCCAACTGATCGACAAGGCGCGTGCCTTCGGGATGGACCTGGAGACGCCGATCAAAGATGGCCTGGTGACTATCCTTTTCCACCCGCAGGCCGATCTGGTCGCCGACGAGGTCACCTGGGAGATTCGGCACGAGATAGAGCGCCTGGCCCCCAAGAGAGTGGCCTTGGACAGCGTCGTCGAGCTGGAGTTTGCCATTGTCGATCCGCAGCGTCGGCGGGGATACCTGGCTGTTCTGGCGGGAATGCTGCGCGGCGCAGGAGTCACGTCCTTCATCACCAAGGAAACGGCTCAGTGGATAGGGGCGGAACGGGATTTCTCCGACACGCCGCTGGCCTTTGTGGCCGAAAACCTGATTCTGCTGCGCTACATCGAGTTTCGTGGCGAACTGGTTGGAATAATCTCGATCGTCAAGATGAGGGATACCGACTTCGATCGCTCGATTCGGCAGTTCACAATCGCCGACACGGGCTTCAAAGTCCTGGGCAAGATGGAGAGCGCGGAAGGCGTGCTTACGGGCATCGCCCGATTGCCGTCCGAGGCGCGTTGGAAAGGTCGATAATGCAAAGACCGCAGAAGGGCTATTGAAATGATTCAGCCCACACCGGAGTTTCGCCAACTGGCCTCGCGCTTGCTGGAACATGAGGCAGAAGGACGTCGAGAACCAACAGAGCTGGCAGACGCGGGGGAGCAAATCCGCCGAAAGCTCCACGGCCAGTTGACACCTTTGATCGGGCCAGAGGGATTTCGAGTCCTCTTGGCTCGTGCCTTGGGTCTGGCGAAGGAGGAGTCTGCGTTCTTGCAGCGGGTGGAGGTCGACAGCAGCTCGGAGGCTTGCCTAAGGGGCCTGAAAGAGAGCGCCGGAGAGGTGGAACCCGCAGAAGTAAATGGTGCCATCGTAGCCTTGTTCGCGAACTTCATCTGGTTGCTGGCAACCTTCATCAGTGTGAAGCTGGCTCTACAGAATCTGGCAAGGATATGGCCCGACGTATCGCTCGGTAATGTAGGCGTAGGCCCGCAGGAGGTGAAGAGTGAGTAACTCCACTGGTAATTCCTGGAGAGTGCCAATCAAGAAGCTGCATACAGGTGTACCCGGATTGGATCGGGTTCTTGGAGAGGGATTGCCCGAGTACTCTTTCAACCTGATCGCCGGTGGCCCCGGCACCGGCAAGACCACGCTGGTTCACCAGATTGCCTTCGCCAACGCCTCAGCCGATTGCCGTGCGCTCTACTTCACAGTGCTGGGAGAGCCAGCCATCAAGATGCTACGCTACCAGCAGCAGATGAGCTTCTTCGATCCCGGTAAGCTTGATGATACCATTCGCTTCGTCAACCTGAGTCAGGAGGTCCTGGAAAGAGACCTGAGCCACGTTCTGGCCAGTATCGCCCGCCACGTCAACGAGTTCGATCCGCGCATCGTGGTGGTGGATTCGTTTCGCACAGTTGTTAGGACGATCCCAGCGTTAGAGACCGGCGAGATGGGACTGCAGAGCTTCGTTCAGCATCTGGCTCTGCACCTGACGGGATGGCAGGCCACAACTTTTCTAGTGGGCGAGTACCTCGAAACTGAGATGCGGGATAATCCGGTGTTCACCGTGGCCGACGGTATACTCTGGCTGCACCAGACCATCGAGCGGAATTCGAGCGTGCGTAAGCTGCAGGTGATGAAGATGCGCGGGGAGTCGCCGATGCCGGGGTTGCACACCTTCCGCATCACCTCCGATGGCTTGCAGGTCTACCCTCGCATTCTGCAGCGGGACAAGGAAGTGGAACTACCGCGACCTGAGCGACGGATTTCCACTGGGATCGAGGGCCTGGACCAGATGCTGCACGGCGGCATTCCAGCCGGCGATGCCGTGCTCGTAGCGGGTCCGTCGGGGTCAGGCAAGTCGCTGTTTGCGACGGAGTTTATCTCCGAGGGAGTGAAGAGCGGCGAGTCAGGGGTTATCGCCATCTTCGAGGAGCATCCCCAAGAGTATGTCAAGCGAGCTAAATCGTTGGGGTTCGATCTGGAGGCGATGGTTCGCCAGGGCAAGCTGAGAGTGATTTACCTACGCCCGCTGGATCTCTCGGTCGACGAGACCCTACAGGAGATTCGTGAGTCGGTGGGGCAGGTGGGCGCCAAGCGAGTTGTCATCGACTCGTTGTCCGGCTTCGAGCTGGCTCTGGCGCCTACCTTCCGCGACGACTTTCGCGAGTCGCTCTATCGGATGGTGGGATCGCTGACAGGGACCGGCGTCACGGTGCTGATGACGGTGGAAATCGCCGAGTCGTTTTCGGATCTGCGCTTCAGTCCCCACGCGGTCTCGTTCCTGGCCGACGACATTATCTTGCAGCGGTACGTCGAGATCGAGGGCCAACTCAGGAAGGTGATGACGATAGTCAAGATGCGCAGCAGCGATCACAGTAAAGACCTACGGGCCTACGAGATCACGTCACGCGGGCTGTTGGTGGGGGAGGTGCTCAGCAAGTATCGCGGCATCATCACCGGTGTGCCAGAAGTGCGGGAAGCGACGCAGGCGGCCTTTCCCGGACTTACCGACCTGGAGGCCTCGGTGTTGCAGTCGCTTATGGATCTGCGAGAGGGCTCGGTCGAGGCGATAGAAAAGGCTACCGGACTGCGGCATTCAGACCTGACACGCGCTCTGAATCGATTGCTTGTCCTGAGATACGTGATCAAGGCGACCGAGGACGGCAAGACCATCTACCGGCCCGTGGCGCAGCCTTTGGTGCGGTAGCTTCTGGTAAGGGAGGGCAGAGAATGGAAGGCGTGTCCCCGCCGGTAAGGCAAATGCTGCCGTACTTGAACAGAATGATCGAGGCTATGTCCGAGGCGGTGGTGGCTGTCGACCAGCGGTGTGTGGTAGTCGCGGCTAACGAATCGTTCGTGAAGCTTCTCGACCTGAGTGACAGGGCGGCGGCACTGAGGTCCATCGACGAGTATGGCAGGCTGGTTGAATCCTGGAGCATCGGCGGCGAACCCTTTGCACTGGATGCACTGCGTCGTTCCCTGCAAGGGGAGACGATTCCTCGCCAGTTAGCGACCATCACGACGGCTGGGGGCATCGAGCATATCATACAGTTCACGGCCACGCCCATTCGGGATGATTTGGGGCAGGTGATGCTGGCGATGCTCGTTGCCTCGGATGTCACCCGCCAGCAGCGGACCGCCGGGTACTGGGAAGCGGTAACGAAAGCTGCCCAGAGCATCTACAGTGGACTCGATTTGGAGCACGTCTTGAGCTCAGCACTCGACCGAATAATCGAGTTGCTAGGTGCCCAGGCCGTGATTGGCCTCTGGCGGCTGGACGAGGCAGAGCAGAAGCTGACCCTGATGACCCACCGAGGGCTGAGTGAGAAGACGGTGGCCGCATTGCGCTCCCTCCCGCTGGCTTGCCAGTCCTTCATCTGCCAAGCGGCCCGTACCCGGCAGGTCAAATACACGCAAGACGTCCACAAGGGACCGCCACTGTACGAGATGGATCGGGCGTTGGTGGAAGAAGAAAGCCTGGGAAGCTTCGCCGTCTCGCCGCTTCTCTCTGGCGCTCGACTTATTGGGGTAATGTCCTACGGATTGCACGCCTCCTCCCGATTCTACGATGAAGACCTGCAGGCCATCAGAACGGTTAGCGGCCTTCTTGCGGTGGCCATCGACCACGCTATGCTGTACGAGGAGAGCCAGAGGCGAGGCCAGAAGCTGGAGCAGATCACTGGGGAAATGAGGGATATGAATCAGCAACTGCTCATCGCCGGGGTGCGAGAGCAGGAACTGGCCGAGGAGGCCGAGCGGCACAGGGCGGAGATGGACGCTCTCCTAGAGGGTTTGACCGAAGGCGTCACCATCGTCGACGGCGAGGGCAAGATCATCTTGTTGAACGAATCAGGCAGACGGATTTGGGGCTGGCCTGTGGATCAGGGGTTTCCCGAAGACTGCCAGGATCTGGACATACGCTATCCCGATGGTCGTACTATGCCCTTTGAAAAATGGCCTATAAACAGAGCTTTGAGGGGCGAGCGATTCGCGAATTACGAGGTGGTATACACCCGCCCGGATGGGCGAAGGTTCATCCTCAGCTTCAGCGGCAACCACGTCCGAGATGCCGAGGGCCACGTTGTTTTGGCTATAAACGTGTACCGGAACGTGACGGAGCTGCGTGAGCTGGAGCGAGCGAGGGAAGATTTCGTGGACATAGTGTCACACGACTTGCGAGCGCCTTTGACGATAATTCGAGGCAATGCGCAGATGGTCCAGCGTTATGCTGGCATCACTGGCAAGGAGAATACGGTACGAACGAGTGCCGACGCGATCCTGGTGGGGACCGAGCGGATGAACGCTATGATTCAGGATCTGGTGGACTCGACACGAATGGAGACGGGACAGATTCGGCTGGATAGACAGCCAGTGCAGCTCAGATCCGCTGTCACCGACCTGTTGGAGCGAGCTAGGTACGCGATTGATGTCGGGCGGATCAGGGTCGAAATTCCTGAGGGCCTCCCCCCGGTGAATGCTGACCTAGATCGATTAGAGCGTATCCTGTTGAACCTACTCACCAACGCCCTGAAGTACTCGCTACCCAAGACCGAAGTCCTGGTTAAAGCTGAGAAAACCGACGGAGAAGTGATGATCTGGGTGACAGACCGAGGGATAGGCATTGCGCGGGAAGATTTGTCGCACATGTTCGAGCGGCACTTCAGGGCCAAAGGGGCTCGAAAGGCCGAGGGCCTGGGCTTGGGCTTGTACATCACTAAGATGTTGGTGGAGGCCCACGGGGGGCGCATCTGGGTAGAGAGTGAGTTGGGCAAGGGGAGCACTTTCTACTTCACGCTGCCCATCTCGCCGTCTGGCACGGGTCTTGCACTTCCGCAGGTATGAGGCGCGAACACGTTATCTCAAAGACAACACCCGTCTATCGAGTGGCGGAGATACTGAAGACGGAGCCGCATCTGGCGCGTCCGGCTGATTCGGTGTACACCCTGGCCCTGAGGATGGCCCGCAGCCCCATCAATCGTGTGGCATGCATCGTGGACCCTGAGAAGAAACTCCTGGGGCTCATCCCGCTGAGGGTGATCGTCGAGAGCTTGTTCTACGGCACGGAGGATGGATTTCGCACCGCCCGAAAAATGGGTCACGCCATCGAAAATGGTGAGATGCTGCCCAGCCTGAAGGTAGCCCTGGCGTACCCGGAAGCGCCGGAGCCGTACCTTGCTGAGACAGCGGGGGAATTGATGGAAGCTCCGATATGGATCCGACCGGGAGATACGGTAAAGGACGCCGTTGACAAAATGTTGGCCGGCCACTTGGATGGATTGCCTATAGTCGACGGCGATATGCGCGTGGTGGGATACATAGATATGCAGGAGCTTTTGCGCCTGTGGCTTGGCGATACCCGTCCTACTGCTCAAGCTTCAGCACGGCCATAAAGGCTTCCTGAGGAATCTCTACGTTGCCCACGCGCTTCATACGCCGCTTGCCTTCAGCCTGCTTTTCCAGGAGCTTGCGCTTTCGCGTTACGTCTCCACCGTAGCATTTGGCCAACACGTTCTTGCGCATAGCTGGAATCGTCTCGCGCGAAATAACCTTGCTGCCGATGGCTGCCTGAATCGGAACCTCGAACAACTGGCGTGGGACGATCTTCCGCAGCTTGCTTACCAGCTCTTTCCCTCTCGCGTAAGCCTTATCCACATGAGTTATCAGAGACAGGGCATCTACCGGTTGGCTATTCACCAGGATGTCCAGCTTTACCAGCCGCGAGGGTCGGTAGTCGTCGAATGTGTAGTCCAGGGACGCGTAGCCCTGCGTCCGCGACTTAAGTTGGTCATAGAAATCGACGAGGATCTCTCCCAACGGAACGTCGTAATTCAGCACTACTCGTTGCGGATCGAGGTACTCCATTTTCTCGAACTCACCACGCCGCGCGGTGACCAGTTCCATTATGGCGCCAATATATCTGCTGGGAGCAACCACGCTTATCTTCATCCACGGCTCGCTGATCTGTAGAATCTCGCCAGCGGGCGGCAGGTCGGCTGGGTTATCCACGGCAACTTCTTTTCCACCCTGCGTTAGCACATGGTACTCGACACTGGGAGATGTGGTGAGAAGGTCTATGTTGTACTCTCGTTCGAGCCGTTCCTGCACGATTTCCATATGCAGAAGCCCGAGGAACCCACAGCGGAATCCGAAGCCCAGCGCCAGCGATGTTTCCGGCTGATACGAAAGAGCCGCGTCGTTTAGTTTCAGCTTCTCCAGCGCATCGCGCAGCAGGTTGTATTCCGAGCTTTCCACTGGATAGAGACCGGCAAAAACCATGGGCTTTGCTGGCCGGTAGCCAGGTAATGCTTCGGCGGCAGGATCGGCGGCGCTGGTTATCGTATCGCCAACTTGGCAATCGCCCACTTTCTTGAGGCCAGTGGCCACGTAGCCGACTTCGCCCGCCGATAGCTCTTCCACAGGTGTCATCTGGGGCCTGAATGTCCCGAGCTCAAGAGTCTCGGCTTGCCTTTCGGTAGCCATGAGCAGAATCTGTGCTCCGTTGGAGATAACCCCATCTACCACTCGCACGTACGCGATTACCCCTTTATAAGAGTCGTAGTGCGAGTCGAAGATGAGCGCTCGCAGCGGCTGATGCACGTTTCCCCGAGGAGGGGGTATTCGTCGCACGATGGCCTCCAGAATCTCGTCCACTCCCGTGCCATCTTTGGCCGAGGCAAAGATGACTTCGTCCTTCGGGATGCCTATGACATCCTCGATTTCCTGCGCGACTTGCTCGGGCTGAGCGCTCGGCAGGTCAATCTTGTTCACTACCGGCACGATAACCAGGTCGTGTTCCATAGCCAGGTACACGTTGGCTAGCGTCTGAGCCTCGATTCCCTGCGCGGCGTCGATCACCAGGATTGCGCCTTCGCACGCTGCCAGGCTACGACTGACTTCGTAGGTGAAGTCGACGTGCCCCGGGGTGTCAATCAAGTTGAGCTCGTACGTGCGGCCGTCCCTGGCTTTGTAGGACATACGTACGGCCCGAGCCTTGATGGTGATCCCCTTCTCACGCTCAAGGTCCATCGAGTCGAGAAGTTGTTCTGTCATCTCTCGCTGGCTGACCGTGCCTGTCTGCTCCAGCAACCGGTCGCTGAGCGTGGTCTTCCCGTGGTCAATATGGGCGATTATGGAAAAATTCCTGATGCTCGTTTGGTTCATACAAAAGTTAGTATACATTATTCTCCTTTGGAAAGTAAAAAGGGCCGGCACTGGCACGAATCTTGCAAAATACCTTGAGTGAAGCAGCATAGGAGCCGAAGAGGCTAGAGAAAAGCGTTCAGTGCAGAGGAGCAAGAAGCTTGACTGAACACTAGTCACCTGAAGCGGTGGAAAATAGGGCAACTGAATGGGCCGGCTATTCACCTCCGTGTGAGTGATTAGTTCGGCTTTTTTGGTGAAGTTTCGATGGCAAGCTCTTGAGGTGGGTGTGGTGGCAAAGCGCAAGTCTGGCATACAACAGTTCTCAGCTGCACAAGAATCCAGAAAAGGAAGTGAGGAGGCCGTGGATCTAGTCAATAGATTAGAACAGTACCGAGCCGAGGAACGGAAACTATCTTGGGAGGGACCATTTACGGAGTACTTCGAAATGGTCGTCAAGCATCCCAGTATTGCGCGCCTTTCCCACGCCAGGGTTTACGACATGATTATGGCCCACGGCGTGGAGGTAGGTCGTGAAGGGGAGCCAACGTACAGGTTCTTCACCTCCGAGCTTTTCGGGTTGGATAAGACGCTGCAGCAACTTGTTGATTACTTTCACTCCGCTGCCCGGCGCTTGGAGGTCAGAAAGAGAATACTGCTCTTAATGGGGCCGGTAGGCGGAGGCAAATCGACCATCGTGTCGATGTTGAAGCGCGGCCTGGAGAAGTATTCTAGATCGGATGAGGGGGGCGTCTACGCCATAAAAGGCTGCCCAATGCATGAGGAGCCACTCCATCTCATACCCGAGGAATTAAGGGAAGACATCTACAAGGATTACGGAGTCTACATCGAGGGAGACCTTTGCCCCGCTTGTAGACAGATGGTTCGGGATACCTATCAGGGGAAGATCGAAAACGTAATGGTGGAGAGGGTGACGTTCTCAGAGAAGAACCGAGTGGGCATTGGTACGTTCTCCCCGAGTGATCCCAAGTCGCAAGACATCTCCGAGCTGACTGGCAGTATCGATCTATCTACGATCGGCCAGTATGGCGTGGAGTCTGACCCGAGAGCCTACAGGTTTGACGGTGAGTTGAACATCGCCAACCGTGGGCTTATGGAATTCATTGAAATGTTGAAGAGCGACGAGAAGTTCCTTTACGGACTTCTCACTCTATCGCAGGAGCAGAACATCAAGACGGGCCGGTTCGCGATGATCTACGCGGACGAGGTCATTATGTCTCATACCAATGAAAACGAGTACAACGCGTTCGTCGCGAACAAGAAATCGGAAGCCCTGCAAGACAGAATCATCGTCATCAAAGTGCCTTACAACCTGCGTGTTTCCGACGAGGTTAAGATATACGAAAAGCTGGTCTCGCAGAGCGACCTGAAGGGCGTACACATCGCTCCGTACACGCTTAAAGTCGCCAGCATATTTGCCGTCCTGACCAGGTTAGAGGAATCAAAGAAAGCTGGTATGAGCTTGATGAAAAAGCTGAAGCTGTACGACGGAGAGGATGTCGAGAACTTCACCCAGAAGGACGTTCGCGAGTTACGTGAGGAAGCTCCCAGAGAAGGTATGGATGGAATTTCTCCACGCTACGTTATCAACCGGCTTTCCAATGCTCTGGTGAAGGATGACGTTTGCTGCATCAATGCCATAGATGCCTTGCGAGCGCTCCGCGATGGATTTGACCAGCACACGAGCATAACCAGGGAAGAGCGTGAGCGATACCTGAACTTGATATCCGAAGCGCGCAAAGAGTACGACGAGATGGCCAAGAAGGAAGTGCAAAAGGCTTTCGTCTACTCCTTCGAGGAGTCCGCCAGGACTTTGCTCAACAACTATCTCGACAACGTCGAAGCGTTCTGCAACTCCAGCAAGCTCAAAGACCCGATCACTGAGGAGGAGGTTGAACCTGACGAGAAGCTGATGCGCTCCATCGAGGAGCAGATTGGTATAACAGAGAATGCCAAGAAAGCTTTCCGAGAGGAAATACTCATCAGAATCTCTTCTAAGGCCAGGAAAGGGCAGACCTTCGACTACATGACCCACGAGCGCTTGAGGGAAGCGATCGAAAAGAAGCTGTTCACGGACCTGCGGGACGTGGTCAAGATAACCACTTCGACCAAGACCCCTGACGCCGAGCAGCTAAAGCGGATTAACGAGGTGGTGGATAGGCTCGTAAGGGAGCACGGCTACTGTCCGACTTGTGCCAACGAATTGCTCAAGTACGTCGGTACCTTGTTGAATCGGTAACGAGGGGGTTGCCCCCCGCAGTAGTCCAGCTCGGAGCCAGCTTCCCTCGGTGGAGGAGGTTCGGAGAAATGGCGTTCACAGTATCTCTATCGAAAAACGACTGGTCCCTGCATCGAAAGGGGCCAGCAGACCAGGCCAGACATGCCGAGAAAGTCAAAGAGGCGATCAAAGGTAACCTCTCAAATATCATCAGCCAGGAAGCTATCATCACGTCTGATGGTAACAAGATAGTAAAGGTGCCCATAAGGTCTCTGGAGCTACCGCGATTCCGGTACGATTTCAGAAAGAAGAATCAGGTGGGGCAGGGCGAAGGTGAATCGAAGCCGGGAGACGTTGTGGGGCAGGGTAAACCCGGGCAAGGGCAAGGGCGGCAAGCCGGAGACCAACCGGGCATCGACTATTTCGAAGCGGAGATAACCGTCGAGGAGCTTGCAAATCTGCTTTTTGAGGACCTCGGATTGCCCAACCTCGAACAGAAGCAGTCTGCGGAGATCGAAGGGGCCGGAATCAAGTTCAACGATATCCACAAGGTCGGCATTATGGGGAACCTGGACAAGAAGCGCACAATTCTCGAGAACATTAAACGAAACGCGCTTGCGAACCACATGCCCGTCTTCCGGCAGGTCAAGCAGGAAGACCTTCGCTTCCGGACCTGGAATCCCGATGTCAAGCGCGACACCAATGCGGTGGTCATCGCTATGCGCGACGTTTCGGCTAGCATGGGCGAGTTCGAGAAGTACATAACCCGCAGCTTCTACTTCTGGATGGTGCGATTCTTGCGACGTAAGTACAACGATGTCAAGATCGTGTTCATAACGCACCACACCGAAGCCAAGGAAGTGGATGAGGAGACGTTCTTCAAGCTAGGTGAGAGCGGCGGCACCAAAGTCTCGTCGGCCTACAAGTTGGCACTGGAGATAATCGAGAAGCGCTACGATCCGCAGTCATGGAACATATATCCTTTCCACTTCTCAGACGGGGACAACTGGGGCGACGGTGATAACAAGCTTTGCGTCGAACTCGTCAACAAGCTGATTTCGGTTGCTAATGTCTTTGGCTACGGGGAAATACAAGAAAGCCGCCATAGCTCTCCGAGCACGTTGATGTCGGCTTTCTTGACCATACAAAACCCGCGCTTCATCTCCGTGACCATCGCGGAAAAGGCCGATGTCTACCCTGCTCTTCGCAAGTTCTTCACCACAAGGGAGGCGGCAGCGGCATGAACTATGTGGACCCCGAGAAAAAACAACTGGAAGAGGCGGCACAGAAGATCTGGGATCTGGCCATAAGCATGGGGCTCGATCCCTTTCCGACGCATTTCGAGATAGTGCCGGCGTCCATAATGTACGAGTTCGGCGCGTATGGTATTCCGGGCAGGTTTTCCCACTGGACGCACGGAAAAGCCTACCATCGTCTCCGCACTATGTACGACTATGGCCTGAGCAAGATTTACGAGCTAGTAATCAACAACAATCCTTCGTACGCTTTTCTGCTGGAGGGCAACTCGATTCTGCAGAACAAGCTGGTGATGGCGCACGTGCTCGCTCACAGCGATTTCTTCAAACACAACGTCTACTTCGAGCACACCAACCGGCAGATGGTGGACGGCGCGAGCATCAATGCCGACCGAATCCGGAAATACGAGTACCTTCACGGGAAAGCGGAGGTGGAGGCGTACCTGGACGCCGTGCTCGCGATACAGGAGCATATCGATCCCAACCTGCGAATCAAGAAGAAAACGAAAAACGGATCGCAACCTACTCAAGCCCGAACTCCCGGGCCATACGATGACCTTCTGACCGACGCTGAGCTGCACCCACGACAGGAGGAGCACCCGCGGAGATTCCCGCCGGAACCCGAGAAGGATTTGTTGCTTTTCATCGCCGAGAATGCTGCTGGGCTGAAAGATTGGCAGCGCGACGTAATCCACATCGTTCGGAACGAGATGCTGTACTTTCTGCCCCAGATGCAGACCAAAATCATGAACGAGGGATGGGCTAGCTACTGGCACGCTCGCATACTTCGGCAGCTCGACCTAACGGAAGACGAGTACATCCATTTTGCTGAGTTACACGCCTCCGTTGTCTCGCCGTCGAAGACCCAGGTCAATCCCTATTACATAGGGATGAAAATGTTCGAAGATATCGAGAAGCGCTGGGACAACCCCACTGAGGAGGAAAAGCAGAGATACGGTCGCAAAGGTGGTGAGGGCCGGCAGAAGATCTTCGAGGTGCGCGAAGTAGAGAACGACGTGTCCTTCATCCGAACGTATCTCACAAAGGACCTTGTGCGGGAACTGGACCTGTACATCTATGAAGCTCAGGGAGACGAGCTCAAAGTCGTCGAAACCGACTGGGAGAAGATTCGCGATACCCTGGTGGCGAGTATGACCAATTTCGGCAACCCTTACATAGTCGTGGAGGACGCAGATTACCGCCGCAACCGGGAGCTATACCTGAAGCACCAGTATGAGGGCATCGAGCTCGACATAGATTACGCCGAGAAGACTCTCCCCTATGTGTACAAGCTTTGGGGACGCACCGTGCACATAGAGACGGTTGTTGACAATGAAAAGGTCGTCATAACCTACGACGGAGAGAAGGTTACGCACAAGAAAGAATCGTCTGGGCCTCCCTCGTTGGCTCAGAACTCGGTAACGAATAACTAGAAGCCATCGGGTACGATAAGTCGGCGCCAGGAGGATTCTCCTGGCGCCGATTGACTGAAGGCGGATTGACTTTAGTTCACTGCAAGCGTATACTCGTTGCAGATCATTCGTGTAGTTGCTCCGACTCGATACCATCGACTTAGACCCTATCCGACAATCCTTACCTGTCGTCGGACGAGCACTTTACTGGAACCACTCGTGCCAGAGTTATGTGTTCGGTCAAGTATCTCGAAGCCCGCGACGATGCGTTTTGCCTGAGTCAATCTCTAAGGATCTCGAGTGTCATAAGATTCGGACCTTCACTGACCAAAGGAGGGCCATGATGGAAACGACGGAACCTCAGAGACTATTCCCTCAAGCGCCAGTGCCTGCAGAGTCGCCCTGGTTCGCCAATTACGAGAGCACTGTGCCGCGAACCATCGATTATCCGGATGTTCCGCTGCAACACCTGCTCAAGGATGCCGCTAGCAAGTATCCCAATAACGTGGCGACGATGTTTATTGGGGGTAAGCTGACCTATGCCGAGCTTTATGCCCAGGTCAACGCCTTCGCCTCCGGGCTTGCCGAGCTGGGGGTA
>Ga0315298_1005339_pt1 | contig 18349 bp, 14 predicted proteins | sample WHS_1_MG_FD_203077 | JGI IMG/M metagenome (GOLD analysis project Ga0315298, IMG submission 203077) | Extremophilic microbial mat communities from Washburn Hot Springs, YNP, Wyoming, USA - WHS_1_MG | ecosystem: Environmental > Aquatic > Thermal springs > Hot (42-90C) | place: USA: Wyoming...
GCCACATCACAACCCGTGAAGAGATCAAGAAAGGAGAAATGGTCCCGGTAACATTATCATTTGAGTGAAGCATCACCCCCCGGTAACATTTTAATTTGATTTGACAGGGGCACAGAGCCCGTCGAGCAGTCGCACCTCCCTGATTCTTGACTTTTATATACCCCTCTGGTATATTTCTGTAAGTAGAAGCTGCGCGAATAGCGGCGCGTGCCGTACTTAGGGAAGCCAGCTCCGAAAGAAAAACGCTGCGGCGACCACCAGGATGGCGAGTGAGAGAAGTCACACGCCCTGCCGCAGTCCGACTGTTGGCAGCAGCTCAGCACAGGAGTTCTCCTGCTCAGGCAGGTCTCCCCCTGAGCTGTTTTTCTAAAGAGCGGTTTCCAACTGCTTGGATGGCAGCCGTTGTGCATAGCTGGAAGAGATCTGCTGAATACGCGGATGCTGGTGCGTTGCCCGAGCCAACGTCTGCTAGTGCCAGACTCATTTCAGACAAGCCCGCGGCATTACCTTTCGAGCGTGTTGCTTTGCGTTTGCGATTGGTGTACGCACAGCGCCTGGTGAAGGTGCCAGTACAATCATCATTGAGGCGCCGCTTGCGCAGGTCCAGGAGGTACTGGAGGGCAGCCCAGACGGATGCCTTTGCTCCAGGATTACCTCCAATTATAAGATTTACGTTGTAGCGACCGGTTTGCTGCGGCAGGTCCTGTTTAGCCCGATGGCGTTGTGCTGGGTAAAGAGCACTAGAATATAGTTGGCGTAGTGCGAACTTGCGTGGGAATGTGTGGAGCGAGTTGCATTAGACACGCACAACGCACCTGGATAAGCTCGTAGCGCGTACCGCGGACACGGTGGGCAGGGTCTGACAGTTGACCGGCGCGATGCAGGAGATTCACTTTATGCCGGATCAAGAAAAAGACTTTGTTGCCCTCTTTATCGACTGGGATAACCTGGCTATCAGCACCGCAGCCGATCTCGGAGGTGCGTTCCCGGACGTCAAGCGCATAGTGCAGACGGCTCAGCAATTCGGGGTAGTTCTAATTGCCCGCGCTTATGCTGAGTGGGCGTCAACAAGCGAGCGCCTAGGAGTGTACCGCGCAGGCATCGACACGGTGTACGCTCCCACGTTCCGATACGAGAACGACCCTGTAACTCAGGCCCCTCGAGGGAAAAGCCTCGCCGATCCCTGTATGGTAGCCGATTGCATCGACATCCTCCACCTGTTGCCATCGCTAACGACTTTCGTTATTGTGAGCGGGGACAAAGACCTCATCCCGGTAGTTCGCCTGGCGCAACTCAGAGGAAAGCGGGTAGTCGTCATCGGTCCCGATTACGCGGCGGGCGTTTTGCGGGAAGTTGCGGACGAGTTTATCTCTTACCGCAAGCTGGTAGAAGGCGACGGCCGCACCCTGGTTGCCGATGCCGTTGATCCAGCACTCGCGTCTAGAAGGCGACAGCCCACGAGATCTGCAGTCGTACAAGCTGCCGAGAATGGCAACTCGAATTCGTCCAGACCTTCTAGAGCCGCTCGAACCGTCGCTTCGCCTGTAAGGCGAAACCAGGACGGCCGGCGATCTGCCGGTTATACTGCTGATATGCCGAGCGCCGTGGCTTCTCCCCACGATATTATGGCCACTGAGCCAGCAGTGAAGACAGAGGCTCAGTCCGAACAGGCGGAAAGACAACTTCCCGACCTGCAGGGCGTGTTCGCAACGGTGCTGGAAGTCCTGCGCCAGAGAACGTCCGATGGAAAGCCACGGACGCGAGCAACAAACCTCAAGGATGCGCTAATGATGAAGCTTCCTGGGTTCAGTGAACGGCGATACGGGTTTTCCAAGTTCAAGGACTTCCTGACGGCGATGGAGAAGACAGGTGAGATAAGTGTAACCTCTGCCGGCCCAGTCCATTGGGTGTCGCTGCCGGATGTTGTTGCAACCGAGCCCGAAGAGCCTGCCACTGAGATAGTTGACACGCCAGCCGACACCCCGCGCGTGCAACAGGAACCGACGGAGACCTCCTACACCGACGCTCAGCAGATGGAATTGGTTAGTTTCCTGGTCGACCTGAGAAACCGCAGCCGCTGGCTCACATATACATATGTTCTAACAAACCTGATTACTCATATGAGCAGGACAAAGCCAGGCGCAAACGCCGAGGCGGCTGCAAGGTCAGTGCTGAACCAGTTGGTGCAAGACGGCGTGCTGAAGGTAGATCGTGAGCCTCAAGAGGTGGAGGTTGGAGGGATCAAGCACAGGGTAAGAATGTGCCACATTCAGGAGTCCCATCAGTTGGTGAGCAAGATAATCGGTGGACGCGATGCGCAGGAGGCGCGCGCCGAACCGGCTGCGTACGCGCAGCCTGCCGAAGCGTGCATTGAGACACCAGAGACGGTTGAAACACAGCCCGAGGTTATCTACCGAAGGGACGACGTGGGAGATGAGATCGTTGAGGCTCCGAACATGCTTGATGAAAATGCCGAGCAATCGCCACTCGAGCACAGGCTAGTTGAGTCCCACTTCGCCACGGATGAGCGGGCGGAGAGCACGGCCGCTGAAGATACACCGACTGCTTCAAATCTCTCAGAAGTGGATACTCACGCGCGGAGTGCTCCTGAAGGCTACGCTGCACCTGAACCGGATAACCCTTTCGAACAGCAAGCTGATGCGTGGCCAGATACGGCCGGAATCGTAGACGATCTGCAGGCGGCCTTCCTGGAATCACGAAGGATCTCGGAAATGGCGCAAGAATCCCCTAAAGAGGAGAAGCCCGCTGACGACAACTCTGCGATGCCGACTCCACAGTCGTTGACAAGTTCAGGAACTTCTCTAGAAGAAGCCCTGCAGGCTTTGCAGCGGGTTGTTCAGGAATCTACCAATCGTAATAAACGCAGAGTGGGAATAGCTGGGCTCAAGGCCAAACTCAATGGCGTGTTGGGCCACTTCGATGAACAGGAATTCGGATTCGCCAAGTTCAAGGATTTCGTTGCAGCAGCCGAGAATGCCGGATACGTCAAGCTGGAGAAGGTCGGCTCTACCACCTGGATAAGTGTCGAGGTAGCGCCAGAGGCACAGACAGGGGGTCATCTCAAGGATCCCCAGGATGACAGTCTCCTGCTTGACGACGGCCCCAAACCGGAGAACGGAGAGAAGCTAGCCAACACTGGCAGGAGAAGGCACCCAAGTCGCAAGAAATCACCTGCCGAAAGCGTTGTCTAGTACCAGCTCTGATATAGGCTCTGCGGAAACTGGATTGGCTGTGGGGGGACCAGGTGAGGAATGAATGTGGGAGCGGCCACGACAATAACCGCCGCACGAGCACCACTGGTGACCTGGAAACATCAACATGTGAGCAGTTAGTAGAGGCGCGAGTTTTGAGGTCCACACAAGCGGAGCCCGTTCCCTCAACTGCCTCGCCTACTCAGTCACAAGAAACCATACTCGTCATCGATTTTGGCTCTCAGTATAGCCAGCTCATCGCGCGGCGAGTGCGTGAGTTCAACGTGTACAGTGAGCTTGTGTCCCCTTATGCCACGCGGGACCGCCTGGCCAGTCTCAACCCCCGAGGGTTCATCTTATCTGGTGGCCCATCTAGTGTATATGACGAAGACGCTCTGCTGATACCAGACTATGTGCTCGAGAGTGGCCTACCAATTCTCGGGATTTGCTACGGAATGCATGCTCTAGCTCATCAACTGGGCGGGAAGGTGGCTCCGTCGCCAAGGCGAGAATATGGACGTGCCATTGCCTACGTCTGTGAGACACAAAGTCCGATATTCGCTAGCATTCCCCCGAGTTTTCAAGTCTGGATGAGCCACGGGGATCAGGTGGAGACGCTCCCCCCTGATTTCATCACTCTCGCTCACACCGACAACTCGAAGGTGGCTGCGATGGGCAAAGGAAACGTGGTTGGGCTTCAGTTCCACCCTGAGGTAATTCACACGACTTGCGGGACGGACATACTGCGCAACTTCGTGATGAACATTTGCGGCTGCACCGGAACCTGGACGCCCGGCTCATTTGTAGCGAGAAGCATCCATCAGATCAGGCAACAGGTCGGAACAGGCAGAGTGATATGCGCCCTTAGCGGAGGAGTCGATTCGGCAGTGACCGCCACGCTAGTGCATAAAGCTGTCGGCGATCAGTTAACGTGCATTTTCGTCAACAACGGGCTACTGCGAAAGGAAGAGGCCGAGCGGAACATCGACACATTTCGGCGAAATCTCGAAATGAGCCTGGTGTATGTTGACGCTAGCGAGCGGTTTCTGGATCGGCTGGCGGGAGTGGTAGACCCAGAGTTGAAGCGCAGGATAATAGGCGAGGAATTCATCCGCGTGTTCGAAGAAGAAGCGAACAAGATAGGGCGAATTGATTTCCTAGCGCAGGGAACGCTGTATCCTGACGTAATAGAAAGCGCCACTTCTGACACTAAGACGGCAGCGAAAATAAAGACGCACCATAACGTGGGTGGCCTCCCCCCGAATCTGCAGTTCTCCCTCATCGAGCCCTTGCGTTACCTCTTTAAGGACGAAGTCCGAAAGGTAGGCCTCGGACTCGGTCTCCCTGAGGAAATGGTGTACAGGCAGCCATTTCCAGGCCCTGGTCTAGCCGTGCGCATCATTGGCGAGGTCACTCGCGAAAGGCTCGATATGCTCAGAGACGCTGACTGGATAGTGATGGACGAGATCAAGAAAGCCGGCTTGTATCGAGACCTGTGGCAAAGCTTCGCCATTCTAACCCCGCTGCGCAGCGTTGGCGTCATGGGCGATTTCCGTACCTACGCTCACGTCGTGGCAATAAGAGCTGTGACTAGCGAGGACGGGATGACGGCTGATTGGGCTCGACTTCCATACAATCTGTTGGAAAGTATCTCCAACCGAATCGTCAACGAGGTTCCGGGGGTTAACAGGGTGGTTTACGACATAAGTTCCAAGCCACCATCTACCATTGAGTGGGAGTAGGATTGACGCTATGCGTGTATTGGTCGTTGGGAATGGCGGGCGCGAACATGCGATCGTATGGAAGCTAGCACAAAGCACGCTCCTGGAGAAGCTTTACTGCGCTCCTGGGAACGCTGGTACAGCTATGTTGGCAGAGAACATACCGCTGTCAGTAGACGACATCGAAGGTCTGGCAGAATGGGCCAACCGGAATGGGATCGACCTGACTGTGGTGGGCCCGGAGATTCCCCTATCCCTGGGAATAGCAAATGTATTCCGAAGTCGAGGTCTCGACGTCTTTGGGCCTACTAGGGAAGCAGCAAGAATAGAGAGCAGCAAAGCCTGGTGCAAGAATCTTCTCCAAAGATACGGCATTCCTGCCGCGCACAGCGAGACGTTCACGTCATACAAACAGGCCGCCGACTACGTCGCGTCCCAGAGAGTCCCTATAGTAGTCAAGGCCGACGGCCTTGCGGCTGGTAAAGGGGTAGTGGTGGCCCAAACGCGCGAGGAGGCGTTAGACGCACTGAAGCAGTTTCTTGTGCACGGCACCCTCGGCGATGCTGGCACGAAGGTAGTTGTAGAGGAATGTCTCTTTGGACGCGAGGTATCGGTGCTGGCATTTACCGACGGCACGGACCTAGTACGAATGGTGCCAGCTTGCGATTATAAGCGTGTGTACGACAACGATCTAGGGCCAAACACCGGTGGGATGGGGGCCTACTCTCCCCCTTATTTCGCTTCAGCCAGTCTACTGGACAAAATTGAGGAGAGCATTCTCTGGCCGACCATAAAGGCTCTGGCCTCTGAAGGCTGTCCTTACCAGGGCGTTCTCTACGCTGGGCTAATGCTGACTGAGTCAGGGCCAAAGGTCCTCGAGTTCAATTGCCGATTCGGCGACCCAGAGACGCAGGTGATCCTGCCAAGAATGGAGAGTGACCTGCTGAGCGTGATGGTGGCTGTAGCCAAGGGACGATTACGGGACGCTCAGGTAGCCTGGAGCGACCATTCCGCCTGTGGAGTTGTGCTCGCGTCAGAAGGATATCCTGGATCTTATGTCAAGGGCCACGAGGTACACGGGCTTGACAGCGTCAGCAAAGACGCAATTGTATTTCACGCGGGAACACAACTGCGTGAGGGGAGAATCGTTACCTCAGGGGGACGAGTTCTAGCGATTGTGGCTTTGGGGAAGGACGTCGCGGAAGCCAGAGCCAACGTGTACCGCGAAGTTGGCAAGGTTAGCTTTGAAGGTCGCCATTACAGAACAGACATCGCTTTAAGGGAGGTAGACGATGCCACAGGTCGCCGTGGTAATGGGTAGCGAATCGGACAGGCCACTTATGGCAAGCACCGAAAGCGTGCTAAGAGATCTCGGGATAGAGCACGAGGTTGTCGTCGTGTCAGCGCACAGAAACCCCGAGGCCCTTCGACAGTACGCTCAGGCAGCTCGAAGTCGCGGCATCGAGGTAATAATAGCGGCAGCAGGCGGCGCAGCCCATCTTCCCGGAGCCCTTGCCTCTTGGACAACGATTCCAGTGATCGGCGTGCCCGTCCCAAGCACCGATCTCAAAGGGATTGATGCCCTGCTTGCCATTGTGCAGATGCCGGCAGGAGTGCCGGTGGCTACCGTCGCCGTGGGAACGGCGGGAGCGAAGAACGCAGCCTACTTGGCCGCACAGATTCTTGGGGTCAAGTACGAGGCTGCTCGAACCGCCTACGAGAAGCATCGCAAGGATATCGCTCTCGAGGTTAGATACCTCACGCCCTGATTATCGTCCAGCGCCCGCTTTCTCTCGCAACTGGATGAACTGCAGCAACTTCGAGCGAGAGAGCAAGCCAACGAGTCTCCCTTCGTCCACGACAGGCAGTTGCGATTCGCTCCGTTCACCGAACTGCTGAAGCGCATGAAGAGCCTCATCCCAGGGGTTGACAGTCTTGAGCCTCTCCACCGTTGTCATTACCTGGGAGACACGTGTCCTGACCCACTGGTCCTGCGGGACAGTCCGGAGGTTGTCTATCGTGATTAACCCCACGAGCGTCGTGCCTCGCAGCACAGGGAAGGCTGTGAAATTGTACCTGAGTACGTAGTCCCGCATCAAATCGCTCAGCAGGACCTGCTCTTCAACTATTGGGCAATCCCTGGCCATCATATCGGCAACCGATACACCTCTGAGAGCCTCGTTAACCATCGACTGCCGGTAGCTAGACCCTGCAGCATTCGCGAGAAACCATCCGAGCATCACCAGCCACCCGCCGTTCACCCAGTTTCCCGCCACAAAGAGCGCGAGTCCACCCAACACGAACAAATAAGCCATAAGCCGGCCAGCCCCCGAGGCCAACCAGGTAGCGCGCTGATAGCTGTTGGTGATCTTCCATAGAACTGAACGAAATACTCTACCCCCATCAAGAGGGAAGCCTGGAATCATGTTGAAACCTGCCAGCAGGCCGTTGACTGTGGCAAGGTAGATTGACATCGCGCCAACGGACTCATCCAGGCGCCTCGTCAGAAACCACAGTGCAAGGAACAGAATCGACAAAGCTACGCTGGCTGCAGGTCCCGCCACCGCTATGCGGAACTCGACACCAGGACTGTCTGCTTCCTTCTGGATGTTGGAGACCCCCCCGAAGATGAATAGCGTTATGTCCTTTACCTGTATACCCTCATAAAGGGCTATAAGTGAGTGAGCCAGTTCATGTATCAAGACCGAGCCAAAGAACAGAACGGCAGTCAACGTGCCAATCACCCAGTACTGGTAGACGGACCAGCCCACGTGGTATGTCGGGAAGTACAGAAACCCAAGCGTAAACGCAACAGCGCCGAATACCAGAAACCAACTATAGTGCAAGTACACCTGTATGCCGAACACTGTACCAACTCTAATTGACCGAGCCATCCACCATTCCCCTTTCCGCAGGCCATCTGGCGGACCAGACTTAAGATGCACACACGTGGGCACAGTCTCGACCTCGCTAGGTGCATCACTAGCCGTTGAAAACAGAGCACAGCAAGATGTATGCCCACAAGAGGCTGACCAGTAGGGTTGAGAACGGGAACCAAATTGGCTATAATTCCTTTGTCAAATAGCACTCAACGAGGCAGCCAAGTGATCGACAAGTATTCGCATCCGGAAATGGCCAGGGTGTGGTCAATCGAGAACAAGCTGGACAAGTGGCTGGCGGTGGAGATCGCGGTCTGCGAAGCGTGGGCCGAGCTAGGTGTGATACCGCCCGAGGCACTCGACAAGATCAAGAAGGCACGATACGACGTACGCAGGATAGCGGAAATCGAGGCCCAGACACACCACGACGTGACTGCGTTTATAGCGTCCGTCTCCGAAAGCCTTGGTGAGGAATCCCGCTACGTGCACCTAGGCCTGACATCATCAGACATAGTAGACACTGGATTGGCACTGCAAGTTAAGGAGGCCTCGACCATTCTTAACGCCGATTTACGCCAACTGATAGCTGTCCTGAGAGGCCTCGCCCTCAGATACAGAGACACGATAATGGTCGGCCGCACTCACGGGGTCCACGCTGAGCCCACCACGTTCGGATTCAAGATCGCTGTGTGGTTAGACGAGATGCAGCGTAACCTGGAGCGACTCCAGAGCGCCAGCAGGCAGATGGCCGTGGGGAAGATATCGGGTGCCGTCGGTACGCACGCTACCGTTCCGCCTTATGTAGAGGACAGAGCCTGCGCTATCCTGGAGCTTCAGCCCGCCCCGGTCTCAACTCAAATAATCCAACGCGACAGGCACGCGAATTTCCTCGTCACTCTCGCTGTCATAGCTGCTTCACTAGAAAAGATCGCGATGGAGGTGCGGGGACTCCAGAGAACCGAGATACGTGAAGTCGAAGAGCCATTCGCAGCGGGCCAAACTGGATCTTCGGCAATGCCACACAAGCGCAACCCTATATTAGCGGAAAGGATCACGGGTCTGGCGAAGGTCATCAGAGGGCACGCTCTGACAGGGCTAGAGAATGTGGCGCTGTGGCACGAACGCGACATTAGCCACTCGTCGACAGAGAGAATAACATTTCCGGAATCTTGTGGGCTGCTGGACTACCTTCTGCGACTCACTGTTCACGTTCTTTCAAATCTCAGAGTCTACCCGGAACGGATGAGGCAGAACTTGGAGCTAACCAAAGGGTTGATCTTTTCCCAGAGAGTGCTCCTTGCGTTAGTCAACAAAGGAGCAAGCAGGAAAGAAGCCTACGAAGCGGTTCAGCGAAACGCTATGGAAGTCTGGGAGAAGGACTTGGAGTTCAAAGAGTTGCTGGGAAAAGACCCGGTAGTGAACAGGTACCTTACTCTCGAAGAACTGCGCGAACTCTTCGACTATGGCTACTTCCTCCACGATATCGGAGTGGGATTCGAGAGACTTGGCCTGAAGGAAACCGGGCCGCAGCATGATTAACGTCAACAGGACCAACGAAACGGACAACGGAGATTAAGGAATGCTTCAACCACCGCTACTTGACACGAGATTTCTGCCACTCGAGCCATACTCACGCGGCAAGGTTCGCGATGTATACCTGCTGGGGAAGAACCTCCTCATCGTGACCACCGATCGCATCTCGGCATTCGACGTGGTGCTTCCCAATGGCATTCCCGATAAAGGAGTGATTCTCACCAAGTTAAGCGAGTTCTGGTTTCGTCACACCGAGCAAATAGTCCCCAACCACCTCGTGTCCACGGACCCATCCGATCTACCTAATTTCCTGTATGGATATACCCACCTCATCGAGAACAGGTTTATGTTGGTGCGCAAAGCCCAGCGGATCGACATCGAGTGCGTGGTGCGAGGCTATCTCGCTGGGTCCGCCTGGGAAGAGTACAAGCAGTCTGGCACGGTAGCTGGGCAGCGGCTGCCGAATGGATTACGCGAGAGCGAGAGACTTCCCGAGCCCATTTTCACACCATCGACGAAGTCAGAGAATGGCCACGACAAGAACATTAGCGTCTTCGAGCTGACAAGCCTGGTTGGAGAAGACCTGGCCCGCCAACTCGAAAGTCACAGCCTAGCACTCTATCGAGCGGCGGAGACCCAGGCGGCCAATCGCGGAATAATCATCGCCGATACGAAGTTCGAGTTTGGCTTCATCGACGGCGTTCTTTGCGTCATCGACGAAATGCTTACACCGGATTCCTCGCGATTCTGGGACGCTCAGTGCTATAAAGTTGGAGAATCTCAGCCAAGCTATGACAAGCAGTTCGTTCGTGATTGGCTTCAACAATCCGGCTGGAACAAGGAACCCCCAGCACCAACACTACCTGACGAAGTGGTGCAAAAGACGGCAGAGAAATATCTCGAAGCATACCGAAGGATAACGGGGGAAGAGCTCCAGCAGTTCACCTAGGCTAGCTCACCATCGCCGCGATTCGAGCGGCTGCGGGGGAAAATCGCTGCGCACCTACAGTTTCGCGCCCCAACTCTAGCGGTAGACCACAGAGAATTTGAAACAGCGTAATTCTGACTGAGCCGCTGCACAGCGGAGGCGAAAAAAATCGCCGCCCGCGGCCGAGACCCTTCGCTACGCTCAGGCTGACAGTTGCATCACAGCGGATTGTGGTCGACTTCTGGTCGCGCTGCTGGTGTCATTTCTCTCCGAGCGAAGGGCTTCCATCCCGCAGCAGTGCTGAAGAATCTCACCCGTTAAGTGCGCCTTCTTCCTCTGCGCAGCCTCAATCGCACCACAACCCACACATTCGCACCACAACCCACACATTCCGCGGCTCACACTAGCAAGTACTTGCGTCTCACTTCGTCGTTCGCCTTCAGTTCTTCGACCGTCCCGTGGAATCGAATGTGACCATCATCGATCACGTAGCAGCGGTCGCTCAGCCGCAGTGCAGACGCAACGTTTTGCTCGGTCATCAGCACGGTCAACCCGGCCTCGCGCAACTTCATAATCTGCGTTTCAATCAAGCGCACCATCAATGGCGCGAGCCCTTCCATTGGCTCGTCTAGAATCAAGAACTCCGGATTCCCCATCAGTGCGCGCGCGATGGCCAACATACGTTGCTCACCACCGCTGAGATACCCGCCCCGCCTCGATTCGATTGCCTGCAACGCGGGAAAGATTTGGTAGATGCGCCCGCGATCCCAACCCACGCCAGTATTCGCTTTGCGCTCCGCAATCTCCAGGTTCTCTCCAACAGTGAGATCGGCGAAAATCTTTCTCTCGTCCGGGACATAACCTATCCCTTTGCGCGCGAGCAAGTACGGGGCTTTCCTCGTGATCTCGTCACCTTTGTATCGAATGTTCCCTTGTTTTGGCGGGACCAGTCCGATGATACTCTTCATCGTAGTGGTCTTTCCGGCACCATTTCGCCCAAGCAGACAAACGATCTCGCCCTTATCAACTCTCAGCGACACACCGAAGAGGATGTGGCTTAAACCGTAGTAAGTATGTATCGCGTCCACCTCAAGCATCAGCTCTCTCCTTCGACAACAGCGCCGCCGAGGTACGCTTCCTGAACCTGCTCGTTCTGCCTCACCTCTTCTGGACTGCCCTGGATGATCGTCTGCCCGTGCTGCATCACCATAATGCTCTGAGCCACGGAGAAGACGATATCCATGTCGTGCTCGCAAAACAAAATGGTCAGTCCGCGTGTTTGGGACAGCCGGCGGACAAGGTCCATTGTCGCAGCGGTTTCTTCTGGCGACATACCCGCAGTTGGCTCGTCGAGAATAAGCAGTTTGGGCTGGCTGCCGAGGGCGATCGCCATCTCCAAAATACGCTGGTCGCCGTGCGATAGCGTGCCAGCGATTCGGTGCGCCTTGTTCAAGAGCCCAGTACTTGCCAAGATGCTGTTCGTCTCCTCCACAAGTAAATTCTGGGCAGGACGGAACAGAACCGCGCTCTTGCGCTGCTGTGACAAAACTGAGACTTGCACATTCTCGAAGACAGTAAGCCGGTGAAAGATGTTGGCAATCTGAAACGACCGCCCGATACCACGCCGGCAAATCTCGTACGGTGCCAGGCCGCAGATATTCTCGCCTTCAAAGGTAATTTTCCCCCGGTCTGGCTTATAGATTCCAGTGATTAGATTGAACAACGTCGTTTTCCCCGCGCCATTAGGACCGATGACAGCGACTACAGAGCCATCTTCGACAACCAGATTCGCTCCATTCACCGCCTTGAAACCGTCAAATGACTTCTCTGCCGCCTCAACCCTCAACATTTGCCAACTGTCTCCCTTCTTCGACGGGTTGCGGTTCGAGCCGTTCGAGAAAGAATCCCATCACACCTTCAGGCAGGAAGAAAATCAACAAGATCAAAATGACACCTAGAACCAAAGTCCAGTAGTCGGTGTAAATGCTGACGGACGTTCTCAGCGCCACGACAACTGCCGCACCTACGATTGGTCCGGCAAAAGTGAACCACCCGCCAAGCAGGCACATAACAAACACTTCCAACGATAGAGCCCAGAACAACAAGCCTGGGAAGACAGAACGCTCGAGACCAACGAACAGCACGCCAGCTACGCCAGCGAACAGCGCCGCGATTCCAATGGCGATGAGTTGATGGCGTTTTACGTTGATGCCAACAGCCTCACAACGCTGGGGATTGTCACGGGTCGCTTGAAGCGTGGAGCCAAAAGGTGATTTTACAATCAGGTACATCGCGACGAGGCAGATGATGAGAACAGCGAGCGTAAAGTAGTAGACGCCATTGGAAGATCGCAGCAGGGCTGGAACGGGGATGTCGTGCATACCATTATCGCCGCCGGTAATCGAATACGCCCGCGAGACAATGATCCATATGAGCGAACCGAGGGAGATTTGGAGCATTCCGAAATACAGCTTGGTCAGGCGGATACAGAACCAGCCAATTACCAGCCCACTTGCCCCTGCCACAAGCGGTCCCGCCACAAAGCCAACCCACACTGGGAGCGAAGTCTTGGCAAGTATCAGCGCTGCCGTGTAAGCCCCGATGCCGTAAAACACCGCGTGGTGAAGTTGATAAACGCCGCCGTAGCCAAGAACTAGATTCAGGCTCATCGCCAACAGCGAAGTGACGAAAATTAATGCTAAAATGTAAACCCAGAACAAGGGTGCGATGAGCGGCGCGAGAATGAGCACTACCGCTATCAGTGCAATTGGCACACGCCAGCGCGATCCGATAATCCCCTTGAACATGAATTATCCTCAACTCACAAAATGTTTTCAGAGCGGAGGCGGTCACCTCCAAAGCCTGTGCCTGCTGGGAAATGCGTCTCCATTCTGAGATACAACTTCCTCACCACACCGATTTCAACAATCCGGTGGGCCGCAAGAGCAGTACAATAACCACCGCAGCGTATGGGAACACGACGGCATACTGCGGCAGGATCAAGAGCCCCATGGACTGTCCTACGCCGAAAATAAGCGAGCCAATCATCGCACCCCAGATATTTCCCAGTCCCCCGATGATGACAATCAAGAAAGTCTCGATAATGACCGTCTGGTCCATTCCCAACGTGATGCTAAGTGTTGGCGCGACAAGAGCACCGCCCAACCCGGCGAGGTAGCAACCGATTACGAACGAAGCGGCGAAGACCCAGGAAACGTTGATGCCCAGTACGCCGACCATGTCCCGGTCCACAGCTGCGGCGCGCGATATCTTGCCGATCTTGGTCTTCGTCGCGAAAAGCCACAACCCAACCGCGACGATCGGCCCGCTAACGAGCAGGAAGAAGCTGTAACGAGGAACCGCGAAACCGAACAGCGTGAGCGATCCTCCTAGTATCGCCGGTGGCATCACAGAGCGGTAATCGGCACCCCAAGCGAGTTTCACCAAGTCGTTCAGAATGAGCCCAATCGCAAAAGTAACCAGGATCAACATCAAGTGTTCGCGCTGGTACAGGTGGGACAACAAGCCACGTTCGATGATCAAGCCCACAACGGCCACGACGATAGGCGCAACCAGAAGTGCGAGCCAGAAGCCAGCAGGGTTGCTGCCGAGCGCCGTCACGATGGTATACGCGGAAAACGCGCCGATCATGTACAGTGAACCGTGGGCAACGTTTGGCACGCGCAGCACTCCCAGTACGAAGCTCAAGCCGGCCGAAACGATGAAGAGGATCATCGTCCGACTAAGACCGATCAGCAGCTGACTGCTCAGCGCGTCGATACTCAACGCAGATTGCATGTGGCAACTCTCCTCGAAGAGAACACTCGGGGGCAGAGAACCCGAGGGAGAGTTCCCTCACGATTCCTGCCCTCCGACACGTCTACTTCCCCTCTTGGTTTCTAACTCGCCTCCATCTTTCCAGGCTGTTCATTGCTTACGCGTCTTCAGAACATCCTCACAAGGAGGCATTACATCGTTTCCTGTTATCGGGACGATATCGGTAGCTATAGGAAAGTCATACTGCGGGGTTTTCTTCGTCACGCCAAAATACATTGGCATCACAGCCTGATGGTCGCACGCCCGCATTTCCACCTCTCCTGTCGGGGACTTGACTTTCAAGCCCTCCAGCGCATCGATGAACTTCTCCTTATCCAGCGATCCGGCCTTCTTGAACGCATCTGCAATAAAATACGCCGTGTTGTAGGCGTGGTAGGCAGGGAATCCTGGGGGTGAGCCGTACGCGTCCTGGAACGCCTTCGCGAACGCCTTGTTTTCCGGAGTATCGGGGTAGTAGAAGTAGTAATCCATCGTGCCCATAACACCCTCGGGGGCATCGGCACCAAGTGGCTTGAGGACCGAAAAGTCAGTTGCGGTGTGAATCCAAATCGGAATCTTGTCCGTCATCCCAATGGACTTGGCTACCTTCAAGACATTTGTCATTCCAGAGCCGCCGGTCGCGAAGATCACCGCGTCCGGTTTGGCGGACATAACCTGCGTAAGGAAGGGGACGAGATCGGGCTCGCCGGTTTTCCACCAGGTCTGCCCCATCAACTGCACATCTGGCTTGAGTTTCTTTAGATTGTTCCACGCCGCGTCGGCGATCGCGTGGCCGTATTCGTAATCCTCACCAGCGATCCAGTACTTGACGTAGGGTTTCTTGGCGAGGACCTGGGCGCCAGCCCTGCCCGCCATCGCTGTGTTCTCGCTTGTGGAGAAAACGTAACGGTGCCCGTTCGCCCCGGTAATGTTCTCGCTCTTGGCTGTCCACACAATGAACGGAATCTTCTGTTCCTTGGCGTACGCCGAGATGGCGAGCGAAGATGCGCTGTTGATCGTGCCCACTAAGACATCGACCTTCTCCTGCAGCACCAACTCCTTCGCCATACTCAGTGCAACATCTGGCGCAAACTTCTCGTCGCGCTTAGCGTACTCAATCTTCGCACCCAGCACACCGGTCTTGTTGATTTCCTTAAGCGCGAACTCGAACCCGTTCAATGCGTCGTTGCCAAACGTGGCCGGCGGACCACTATAGGTGTCAACGATTCCAACCTTGATGTTCCGTCCCAGCGACGCAGATGCCGGAACAGAGGCAGCAGCGGGAGTGGGAGATGCCGATTTGGGTGGCGCAGCGGCAGGAGCAGAAGTTGCCGCTTTGGCCGGCGCAGTCGTAGGAGCTGAGGTCGGACTGGCTGCCGGAGCAGCTGGCGCGCACGACGCTAACAGGACCCCGACAATCAGAACGAACACACCTAGAGCCAACACCTTGCCTTTCATTCAAATCCCTCCTTGTAGTAGTAACCCCATACCATAACCTGATCTTGTTTCCTGAAGACGACTTCCGATGTTACAACATTCTTAAGACTGAATGGGCTAAGTCGCTCGAGGAAGTTGCTGGCACACATCACCTCCTTATCGCAGTCCTTGGGAATCGAGCCGATTATACTTGCCTTGTGATATATCGTCAACCATCTGTGGCCCAGGGGATTCGAAGCAACCCTAGCTGCCGAAGCTTACCTGAGATCTGTGCATAATAGCAGGGGGCCACAACTTGTAGCAGTTGGCACAGTCCCTCTTGGCACAATGTGCTGCGCTCTCTCGCCTGCGATAATGACTTATGCGCGGATCTCTGAGCCACCAGTTGACTACCTGCCACGTTTGTGTAAGAATTACCCACGTGCTTGATCTCACGTTAGCAAAGCAACTGGCAGTTCAGGCCGCGGAGACAGCAGGGAAGATAGCGCTGGCGAATTTCGATCGGCCCAAGGACGTTCGCTACAAGGGCCGGGCTAACCCGGTCACCAACGTGGACCTAGAGGCAGAGAAAGCCATCGTCAGCCTCATTGAGAGGAAGTTTCCGCAGCACAACATACTCAGCGAGGAAACCCAGGTTATCGATCGGGGATCCGAGTTCACGTGGGTTATCGATCCCCTCGATGGCACTCTCAACTACTCCTCAAGTATCCCCATCTACTGCGTGTCGGTGGCGCTGGCTAGATTGGATCGACCGGTGCTGGGCGTGGTTTACGATCCGGTTCGCCAAGAGATGTTTACTGCCCAGGAAGGTGGCGGGGCGTTCCTAAACCGGCGGCAAATTCACATCGCTCAGAAGACATCTTTGCAGAAGGCAGCAGTAGGCGTTGACCTGGGATACCAGGACCTCGGTCGGCTTCGAGCGCTGGAGACTATGCTTAGATTGAGGCCGGATGTTCAGTGCTTTCGTTTGATCGGGTCTGCTGTCCTCGGCGCGTGCTATGCTGCCTCTGGGCGGTTCGATCTCTATTTTCACCCCTTCGTTTATGCCTGGGACTTGGCTGCCAGTACCATTATCGCCCGGGAAGCTGGAGGCGTTGTGACAGACTTCTCCGGGCAGCAAGTGACTATCCACAGTCAGAACATAATCGTATCCAACAGTGCATTGCACGGCCAGTTCATCAGCCTAGCAGGCCCATGCTTGTCGCTCGAGTATCCATAGCGCGCCGGCCGGTCTTCCAGTCACAGAGAACACACATTGACAGCGATGCTCTCATCCTGTAGCATTATGGTGACAATTCGTCATTATCATGGAGGTACTACTATAGATGCCCAAGAAACTGGTGATAGTGGAATCGCCAGCCAAGGCTAGGACTGTCGGCAGGTTCCTTGGAAATGACTACCTGGTGAAGGCCTCGATTGGCCACATCAGGGATTTGCCGGCAAACAGGCTGGGAGTTGACATAGAAAACGATTTTGAGCCGAAATACGTTATCCCCCAGAAGAAGAAAGCCGTCGTGAAGGACCTCAGGGAAGACGCCAAACAGGCCGACGAAGTGTTCCTGGCCACTGACCCTGACCGCGAGGGAGAAGCGATTTCCTGGCACCTTATGTCAGCATTAAATCTGAAAAACAAGCAGGTGAGTCGCGTAGAGTTTCACGAGATAACGAAAGACGCGATTGGCGAAGCATTCGCTCATCCTAGAGAGATCAACATTAACCTCGTAGACGCTCAGCAAGCCAGACGCGTACTTGATCGATTGGTGGGTTACAAGCTTAGTCCTTTACTGAGGAGCAAGATCACGAAGAAGGGTCTGTCCGCAGGCCGTGTGCAATCGGTTGCTGTGCGCCTGGTGGTCGAGCGCGAGCGAGAGATAGAAGCGTTCGTCCCGGAGGAGTATTGGTCCATCGAGGCCGACCTAGCGAAGATCATCACCAAGAAGCAGAGACAGGCTCGGAAGCTAGTATTCCGCGCAACTCTCAACCAGATCAATGGCCAGAAGGTGGAGATCAGGGGTAAGGGCGAAGCAGATGCGATCCTGGCTGACCTTGATGGAGCCAGATACGTGGTCTCCGAGATTAGGCGAAAGGAAGTGCAGCGCAACCCGTCGCCCCCCTTCACCACCAGCACTATGCAGCAAGAGGCGTCGCGGAAACTGGGCTTTACCCCCAAACGAACAATGGCCGTTGCCCAGCAGCTGTACGAAGGAGTGAACATCGGTCAGGAAGGACAGATCGGTTTAATCACCTATATGCGAACCGATTCCACCAACATAGCCGAGGTAGCGCTCAACGAAACGAGGCGGTACATCGGCGAACGCTTCGGAGATCGGTATCTGCCTGAGCATCCACGCGTGTTCAAGACAAAGGTAAAAGGCGCTCAGGAAGCTCACGAAGCAGTGAGGCCAACGTCCATCTTCCGCGAGCCGGATGCGATAAAGCCGTACTTGAGCTCGGACCAATACAAGCTCTACCGGTTGATCTGGCAGAGGATGGTTGCCAGCCAGATGTCCCCGGCAGTTATGGATACCACATCCGTCGACATTGTCGCCGTAAGAGACGACAACGCGCGCTACCTATTCCGCGCAACTGGGTCAGTGGTCAAGTTCGCTGGCTTCATGGCCCTTTACATGGAAGGGAAGGACGAAGGGGAGACCGAGGAGGAAGAGGGCCGGAAGACGCTCCCCCCACTGGCAGAGAACGAGGTGCTGGAGTTGGTACAGTTGTTGCCTGAGCAGCACTTCACTTCGCCTCCCCCAAGATACACTGAGGCCACTTTAGTCAAGGCATTGGAGGAGTATGGTATTGGCAGGCCAAGTACCTATG
>Ga0315298_1005340_pt1 | contig 18344 bp, 18 predicted proteins | sample WHS_1_MG_FD_203077 | JGI IMG/M metagenome (GOLD analysis project Ga0315298, IMG submission 203077) | Extremophilic microbial mat communities from Washburn Hot Springs, YNP, Wyoming, USA - WHS_1_MG | ecosystem: Environmental > Aquatic > Thermal springs > Hot (42-90C) | place: USA: Wyoming...
CTTCCAATTCAACTGCTTGTTTTAATAAAATTGAAAAAGTGTCCTTTCTCATTCTTAAAAGTCTTCTCGTACAATTAAGAGATAGGCCTTTATGTAAAAACCGTAATAAGTTAAATAAAATCCCTTTTTCTTCTAACATATTTTTTCTAAATCATTTAAAGAAAAATTATCTATCTTTTTGATTATTTTTGTTTGATACATTGAATATCCATGTAAAGATGACGGAAAAGTTATAATTGATTTTTTATCTAGAGTTATCAATTCGTCAATTTTAATTTTTCTTTTTCTAAGTTCCTTAATGATTCTCACTCTTTGCGCTATTCCTAATAGTTTATCAAATACATAAACATGAAACCCTTGTCTTCCGCTAAAAACAATTTCAATTTCTCGAAAACCTAAATTTTTTAGAAATTTTATTAATCTCTTAGTATGAAGGAGAGCAAATTCTATACAATAATTACATAAGCCAGTTTTGGGAGAAATTATACAAGAAAATAGTGCTTTATGAATTAAGGAGCCATCAATATCGAATACCAGTGGTTGACCTAAGCAATATTGTTTTAAGTTCTTAAAATATAAATCTTTAGGTGAAAGCCATCTCGCAGTAGACCAGTAAATTCTAACTGGAGGGTTATTTAAAGGGATTCTGTAATTTATCTCTTTTATAAGATCTTTTTCCGTTTTAATACATTTATCAGTTTGGTTTATAAACCTTGCAATTGAATTTTTAGCTCTTTTTGCTAATTTATAACGGAAATGATGCTTTCCAGTATATAATTCTTCTTCAAGTCTTGGAGAAAGATGTATTTTCCAATTTTTATAAAATTCCCTTATTAGAGACAAATTAGGATGAAACTCAATATATTCAATATCTATTTCGCTTTTAATCTTGTCTACAAAATTTGGAGCAACAATTTTTAAACGCTTAAAACCAAAATGTTTATATTTATCTATTATTAACTTAATCTGTGTTTCTGAGAGAGGATAACTTTTAATTTCTATTGGCCACTCTTTTTCTTTAATGTTTATCAAACCGTCAATTTCAATTTGCTCTTTTGAAGAAGGATCTTTTAAATTTACATTTATTTGAATAGGAGTTTTAAACATCTTTGCAATTTCTACCAACGCCCGGAATTCGTAAAAGTTTGGGTCATAATAAATTTCTTCCATAGAATAATTTAATCTTGATAAAAACCGGAGGGGTCGAACATGGGAGCCGCACCCTCTCATCCCCCTCCGGCAAGAAGCTTTAATAACTTCTTCCTCATTGGCTTTCGCCTTAGCGGCTAATAAAATTATAACAAATTTTTTTAAAATTTTCAAATTATGTAAGCGAGCCCGCCTGCCGAAGGCAGGCGGGCGAGCGAAACAATTATCATTATTTCTTTAAATTTCTTTTCCTTGATTTGTGAATTAAATTTGGTAAAATGATGGAGAAAGTTTGAATTGATTTAATTTGGGCACCCTTTTTAGTTTTGCTGAAGTAATTTTTTTTTGCTTTTATTGTTAAACTTTATTGTTAAACAAAGATTATCAATATGGGCCCGTGGCGCAGTTGGCAGCGCGCCTCATTTGCAATGAGGAGGTCAGCGGTTCAAACCCGCTCGGGTCCACCATATTGAATTAGCCGCCTCGCTCGGGGCTTCGCCCCTCGCTTCGGCGGGCATTTCGGCGAGATAATTTCCCTCCCGCTTCCCGAAAAAAATTTCGCGACGAACTAAAGGAAAAAATTTTCATTTTTATTTGTTGCAGAAATTCTAACAATTTTCTGTTTTTTGTTTTTTACTTAAGTTTTACAAATTTTTCTCCAAAAACAACAGAAAATCCGCTACAATAAAGGTAAAATTAACCTTTAAACCAATATATGGCGGATTTTCGGTGTAATTACAATATGCCTTGGGTTAAAAAACATTTAGCAAGCATCAAAACCCCACGGGATTGAAAGCTTAAGTAGTAATTTTTGTTTCTCAATCTATCATTGTCGTAAAATGTTCTTAAAATTGCTTTTTGTGCTCAACTTCCTGATTTAGTCAATGACTGTCTGGCTAAACAGTGCCATTCGCTTTAGAAATTTGTAAAACTTAAATTCATGATATTGACAAGTCGCCACAATTGTGATATGTTTGATTTAGGACGATAACAATTAGGCGGATATATTGAAGGACAAAAAAGTTTTTCATTTATCCGCCTTTCTTTTTGCCCTTTCACAATTTAATTGGCATCAGAGAGGAGAGAGTGATTATGCTAAAGGTGGAGACTTGCGATTCAATAGAGGCTTTGTTAAAGGCTCAGGAGTTAGCTGAAAAGGCAGCTGATCAGAGAGTCCAAGACTGGCAGGCACAGGTGAAAGAAGGGGATTGCTTCATTCAGAGAACACCTGATGGTTTGGAGATATTCGGTGAAGTGTTAGGTTCTGGATTAGGTGGCAAGAACTGGAGAAAGTGTCGTTGCTATTCCCTGGTTTGCCCAGAAGGCGAGGTAGGCTCTGTGCATGTGTCGCAGATGGACGATTTGATAGACAGAGAGAGATTTGAATCGGTGAGGAATAAGCTGACAGAAGCATATAAAATTGTTGTAAGTCGGTTAAGAGAGTAAAGGCTGTTCGCTGTTAGCGTGCGGTAATTTGCCAAGAACATAAGCGTCAGAGTATATACCTGACGCTTTTTGTTTTACGCTATTGGATGACCAATAGTTAGGGTGGGGTGTTAGTAAAATATTAATAATGGAACAAAAGCCTGCCAGGACCATGCTTGTTTATATTTGACCTGGCAGGCTATCTTTATGATACTCCGTTATATTCTCTAGTTAAAAGTTTTGCGTATTCAATATGCAACATCTGAGGTTGACATTTCTCAACAAAATCCCCACTTGGTTGCAAGATTCTAATCTTTATTTTGCGTCTCTTATAGTTATATTATAAAACGTTCAATAAGGTATTTCTTTTATTTCTAAACTCTAAATTTTTTGCTACAATATAATTGATTTAGTTTATTGTAGTTAAAGGGGCGGGGTGGGGGATAAAAATAATTCAGAATTTTTCATCCTTGGCAACATTCTTGCTTATAGACGTAACATTTCTTGCTTATAAAAAAGCAAATAAAAAATAAAAACTATATGCATAATTCTGAAAAAACGCAACAACAGTTAGATGCACAACAGCAAGAAGCAATAATTTATCGTCCTAATGCTCTTGCTGAAAAAGAGCAGCTAATGAAAAATGGCTTTATAGAGCAAGCAGAGGCGTTTGAAAAGATAATTGATTTTGCACAGATTATTAAAGAAATGGGCGGCCGGGCGCTTTTGGTTGGTGGTTCGGTGAGAGATGAGTTTATGGGTATGGTGCCGAAAGATTATGATATTGAGGTTTATAATATCTCGCCCGAAAAAATAAGAGAAATCGCCAAGAGTTTGGGGCAGGTGAATGAGGTGGGGTTTGCTTTTGGTGTTTTGAAAGTGCGCATTGGAGATATTGATATTGATGTTTCTTTACCGCGCCGGGAATCAAAAACAGGAGCAGGTCATAAAGATTTTGCGATAAGCGCTGACCCATATATGAGCATTAAGGAGGCAGCCAGAAGGCGTGATTTTACTTTTAATTCACTTGCTAAAGATATTTTAAGCGGCGAGGTTTATGATTATTTTGGCGGCGTGAAAGATATTGAACAAAGAATATTGCGGGTTACCGACGAAGAACGTTTTCGCGATGACCCCTTGAGAGTCTTACGCGGCGTGCAATTTATTGGTAGATTTGGTTTAAACGTTGATGACCGCACAGCGCAAATTATGCGCGAGATGCGTAGCGAACTCAAGCATTTACCCAAAGAGCGTATACGAGAAGAATGGGTAAAATTATTTCTTAAATCCAAAAAACCTTCTCTTGGTTTGCAAGCAGCGATGGAATGGGGTATTTTTCACGAGATGCATCCAGAAATTATTGACCTCACTACAACATCTCAGGATCCTCAATGGCATCCGGAAGGTGATGTGTGGATTCATACAATGATGGTTGTTGATGAAGCTGCTAAAATTGTTGAGCGAGAACAACTACCAGACAAAGAAGCTTTAATAGTAATGCTCGCTGCATTTTGTCATGATTTTGGCAAGCCTTTAACCACTCAAAGCGTTGAGGGAAAAATTCGCAGTTATGGGCACGAAGAAGCAGGAATGCAAACAGCCAACAAGTTTCTTTCTCAAATAGGCATAGAAGCCTCTTTGCGTGATGCTATTACAAAATTAGTGGCGGAACACTTAAAACCCTCTCTTTTTTATTTGCAAGAGACCCAACAAGGGAAAAAAATTACCGATGGCGCCATAAAACGTTTAGCTTCCAGAATTAATCCAGCCACCTTGCGCCACTTAGTTTGCGTTGCGCAAGCAGATCATTGTGGTCGTGGTTTATTGGTTGATCCAAATGAACCTGAAAAATTTTTTCTTCCCCTTGATTATCCAGCAGGCAAATGGCTTTTAGAAAGAGCACGCGCCTTAGGGATTGATAAAGAAAAGCCCAAGCCGGTATTGTTTGGAAGGGACCTTATTGCTTTGGGTTTTGAACCCGGGCCTTTGTTCGGGGAAATCATTAGAAGCGCAGAGGAAAAACACGTTGAGGGCTTTGAGCGCGAACAAATACTCGCGCTTATTGCTCAACACAAAGACAAACCCCTGCAAGAGATTATTGAAATACTAAAAACATTAAAGAACAGTCCAAAATAAAGAAAATTTATATCCCAATAAATACAACCTCACAATTAAAATGGAGTATCGACTCTAAAAAACTTTATGATTACCTAAAAACTTACCCGGAAATTTATGATATTAGATTTTATTTCGGCGTAGAAAAAAGCAATATAAAATCAGAGGGATTTCAGGAAGAAATTAAAAGGATTGGTTATAACTTGATATCAAAAGAAGTTAAATGGATACCAATTTCTTTAGAAGTTACCCACCTTAAAACAAAAAAAGGAAAAATAAAAAGTATTAGTGAAATTCTCGGAGAGGAAACGAATAATATATTCAAAGAATTATTAGAAAAAGGTTCGCAAGAACCTTTTGGAAGTAGGTTTTGCCGGCGAAAATGTGATTTCGATGTAGAGATTACAAAGGATATTCTACTCGCTTTAAATATGTTTGATTGCCTAATTTTGTTTAGCGGCGATGGGGATTATAAAGCGATTGTTGAATATTTATTAGATATTCAAAAACAGGTTATTATTGTTCACCCATTTGGTTTAAGAGGTAGAGAATACAATGACTTATTATTAAGAATTAGCAATCGTCCTTATTTTTGCGCGGTAGAAAAATTAACCCCTTTCCTTAAAAAAAATCTTCCCGAGTAAACCAAAGTCTACTCGGGCGTGATTTATTATATAATAGCAAATCAAAAAGCTATGTCAACCCCGTTGCACACTTTACGGATGTGGAATACCAATTTCTCGCTGTGCAAAAAATATCTCAATTTACATTCTTGCATTTATAGATGGATAGGTGTGCAACGGGGTCAACCCCGTTAGAAGTAGGACGCGCACGCAAGCGTGCGCGACTTCTAATGGGGTAAGCACCCAAGCTGTTGAAAAGTAAAATAATAAAAAAAGTCAATTTTTGCTGGTTTTTTTCGTTATCATCGCTCGGCTTTTTATGGTTTTGCTTGCCTAAAAATTTTCCTATGCAAGAATATGCTTCATAAAATTAGAAAAAAACAAATTGTGGTAGGAATGTCGGGGGGCGTGGATTCTTCAATGTCTTTATTATTGCTGCAACAACAGGGTTGGGAAGTGGTGGGTGTATCGTTAAAATATGCGGTGTGGCGTGATGAACATAGTTATTCTCTTAGAGAAAATGTTTGCTGCAGCGAAGAATCTTTTGCTATAGCGCAAAAGGTATGCCAAAAGCTTAATGTTCCTTATTATATTGTGGATGTTTCGCAAGACTTTGAAAAAAAAGTTATTGCTTATTTTCTTTCTGAACTTAAAAATAACAGAACGCCTAACCCTTGCATTATTTGCAATCGCTATCTTAAATTCCAAACACTTTTTGCGTGGGCGCAAAAACATCATATTGATTATATAGCCACTGGTCATTATAGCCGTATTAGAAAAAATGAAAAAACGCGCCAGTATGAATTGCTCAAAGCCAAAGATAGCGCCAAAGACCAAACCTATTCTTTGTCTTTTTTGCCCCAAAAATGGCTTTCTCGCATTATTTTTCCTTTGGGCAATTATACCAAAGAAAAAGTTCTGCAATTAGCGCAGGAGAATGGTTTTGATTTTTATTTAAAAAGAAAGCAAAGTCAGGATTTTTGCTTTGTGGCTGGCAAATGTATGAATTGTTTTTTGCAAAAAGAAATTGGCAAAAAGGAGGGCATCATTAAAGACACGCAGGGCAATATCCTGGGCAAGCATCAGGGGCTGCATTTTTATACTATTGGTCAGCGCAAGGGTATTGAATTAGCCGGTGGACCCTATTTTGTTGTGGATAAAATTCTTCAAAGTAATACTCTTGTGGTATGCAAAGATGAACAAAAACTAATGGCAAAAGAAGCCATTTTGTCGCCTTTTCATTTTATTTCTTTGCCCAAAACACTTGCACCGCTTAATGTAAGCGCTAAAATTCGTTCCCAGCATTTGCCTTCCAAGGCTACTCTTGTTCCTTTTGGAAAGCGCAAACTAAAATTGGTTTTTCAACAACCCCAAAAAGCCATTGTGCCCGGGCAGTTTGCGGTTTTTTACCAAAAGCAGGTTTGTTTGGGAGGGGGCAGGATTATCAAAGCTAATTGATAAACTTATATTAGGCAGGCAAAATATTTTTTTATTTAATTTTATGGCTTTTACCTTTTTTCATATAGCGCAAGGCATACAGGGGGGAATATATTTTTTTGTTCTGGTTATTGCTGTGGTGGTGTTGTTTTTTATGCTATTGCCGCTTTTGCGAGGAGCGCCATTTGTGCCTCTTTATAAAAAGCAGCTCTATGAAGCTTTTAATTTTTTGCAAATACATCCGGGTCAAACAGTGGTTGATTTGGGTTGCGGAGAGGGCCGTATTGTTATTGAGGCAGCCCGCAAAGGAGCAAGGGCAGTGGGTTATGATATAAATCCGTTTTTGGTTTTTATCGCTAACAAAAAAATAAAACAGCAGGGTTTATCTCATTTAGCGCATTGCTATTGGAAAGATTTTTGGCGTGTGAGTTGGGCTGATTTTGATGTGGTTTTTGTTTATGGCATTAGCAATATAATGAAGAGAATTGAAAAAAAGGCGCAAAGAGAATTAAAAGCGCCATCTAAAATAGTATGTTTATTTTTCCCTTGCCGTCTTTCCCGCCTGTTTTTGCTCAAAATGGTGTTTATATTTATCAAGCAAAATAGTCGTGAGTTTGCAACACATTATTTTGCTGGGCAAACAGGTTTTTTGGCTCTAAAAGTTTTCCACAGGTCCCCCATAACAAATCTATAAAAAATAATAAAAAGGATGTATAATAAATTAAAGATTGAAAAAGGTCGGCTCTTTTTAAAAGATAATTTTTATGATACAAAATTGGTCAAGTATTACTTTTGATGCCCTACAGGGTTTTTGGCAGGGTTTTATTGCTTTTATCCCTAAACTGATTGGCGCTATTATTGTGGTGGTGGTTGGTTGGTTTGTGGCTGTTTGGTTGGGTAAGCTCATTGCGCTTATTTTAAAAAAGGCAAAATTGGATACTCTGTTTGAAAAAACAAAATGGCAAGAGGCTTTAGAGAAAGCAGATTTAAAAATAGGCATTTCCGAATTTATCGGTGCTTTGATAAAATGGGTGCTTATTATTGTGTTTTTGTTGGCTGGCGTGGAAATTTTAGGAATGGATCAGTTTGCTGCTTTCTTGCGCGCCATTGTGTCGTGGCTGCCTAATTTAGTAGTGGCAGCAGCAATTTTTGTGGTGGCTGTGATTATTGCTGAGTTAGCCGCAAAAATTATTAAGGCTTTGGCAGGCAAAATGGAAGTAAAGTATGTGAATCTTTTGGGTACCATTGTAAGATGGTCTATTGGCGTATTTGCTGCTTTGGCGATTTTAAGCCAGTTAGGGGTGGCGCGTGATATTATTCAGATTTTGGTCACCGGCTTTGTGGCATTGGTGGTTATTGGTGGTGGTTTGGCGCTGGGCTTGGGCGGGAAGGATATGGCAAAAGAGCTTTTGGAGAGCTTGAGAAACAAATTACGGTAAATTTTCACACCAAGAAATTTAGTAACCCGGCCGGCTCTTTTCAAGAGCCGGCCGGGTTTTCTTTTTTTATAAAAGATTTACAATAAAGAAAAGATAGTTTGTTTTTTAAAGAGAAAGAGAAGCCCTTTAACCATTCGCTTGTTTATGAAAAATGAAGAATTAGCCAAAATATTTTTTGCAATGAGCCAATATCTGCAAATGCAGGATATTGCTTTTAAGCCTCAGGCTTACGAAAAGGCAGCTTTTACTATCCAAACCTTGCCCGAAGATATAGAAGATATTTTTCAAAAGGGCGGCGAGAAGGCATTAGAATCTTTACCGGGTATCGGCAAGAGTATTGCTGAAAAAATCAAAGAATATTTAACCACGGGTGCGATTGGTGAATATGAACAATTGAAAAAGAAATTTCCTGTGGATATAGAAAACCTTACCGCAGTGGAGGGCATAGGGCCCAAAACCATTAAGATACTTTACCAAAAACTGAAAATTAAAAATCTGGCTGACTTGGAAAAAGCGGCTCAAGAGGGCAAAATTCGCCGCTTAAGCGGTTTTGGTATCAAAAGCGAGCAAAATATTTTGCAAGCAATTGCATTTTTAAAAAAGAGCACAGGCCGGTTTTTATTAGGTGAAATTTTGCCGGTGGTAAAAAATGTTTGGCAAAAACTAAACAGTCTTAAAGAGGTGCAACAAGTTAGCCCGGCTGGTTCAGTAAGAAGAAGAAAAGAAACAATAGGTGATGTGGATTTTTTGGTGGTGTCTGACAACCCTGCTAAAGTAATGGATTATTTTTGTTCTTTGCCCGGCATTATAAAAATTTTAGCAAAAGGAGAAACTCGCTCCTCTGTGCGAATGAGGCAGGGATTTGATATGGATATCAGGGTGGTGCCAGCGCAAAGTTATGGGGCAGCCTTGCAGTATTTTACCGGCTCAAAAGAGCATAATATTGTGTTGCGCAAGCTGGCAATGGATAAAGGGTTTAAACTGAATGAATATGGGTTGTTTCGTTCTGGCAAAATGATTGTTTGTGCAAAAGAAGAAGATGTTTATAAAAATTTGGGCTTGTGTTGGATGGAACCGGAATTAAGAGAAAATCAAGGAGAAATTGAAGCTGCGCTTGCACAGGCAAAAGGAAAGCAATCGTTGCCCAAATTAATTGGTTACAATGATATTTTGGGCGATTTGCACGTGCACAGCAACTGGGATGGGGGAGCGGATAGTTTGCAAGAACTAGCCTTGTTTGCTATTGAAATGGGATATCAATATCTGGGTATTGCTGATCACACAAAATTTTTAAGAATTGAAAAAGGATTAGATGAAAAAAAGTTAGCGCAGCGCTCTGGGGCTATTCAAGCATTAAATCGCAAGTTAGCCACACAAGGCTATCATTTTCGTATTTTAGAAGGCTGTGAAGCCAATATAATGCCTGATGGTTCTTTGGATATCGCTCAACAGGCTTTGAGCAAATTAGATTATGTTATTGCCGGCATTCATTCGCAAATGAAAATGCCCGCTTTGCAAATGACAGAACGTATTATCAAAGCAATGCAAAATCCTTATGTAAATATCATTTCTCACCCCACGGGCCGTTTACTGCAAAAACGCGATGAATACGAAATTGATTTTGAGAAAATTTTGCAAGCCGCTCAAAAAACAAACACAATTTTGGAAATCAATTCTTTTCCCGCGAGATTAGATTTAAAAGATGTTTTTATTAAAAAAGCCAAAGAGGCGGGCGTGAAAATGGTTATCAATAGTGATGCGCACCAAAAAGAACAAATGCATTTTGTGGAATATGGTATTGCTCAAGCCCGGCGGGGTTGGGCAGAAAAAAAAGATATTATCAATACCTTGCCTTTAAATAAACTACTTGCTTGTTTTGGTGAAAAGCAAAAAATAAAATAGCCTTAATCGATTATGCACGTTTCCTAATTTTTTCCACAGGCTTTTGTGAAGTAGGGTATTGCTTTTTTCTTTTTTTAGGCTATAATAAAAAAATCAATATGACAATAAAGAGTCAAAAACCTTTGCGTGGTTTATTGTTGTTAGTTGTGTTGTTGAATTCCCAAAACGGGAAGGTTTTTGGCTTTGAAACTTTGAAAAAATAAATAAAAATAAAAAAATAAAATAAAAACAAAAATCTTCCCGCTCGCGGGAAGATTTTTGTTTTTACAAATCCGCACATTAAAAAAGGATTAAAAAAGGAGGGAGGTGATATAAATGAAAGCCAGCGTTCTCCGACAGATTGGTGCAATAATTTTCCATACCCGCCCATCAAATGTTGATGTTCATAATTTGGATAAAAACATTTGGTTGATTGAAAAGGATGGAATAAATGTAATAGGAAAATTAACCAAAAATGGCTCAAAAGCCTGCTTTGAAATAAAGGAAGGCGACAGAGAGCTTTTGGGTAAAAAGTATATAGTTTATATATAGTTTAAAAGAAATCCTTATTTTAAACTATTAATAAGCGGGAGCCAAAGAGGTTACAGCCTCAGCGGCGTGGCTCAAACCACCACAATGGCGCGAGCCCCCGCTTTTTTTATTTATACCTTGCGTTAGAAATGTTTATTAGTGTTAAGGCAATACAGAAAATTTTGTGATTTTTCTCTTATTACAACTTTGATGCGATCGCATCAAAGTTGTAATAAATTTCCGGGGTCTGACCCCGGAACAACTCGTCCGGGGTCAGACCCCGGACAAACTCAACATTCCACATCTGCCAAGTGTGCAACGGGGTTGACATTATTTTTCCATATGATAAATTAAAATAATAGTTATGGAAAATCAAACCAACCTTATCAAGCAAAACAATTTCTTTTTCTTTTATTTCTTTAGCCGCCTTGAGGGAGGTTGGTTTGAGTTTTCTAATCATAGATAATTAAAGACATTTCTTTAGAAAGTTCACACCAGCCTCTGGGAGGCTGGTTTTAATTTGTTCTTTGTTCTTTATTATTGTTCTTTAAAAATTTTCAATTATTTAAAGGGAGGAAAAAATGGCACAAGAAAAATTAGAAGGCGATTACATTGTTAAGAAACCAAGGGAAATTACTCTTGGTGTGGTCACGATTGATCTGAAAGAAGGAGATATTCTCTCCTTTAATGGAGAATTTTTTGTTTCCATTAATGAAGTAATCTCCTTTTGTTTGCATCCAAAAGTTTTTAAAGAACTTTTGGATGATGGGGTGATTGAACTGATTTCGATTAAAAAAACATAAATCATAATTGCCACAGAGGAAAATCATTTCCTCTGTGGCAATTTTTTATATTTAATATCCATAGAACTGTTGGATTCACAGCCCGCAAAAGTTTCTGCGGGGTCTGCTCCGCAAAAGTTTCTGCGGCGCCTGCTCCGCACAAGTTTCTGCGGGGTCTGGGCTCCTCACGCTCCTCTCACAATCCATTTTAAAAGCTACCTGCCTTGACAAATTTTTTTTATTTTTTTTACAATATAAATACGCCAATAATTATTAATAAATAATAAAAACCTATGCGATATTCCATTAAATCTTTTTGGCAAAATAATAAAAATGTTATTGCAACAAGCGCCTTTGTGAGTTTTGTAATGTTTTTCATTTTCAGTAGCGCCCTGATTTTTTTTGTAATAAAGCCCAAAGGATTTAGCGGTGTATCATTGTTTAGCGGGCAAAAAGAAAATTTCGCAAGCAAAAACGAAGCAGTTATTGAACGCAACATAGAAAAAGAAGAATCTCTTGTTGTTGCCGCAGTAGAAAAAGCCAATCCGGCTGTGGTTTCTATTGTCATTAGTAAAGATGTGCCTATTATTGAACAGTATTTTCAAGAATTTAATCCTTTTGGTGATTTGTTTGATGAATTTTTTGGCAATGATTTCAGAATCCAAATTCCCCAACAAAGGCAGAAAGGCACACAAAAGCAGGAAGTGGGCGGGGGGTCAGGATTTTTTATTTCGTCTGATGGCTTAATTGTAACTAATCGCCATGTGGTAGATGATGAAAAAGCAGAATATACGGTTTTTACGAACGACGGAAAAAAATACGAGGCGCAGGTTTTAGCCAAAGATTCTGCTTTTGATGTGGCTATTTTAAAAGTAAAGGGCAATAATTTTCCTTATTTGGAATTTGGAGACTCATCTAATTTGAAATTAGGCCAAACTGTTATTGCCATTGGCAATGCATTAGGCGAGTTTCGTAATTCTGTGTCTGTGGGTGTGATTTCTGGTATAGCGCGTTCTGTGGTGGCAGGTGATACCTTTGGCAGAACAGAGCAGTTAGAGGGCGTTATTCAAACTGATGCGGCTATTAATCCGGGCAATTCCGGTGGCCCGCTTTTGGATATTCACGGAAAAGTGATTGGCGTGAATGTGGCGATGCAAAGGGGGGCAGAAAATATTGGCTTTGCTTTGCCTGCCAATATGGTAAAAAGCATTGCCCAGTCGGTGCAGCAATATGGCGAAATTGTTAGACCATATTTAGGGGTGCGCTACATTATGATTACAGAAGAATTAAAGAAAAAGAATAATTTATCAGTGGATTACGGAGCATTAGTAGTGCGGGGTGAAACAGCTCAGGATTTGGCTGTTATTCCTGGTTCTCCGGCTGATAAGGCAGGTATTGTAGAAAACGATATTATTTTGGAAGTCGATGGAGTAAAATTAGAAAAAGGTGTTTCTTTGGCATCTTTAATTCGCCAAAAGCAAATTGGCCAAACAATCAAGCTAAAAATTTGGCACAAAGGCGCAGAAAAAGAAGTAATGGTAAAATTAGAAAAGGCTCCTAAAAATCTTTAATTAATTATTGAGGGTGTGCAACGGGGGTTTACCCCGTTAGAAGTCGCGCACGCTTGTGCGTGCGCGTCCTACTTCTAACGGGGTTGACCCCGTAGCACACTTATCCACCTATAAATGTAAGAATGTAAATTAAGACATCGTTTACGCAGCGAAAAATTGACAATTCCACAGCGGTAAAGTGTGCAACGGGGTTGACTTTATAGCAGAATCAGTTTATCATTAAGTTGTACATTCGTACCGCTCCCCAATTTTGCAAAGAGCTTTTTCCCAAAAGTGTTAGGCAAAGTATGAGGAGTAAGCAAGGTCGTATTAAGTGCTATGGCAATTTTATTTTTTTGCTGTAGCAAAAATTTTATGGGAAAAAAGCTTTTTGTGGGGAGTTTATCTTATAATACCAACGAAGAGGGTTTACGTTCTTTTTTTGAGCAGGCTGGTCAGGTAGAATCAGTAGCAATTATTACTGACAAACTTTCTGGCAGATCCAAAGGATTTGGTTTTGTGGAAATGGGTTCTGATGAAGAGGCGCGCAAGGCTGTGGAAATGTGTAATGGCAAAGAATTAGATGGCAGAACCATTGTAGTTGATGAAGCGCGGCCAATGCAGCCAAGAGCGCCCCGCTCATTTGATAGAGGGGACAGAGGAAACCGCAAAGGAAATAGATTTAGAAATCAATTTTAAAGAGGTATTTTTAAGATAACTTCTTTTAAGCGCAAAAACCAGCCCTTTTTTGAGGCTGGTTTTTGGTTTATAATATATCTGATGAAAAATAATAATTTTGTTTTAGGAATAGATGTGGGCGGTTCCAAAATAAAGATAATTTTGTGGGACGGAAAAGAGATTAGAAAAAGTTTGATTTTACAACCGCCTGTTTTTGCTAACCTTCAAAAGGGCATAGATTTTTTTTGCCAATATATTTCTCAAAATAATATCAGCAAGAGCCCTCAAAACTTAAAAATTGGTATTGCCATACCCGGTTTAGTGCGCCGCGAAAAAACCACCATAGTAAAATGCGCGAATTTGCCCTTTTTGAATGGTTTGAATCTTGCAAAGCGCCTCAAACATAATTATCTTAAAATAGACAACGATGCCAAGTGTTTTTTAAGAGCAGAAATGCAAAGAGGATCCGCGAAGGGTTATAAAAATATTATAGGCGTTGTTTTGGGCACTGGCATTGGCGGAGCGTTTAGCGCCTTGAATATTAAATCAAAAATAGAAAATATATTTTCTGGTCGTGATGGCTGGGCGGGCGAGTTTGGCCATATGATTATTGAGAAAGGAAAATCTTGGGAAAAATTGTATCAAGAAACAAAACAAAAGCCAAAACAACAGCAAAAAATTAACGCGATGGCTTTTGCTAATTTAATTAACATTTTTAATCCTGAAGTTATTATTTTAGGGGGTAGGGGAGCGAGAATGCCCAATAAAAAAATGATAAGCAGATATTTGTTAGAGCCCCAAAAACAGATGCCCAAATTTTTACAAGCCAAATTAAAAGATAATGCTGTGGCTATGGGCGCGGCAATGTTATGGGATTAATTAAAGGACCAATTGGTGTTTTTGATTCCGGATTTGGGGGCTTGGAAATTTTAAGACATATTGTCAAAAAATTGCCCCAATACGATTATATTTATTTGGGAGACACCGCCAGAACCCCTTATGGCTCAAGAAGTCAGGAGGTTATTTATAATTTTACAAAACAGGCGGTTGCTTTTTTATTTAAGCAAAAATGCCCCTTGGTGATTTTAGCTTGCAATACTGCTTCCTGTGAAGCATTAAGAAAAATTCAGCAAAGATATCTAAAAAATCATTACCCTCAAAGACGCGTTTTGGGTGTAGTGATTCCCGCCTCAGAAGCAGCAAAAGAAACAACAAAAAATAACCGCGTGGGAGTGATAGGCACAGAAGGAACAATAAATTCAATGGCTTTTGAAAGGGAAATAAAAAAAATTAACCCCAAAATAAAAGTTTTTGCGCAGGCTTGTCCGCTTTTGGTGCCCATTGTGGAATCAGGCGAGCACAATACGCCAATCGCTCAACTTGCTTTGCAAAAATATCTCCAACCGCTTTTGGCAAAACAAATAGACACTTTAATTTTGGGTTGCACCCATTATGGGTTTTTAGAAAAGCAAATCAAAAAGATTGTAGGGCAAAAAATAAAAATTATCATTGAGGGCAGGGTAGTGGCAGAGAAATTAGCTGATTATTTGCAAAGGCATCAGGATATAGAAAAAAGTATTGCCCAAAATCAAAAGCGCAAATTTTTTACTACTGACCTCACGGATAAATTTCAAAAATTAGGCAGTTATTTTTTTGGCGAGCCCATTAATCCCCAAAAGATAAATTTAGAATAATGAGCACAATGTGTTTTTGTTTAGTGCCTTGCTAAAAAAAGATTGATTTATTGCGCAAAACAACTACAATAACAATAAGAAAATCATTTCAAATCAAAAATGCCCAAAACGTCAAAAATTTATTTGGACAATGCCGCTACCACCAAGATAGATAAAAAAGTTTTTGAGGCAATGGAACCCTATTTGCAAGAAGATTTTGGCAACGCTTCTTCCTTGCATTATTTTGGTGAAAAAGCGCACGAGGCAATTTCAAAAGCCAGAAATCAGGTGGCTGATTTTTTGGGTTGTAGCGCCTTGGAAGTGTTTTTTACCGGTTCTGCCACAGAAAGCGATAACTTGGCGATTTTTGGCGTGGTGAGGTCAGCAAAAAAGAAAGGCATTGTCAAGCCTCATATTATTACTTGCTCTATTGAACATCCAGCGGTTTTGGAGCCCATTAAACATTTGGAAAAAAATGGTGAAATTGAAGCCACTTATTTGCCTGTTGACAAAGAGGGAATTATAAATATACACGAGTTAGCAGAAAATATCAAAGAGAACACGGTTTTAGTTTCTATAATGTACGCCAACAATGAAATTGGCACTATTGAGCCAATTGCGCACATTGCGCAGTTAATTGGCAATTTGAGAAATGCTCAATCCAAAAATCTTAACTTTAAACAAAGCCAAAATGCAAATTTTCAAAATTCAAAACAATATCCCATTTTTCATTGCGATGCAGTGCAGGCGGCAAATTATTTAGATTGCAATGTGGAAAAATTAGGCGTTGATTTGCTTACTTTGTCCGCTCATAAAATCTATGGGCCCAAGGGAGTAGGGGTTTTGTACAAAAAAAATGGCATTGATATTGAACCTTTTGTGTTAGGCGGGCATCAGGAAAGAGGTTTGCGAGCGGGCACAGAAAATGTGCCTGCTATTGTGGGAATGGGCGCGGCAGTTGAGCAAATTAAACACGAAAAGCGCCAAGCGGCAAGTTTATTAAAACTCAGAGATAAATTATTAGAGGGCATATTAAAAACCATTCCTCATACCCATTTGAACGGTTCCCGAAAAAATCGTTTGCCCAATAATGTTAATATCAGTTTTGAGGGAGCAGAGGGTGAAAGCATTTTAATGGCTTTGAATGAAAAGGGCGTGGCGGTTTCCACGGGCTCGGCTTGCTCTTCAGGGAATTTAACGCCCAGCCATGTGTTAATGGCTTTGGGTATTGGCGTGGAGCGGGCGCACAGCGCCATTCGCTTTACTTTGGGAAAATATAACACAGAAAAAGAAATTGACTATGTTTTAAAGGTTCTGCCTGATATCATTTATCGTTTGCGCAAGATATCAGGCCGGTTTTCATAAAAAATTATATTCATTTATGCCTTATTATTCCAAACAGGTTTTAGATCATTTTCTACATCCTAAACATTTAGGCCGCTTTGACAATCCTGATGGCGTTGGCGATACGGAAAATTTAAAGTGCGGCGATATTATGAAAATTTATATCAAGGTGGCGAAAAAAAATAATCAGGAATATATTAAAGATATTCGTTTTGAAACAATGGGTTGCGGTACCGCCATTGCCAGTTCGGATATGATTTGCCAATTAGCCAAAGGCAAAACTCTCTCTCGGGCAAAGAAAATAAAATTTCAAGATGTTGCTGATAAATTGGGCGCATTGCCTCCTCAAAAAATACATTGCGCCCATTTGGCAGAAACAGCCCTTAAAAGTGCCATTGATAACTACGAAAAAAAGAAGAAATAAAAATCCCTGCCAAGCAGGGATTTTTATTTTTCCTGTTTGATGGCGTGGGGATAAATTTTCACCAACACAGCGAACAAACTGGCAATCATTGGCCCGATGATAATGCCCATGGGCCCAAAAAGGGAAATGCCTCCCAATACTGAAAACAAAATGAGCAAGGGATGCAAGCCCGCTCCTTTTTTGAGTTTTGGGCTAATAAAGTTATCAATTATGATGTTTGTTATTAACGACCAGGCTAAAAATCCGCCTGCCATTAAAAATTGGCCTGTCGCAAAAAGATAAACAGCAGAGGGCACCACAATAATAGCCAAACCAATGCCGGGCACAAAAGAAGTGATAACACCAACCGCGCCCCATAAAGCGGCATTGGGCACCTGAAAAATTAAAAAACCAAGACCCAGCGCAATACCTTGCAAAATAGCCACCAGCAACCCGCCTTTTAAAGAAGCATTAATGGTTTTTTTGAGCGCGGCAAAAATTTCTTCATTGTTTTTAGAGGGAAGAGGGCTTAAATTGGCAAGATATTTTTTTATTTCTCTACCTTCTTTAAAGAAATAAAACAAAGTAATTAAGCCAAGCGATAAACTTAATAATATTTTGGTAGCCTCGGAAAACACGCCGCTCAAATGCTTAATGGTAAAATTTAAAACCGGCGCTAACATTTCTTTGGCATTTAAATTCAAGGAAAAGCCGGGAGATAATTTTTGGATATTTTTTTCAGCGCTGGAAATAAATTTATTGAGTGATTCAAAATTACCGCTGGAAAGTTTTAAATAAAGGTCAGACGCTTCCTGATAAACCTGAAAGCCAAGCAAAAATAAAGGCGTAACAATAATTAAAATTACCAGAAAAACAGAAATCAAAGAAGCAAGCGTTTGTTTGTGTTTGGTTAAGTCCAAGATTTTATTGTGAACGGGCTGAAAAACAATCGCCAAAGCGCCAGCAGCCACAATAATGCCAATATAGGGTTTGAACAAAACCAACAAAAGAATAAAGCTTGTCAACAAAAGCAATAAAAAGAAAATATTTTGAATTTTTTGATTTTGCATATTTTTGCTTTGTAATAACTAAAATAAGCTTTTTAAAATTATTAAAATTACTATAACACAAAAAAAAGAAAAGAAAAACAAGAATTTTTAAAAGAGGAAAAAATTTTTGCCCCTGATTTTTATTGGGTATCGTGTCAAGCAATTTAATTATCTAACCGAAATGGGTTCTGGTTGAGCAGTTAAAAATCTAACCGAAATTTTCTTTTTGGGCTCGACCTTTTGAGACTTGTTTTTCTTCTGATAG
>Ga0315298_1005342_pt1 | contig 18341 bp, 20 predicted proteins | sample WHS_1_MG_FD_203077 | JGI IMG/M metagenome (GOLD analysis project Ga0315298, IMG submission 203077) | Extremophilic microbial mat communities from Washburn Hot Springs, YNP, Wyoming, USA - WHS_1_MG | ecosystem: Environmental > Aquatic > Thermal springs > Hot (42-90C) | place: USA: Wyoming...
TGAACTTCGCAAACTTGAATATCTTTTGGCTCAAGCTTTGCTTGCTTGTAAGCTTCTTTTGCTGCTATTTGTGTTGCTTTTAAAGAAGTTAGAGTTTCTCGATCATGTAGAGCAACTCTATCACTTGCTTGAGCACTTGCAACTATTTCAACAGGAGCATCATTATATTTTTTAGCAATTTCAAGAGGAGCAAGTATTGCAACTGCTGCACCATCAGTTATCGGAGAGCAATCAAGAAGTTTTAAAGGGTCAGCAACAAGCTTTGAATTTAAAACATCATCTATAGTTATTAGATTATGAAATTGGGCAAACTTATTTTTGTAAGCATTTTCATGATTTTTTACAGCAACCATTGCAAGTTGTTCTTCAGTAGTTCCAAATTCGTGCATGTGCCTTCTTGCCATTAATGCATACAAAGCAGGAAAAGTTGCACCTTGGAAAAGTTCCCATTCTTGGTCGCCAGCACCACCAAGAGCTGTTGTTGCTGAAGAAGTGCTTACATCAGTCATTTTTTCAACTCCACCAACCGCTACGATATCAAAAGCTCCACTTGCAACGGCAAGATATGCTTCTCTTAAAGCAGTTCCTCCACTTGCACAAGCATTTTCTACTCTTGTTGCCGGAATATTCTTAAAGCCCATTTGATCAGCAATCAATGGAGCAATATGCTCTTGCCCGATTAGCTTTCCACTTGCCATTGTTGCTCCATAAAGAGCTTGAATATCCTTGCTTTCCATGTTTGCATCTTCTAAAGCCATTAGTCCAGCTTCTGCAATTATTTCTCTAAAGCTTTTATCCCAAAGCTCACCAAACTTACTCATTCCAACTCCAACAATAGCTACCCTTCTCATTTTATTCACTTTTCAAAACTCTTTTATTTTTAAGATAAATAGCATAATCAACATACTCCTTTTCTTCGAGCATTTTTTTGAGCATTCCTCTTTTTTTTGTTTTTATTCTTTCATTTGTTTCAATTACAAAAGAATCACTTCCAGCTCCTGAACCAAAGCTTGTTACAAATATTCTTTGATTTGGTTCAGCAATTTCTAAAACAGAAGCTAGCCCTAGCATTGAACTTGCTGAATAAGTATTTCCTATTTTTTTAACTACAAGGCTTTGGTTTATTTGCTCTTCGCTGAATCCAAGAATTTTTGCAACTCTTGCTGGGAACTTTGCGTTTGGTTGATGAAAAACTGCAAAATCAAAGTCTTTTGGTTGAAGTTTTGTCTTTTGAAAAATAATTTGAGAAGCTCCAACAATATGCTTAAAGTATGCAGGTTCTCCAGTAAATCTTCCACCATGGCTTGGAAAGCTTGCTCCTTGTTTTCTCCAAAAATCAGGAGTATCTGTTGTATAAGATGCAGTAGCTTTTATATCTGCTATTCCTTCTTTTCCAATAATAAACGCACATGCACCAGCACCAGAAGTATAATCAAGGGCATCACCAGGTTTTGATTGGGCAACATCGCTACCTATTGCTAAGCCATATTCTATCATTCCACTGTCAACCATTGCCATGCAGGCTTGAATTGCTGTTGTCCCTGCTTTACAAGCAAATTCCATATCAACTGCTGTTGAATTTGGAACAGCACCAACAGCTTCTGCAACTATACTTGCTGTTGGTTTTACTGCATATGGATGTGATTCAGAACCAACAAAAATTGCACCAATCTTTTTTGGATCAACCTCAGAAAAATTTATTGCATTTCTAGCTGCTTCAACAGCCATCGTTGCTGCATCTTCATCTATTTCAGGAACACTTTTTTCTTCTACTCCAAGAGAATCTTTTATTTGCTCAGGGTCTTCACCCCATACTCTTGCAATTTCTTCTATCTTAATTCTTAGTTTTGGTATATAAAAACCATAACCAACTATACTTGCCATTTTTCCACCTAATAACTAAGCTTTTTTGAAATCTCAGAAATCGAAAGATTTGTTGTTAATAAAGGAATCTCTTCAACTTCAGCAATTTTTATTGCAATTTTATCAATATTCTTTATTTTATGAAGAACAACGAGCGTAGGTTTAACTGGTGCAAGCCTTACAGCAACAAGCGCTGACCTTCCACTTATTTCATTTGTAAATATTAAAGCCCTTTGTGGGGTTGAACCAAAAAGTTTTAAGAAGTCATCATATTTAAAGCTAAAGATTACTTTCAAGCTGTCTATGAGAGTGTAACCATAAACTTTTCTTTCATCCAAAAGTTTGTAATTTGCAACTATTTTTGCTTGTATAGCTTTTGCAAATTCTGTTGCTGATATTCCATTTTGGAACTCTTTTACAATAACATCAAATTTTTTTGGCTTTATCGCTAGAAGCTGGAATAGAGTTTTTTTACCTTTTCTCTTATCTATTTGAAGGAGTGCATTTATGTATCTTTCAACAACTCCAATTCCTGGATTTTTTCTTCTATTTGCTTCATAATCACTTATGGTTGATGGAGAAACTTTTAAAGCTTCAGCAAGTTCCTTTTGTGAAATTCCAAATATTTCACGCCATTTTTTCATTACGCTTCCAGGATTCTTCGAAAATGTAATCTCACCAGCTATTTTATATGCTAATTCATATTCATCCTGCATGCTTTATTTTTGTAATTCTTTTATTTAAATTTAACTATTGTTGAATAAAAAGTAGACAAATGTCTATTCTAACTTATCTCCTCTTCTTCTTTCTATTATGTATGCTTTTCCATCACAGAAGTTTTGTTGGAATTCCTTCCATGCTTGGAAGTAATATTCTCTTTCACTCTCTTCTTCTATGTTTTGCAATATCCATTTTTTAACCATTGTATCAGGTATTTGAAGAGAGGCAACTTCAACTATATCATTAGAAGTAACTCTTTTCCAAAGTTCTTCAAGTAAATTCTTATCACATTTTTTAAGTATTCCACCTTCTGTTATCGCTTTATAGTTTTCCCAGTTTAGCGATGAACAAAAGGCTGCAACAAGTGTTGCCTGAGCTTTTATTTTTTCCCTTTCTTCTTTTGGTATACCATTTGACCTACCTTGGGATTTTTTAATTTTTAATTCAAACATTTCAGCTCTTGTCATAAACCTTTTCATTGCCATTATGAAACACCCCCTCTTCTAAACATTTCAGCTTTCCTAATTCTTTCTTCAGCGATCTTTTTTGCAATTTTTCTTGTTGAGACATTTTCTTCTTTGCTTCTTTGGAGAATTAGCTTTGTGTTTCTTGAAATCTTTTTGCGAATTATTTCAAATGTTTCTTCTACATCTTTATATACGAGCTCTTCAGCAGAGCTTATAACACCACCAGCATTTGCAATTATATCTGGAACAATTAAAACCCCTTTTTCATAAAGTTTTTCTTCTACTTCTTCTTTAACTGGTATGTTTGCAGCTTCAACCAAAATGCTCGCTTTAACGTCTTCATAATTTTCTTCGTTTATTGCATCTGGTCTTGCACCAGGAATTAGAACATCAACTTCAAGTCCAAATAACTTATAATTATCTATTCTTTCTCCATCTTCATAATAAATAACGCTTCCTTTTTCTTCTTTAACTTTCTTAAGTTTTTCAAAGTCTATACCATTCTTGTTAAATATTAAACCTTTTGAATCAGAAACAGCAACTATCTTTGCCCCCTTTTCTTGTAAGAATTTCATTGTGAACTGCCCAACATTTCCAAATCCTTCTATAGCTACGCTAACATCGCTAACCCTTAATCCAAGATGTTCGCAAGCGATTTCTGTTGCTATTGCTACACCATAACCAGTTGAACCAAGCTCATGTGGTAAACCACCAAATTCTAATGGTTTGCTTGTTACACTTGTTGGTCCTAGTTCATCGGCGATTATTGCCATATCAGCTTCGTTCGTATTCATATCTGGACCAGGGATGTAATAACTTGGAATTATTCCCCTTAGCATTCTTGCAAAATTTCTAATTATAAAAGGCTTTTCTGGATTTGGGTCTACTGCTATTCCAGCCTTTGCTCCACCATAAGGAATTTCTGCTAGTGCGTTTTTATAAGTCATAGCTCTTGCAAGTTTTGCAACTTCTTCTAGTGTTACATCCTTTACAAGCCTTATCCCTCCTTTTCCGGGTCCAAGGGCTGTATTGTCTATTACAACGTAGCTCTTTACTTTGAATACTTTGTCATAGAGTTGGATAACTTTCTCTGGACCAAACTCATCATAAGAAATCATGATAATTTTTCTCAATAGAAATATATAAAATTAACTTACCCATTAAAGTAATTATAGCTATGGGCCCGTAGTCGAATGGTTAAGACGCCACTCTCACAAGGTGGAGAGTCAGGGTTCGATTCCCTGCGGGCCCATCTGAATTTGAAACTATTAACTTAAAAATAAAAATAAAAAGATTTAAAAAATTTTGTTTTGAAAGAATAAATGGTGATAAACCATGCCAAAAGGATCAGAAGTTGAAGAATTTATAAAAAAGGAAATAGCGTTGAAAGAAAGGTATAAGCCATTTACTTTAGTAAGCTACGTTTTAGTTTCGATTTACTTGCTAGTAGTTGGTCTAATAGCTCTATACATCTCTCAAGGAATAATTACTTGGCCAACTTTTGTAGCAATAACATTTATTCTAGGAGCGATCTTCGTAGCTGTCTACGGAGGCCTACAAGTTCTGCATGTTAGCTTTGTAAAAAAGAATCTCTAGAAAAATTTTATGGATAAGAAATTACTTTTTGTAGCTATTTTCTTTATTTTATTTTTTCTTTTTGTAATTTTTGAGCCAGTGAAGATAATGCAGAAAGGAGTTTTTGGAAGTTATTCAAACTCATCTCTTCTAAGCGATAGTTTTGTTTCAGAATACAAAAACCTTTCTTTAGCTTATAACCTTTATTACAATTATTCAATTACAAAAAATGAAAAAGCGCTTGAAGAAGCAAGAAGGATTTACAATGCAAGTAGCTTAAACAACTTAACAGCAGAATTCAACAAATTGTTAGAAAAAGAGAACATTAATGGAAAAAGTATTGTAATCTCAAATGAAAAATTTTCTTTGTTATCAATCTTCTTATTTACTTTTGGGGCTTACATTTTGTTTTTCATTTTTGAGCACAAGCTTTTGCTTTTACCAATAATAAGCTTTGCTATTGTTTTTCCATTTTTAGTAGTTTTTGGAGTAGATGAATTTATTGCTTTAGCTTTAATTTCATCCTTTCTTTTTGGGTTTTTTGAACAGGAAAAAAAGCTCGTGCTCATAGAAATTTGTATGCTTTTTGCATTTTCAATTCTATTCTATTTTCTTGGATTAAAAGCCTTTGAATATTTTGCAATCTTTTGTATTGCTTCAATTCCAAAACTTTTCGTGAAAATATGAAAAAAACAACATTTCTATTATTAGCATTTTTGCTTCTTCTTGGTTTTTACATTAGCTCAGAAAGGTCAAAGCTTTTTGTTTATGTAATTCAAGCAAGCAATCCTTTAAGTTTACAAACAATTTCAGAAATAATAAAAGAAAGAAGTTTGGTACTCTATGGTTACATACCAAGCTTAAATTTTGATGCTGGAAAATCGCAAATATATGTTGAGATGCCAAACAGCATAAGTCCAATTCTTGAAAAAGGAGAATTTTTGGTTGTGCAAAATGGTAAAAAAGTTTTAGACAATTCTGATTTAATTGGTGCAAACTTTGTTGGTCCAATAAAGATCAACAATTCAATAGAGTTTGAAGTTTTTATATTCTTAAAAAATGACTCTATGAAAAAAATTAATCTTAACCAGCCAATTTATATTTTCTTGGATAGACCAAACAATACTGCTTTGCTTTTTGACATTAATTCTCTTGGCAATCTATTTGTTCAAGACCAAATCTTAGCAATGCAAACAGCAGCAACTCTTATAAATTCTTCCATTCCAATCTTCTTCTATTCAAACGTTTCTCAGCTTAATTTAGTTGTTAATCAACTAAAAAACTTAAAAGGTTACACTCTTCTTTATTCTTCACCACTTCCACAAGATTTTATAAACAATGTAAGCAAGCTTAATATAACACTTAAGCAAGAAGATTTACAACCAAAATTCTTAGGTTCAAGTTTGATTTCTTGGGATGCTATAGGGCTTAAAAGAGTTATAAACTATCCAGAGACAGAGCTTCAACCTTTCTTAAACAAAAGTATTATTGGATTTTTTGAAGTTTATCCAAAACAGCAAATTCAAGAAGCAACAAACAAGACAAAACTTTTTGTTGCTCTTCTTTCAACACTTCCTTTGCAAGATGTAAAACTTTCAGCAACCCTTCAAAAAGGCTTAAACAATTTTGAATTTGTTATTTTCTATTTAGCTTTTCTTTTGTTTGCATTTGTAGTAGCTAGGATAAAAAAGAAAAATATTGAAAGCTTTTTTGTAGATTCAATTTTAGCATTTTCTATAATTTTGATTTTTGGCTTCAACGAAATAGTTTACATAGCTTTGCTTTTCTCAGTTTTGCTTCCTAGGAATGCTTTTTCAACAATTCTATTAGCCTTTTGCTTAATTCTGAGCGCTTTTTCCTCAGCTTCTTTTTCAGCGTTTTTCCTAGCGAGCTTTAGCTTTGTTTTTCTTAGCTTTTTAGAGAAAAAAATTTAAATACCAAGCTACGAAATATAACAATGATATTTAGAAAAAAAGAGTTGCGAGCAATGAAAAATGAGGAGCTTTTTGAAAAGCTAAATAAGCTAAAGGTAGAAGAAGCTATAGAAAGAAGGAGAAAAGAAGCTACTGGAAAGCTAACAAAAGGCTCGAAGCTAAGGGAAACAAGAAGAACGATAGCTAGGATTCTTACGATTCTTCACGAAAGAGGTGTTGCCTAAGAATGACTGAAATCTGCCCAAAATGCGGTCTTCCAAAAGATCTTTGCATTTGTGATATACTAGAGAAAGAAGCTCAACAGCAAAAGATTAAAATATTCACAGAAACTAGAAAATTTGGAAAAATTGTAACAATAGTCGAAGGCATAAACAAAGACAGCTTAGAAAAAGTTGTTAAAGAGCTAAAGCAAAGAATAGGCTGTGGTGGAACTTCAAAGAACGGAAGAATCGAGCTTCAAGGAGAGCACAAAACAAAAGTAAAACAAATTCTTGCCAGCCTTGGCTACGACCAAAACAACATTGAAATAATCTAAGCCGGGGTGGCAGAATCAGGTAATGCGCCGGTCTCGAGAACCGGTTGCCCTTCGGGGCAGTATGGGTTCAAATCCCATCCCCGGCGAGTTTTGAAATTTTTTCTTGTAGAAAAAAATATAAACAACAAAAATAAATTATTATCTGAGAGAATGGAAAGGGATTTACTTCATTGAATCTGTTTTTCTTTTTGATTTCACTAGCTTAAAAAATAAAAAAATAAAAGCAGAATGCAAAATAAAAAATTGTGGCGGTAGTAGCGTAACGGAAGCGTGGGGGCCTGTGGAGCCTCAGGAGTGGGTTCGATTCCCACCTACCGCCCTAGTGGTAATATGAAAAGCTTAAAAGGTGTTAAGGATTACCTTCCAGAAGAGCAAATTGTTAGAGAAAGGATTATTAGAACTCTTGAAGACACTTTCAAAAAATATGGCTTTGAGCCAATGGAAACAAGCATTCTAGAGCTTTTTGAAGTTGCTTCAGCAAAATATGGAATGGGCGAAGAGATAATGAAAGAAGTTTACAAGCTAAAGGATCAAGGAAATAGAGACCTTGTCCTTCGTTATGAGCTTACTTTTAAGCTTGCAAAAGCTTTTGCACAAAACAAAAATATTTCCTTACCTTTTAAACGCTATGAGATTGGAAAAGTTTTTAGAGATGGTCCAGTAAAGAAAGCAAGGCTAAGAGAGTTTACTCAATGTGATGTGGATACAATTGGAATAAAAAGCGCTTATGCTGATGCAGAATTTATGGCAATAACTTTTGATGTTTTTTCTAAGCTTGGAATTAAAGTTTTTGTAAAAGTAAATAGTAGAAAGCTTCTTTTTGGCATATTTGAAGAAAGTGGAGTAGAAAAAGAAAAGTTTTTAAGTGTTGCTCTTTCTTTGGATAAGCTAGACAAAATTGGAAAAGAAGGGGTAAAAAAAGAGCTTGAACAAAAAATAGAAAAGGAAAGAATAGAAAAAATTTTTTCAATAATAGAAGAAAGTGAAAAGCTAAACAACAATGAAGAAAAGCTAGAATATTTCAAAAAGGTTTTAAACAATGAAATTGCTAAAGATGGAATAAAAGAGCTTGAAGAATTTTTTTATTTTGTAAAAATTTTTCAAAATGAAGAAAAATGGGAAATAGCTCTTTCACCATTTCTTGCTAGAGGTTTGGGCTATTATACTGGCTTAATATGGGAGGTTTATACAAAAAACTTTTCTTCTGCTCTTGCTGCTGGTGGACGCTGGGACAATTTAATTCAAAAATATCTTGATTCAAAAATCGAATACCCAGCAACTGGAATGAGCTTTGGACTTGATGCAATTTTTGAAATTCTTCCAAAAGAACAGGAAGAAAGCAAGATTGTTTATATAATACCTTTGCAAAAAGAGCAAGTTAAAATAGCAATAGAAGTTGCAAGCATACTAAGAAAAAGAAATATTTTTTGTGATATTGCTTTCGATAAAAAAATAACAAAAGCTCTTGAATACGCAAACAAGAAGAAGATTAAGTATTGTATTATAGTTGGAAAAGAAGAAGAGGAAAAAGGAGTTGTAAAATTAAAAAACATGCAAGATGGAAGCGAAAGATTTTTAGAAATCTCTCAACTTGAAAACTTCTTTGTATAATTCATCTCATTGACCATACTTTTTGTTGTTAACTTTTCAAATTGATTCTTCAACAAATTTCTTTAGCTCTTCTTTTGAGACCTTTTTTCTTTTTACCAATGGCCCTTTCTTTAGAACAATGTCTTTTTCCTCAAGAGCTTCTTCATCCTCTTTTTGGTAGAAGATTCCAATCGGCATCTTTTCATAGTTTGTTTTTATATCTTCGAAAGCTTTTTCTAACGCTTTATTGAAGTCTTTTTTGTCGTGGTTTTTTTCTTCAAGCTTGTAGACTCTTTGTCTATACCAATCATAAGTTTGAATCTTGTTGAAGGTTACACAAGGACTTAGAACATCAACCAAAGCAAAACCTCTATGCTTGAAAGCTTCTTTGAAAATGTAGCTTAAATGCTCAATATCCCCAGCAAAACCTCTTGCAACAAAAGTTGCTCCGCTTGAAAGCATCAAAGGAATTGGTGCTATTGGAAGGTCTGGGTTTCCAAGAGGTGTTGTTTTTGTTTTTATTCCTCTAGGTGTTGTTGGAGCAACTTGCCCAGTTGTTAAGCTGAAAAGCCCATTGTTTACTGCAATTACCTTTACTCCAATATTTCTTCTTGCAGCATTTATCAAATGGTTTAGCCCTTCTCCATAGATTCCTCCATCTCCACCAACAGCAATAACAAGAAGCTCAGAATTTGCTAGCTTTGTACCAATTGCTACTACAACAACTCTTCCATGCAAAGAATCTAAGCCATAAACGCTAAATAAATGCGGTTCTTGTGAAGAACAGCCAATGTCTGAGATCATTGCAATTTTGTGCTTTTCAATTTTAAGCTCTTCAAAAGTTTTCTTTAAGCTACTAAAAACTCCAAAGTTTCCACATCCAGGGCACCAAGCAGGCTTTACATTACTTTCGTAGCTCATTTTATCACTCCACAAAACCAAACTCTTCCTTTAGTTTTGCTATTAAGCCTTTCTTTTTTCCAATAAACTTAAAAGATTCCTTTATTATTTCATCGCTTGTTATTGGTTCACCAGTATAATGTAAAATATATCCTTTGAACTCTATTCCAAATTCTCTTTTTAGAAGCTTCGCAAATTGAGCTGTTATATTCTCTTCAACATCTATTAGCTTTTTGTTCTTTAGAAGATTTTTTATCTCTTCTTTTAATGGCCAAAGGTATTCGAAAGCATAAGCATTTGCCTTTATTCCTTTTTCTTTTAGCCTTTGTATTGCTTCAGCAACAGCCCCTTTCGTTGAGCCCCAGCAAATAAATGTTATTTCTGCATTTTCTTCTCCTATTAGCTCTGGAAGCTTTATTAGCTCATCTTTCTTAGCTGTTTCTAGCTTTCTCATTCTTTTTTCGTGTTGCTCCTTTCTATTTTTTATAGCATATGGTAGCCCAGCATAAAAATCAGCTACACTGTTTCCAAGCTCATCATGCTCATAGCTTGAAGCTGTATGCTCGAAGCCTTGCATTCCTGGAAATGCTATTGGGGATATTCCATCACTTGTAACCTGATACCTTTTAAAGTTCTTTGGGTCTTTTGCAATTTTTGGTTCAACAACTTTTATTCTTTCAAAATCAAGAGAATCTATTGCTTCAAGCCTTTCACTTATATACTGGTCAAGAAGAATAAAAACTGGTGTTTGATATTTTGCTGCAAGGTTTAAAGCATCTGCAGCAGCATAAAAGCATTCTTCAACGCTTGTTGGTGCGATTATTATCCTTGGCCAATCTCCTTGACCAATTCCAAAAACAAAATTAAGGTCACTTTGGTCTGTTTTTGTTGGAAAACCAGTGCTTGGTCCTGTTCTTTGTGAATCAACAAAAACAACCCCAATCTCTGCCATTCCAGCAAAGCTAGTAGCCTCTGCCATTAAGCTTAAGCCTCCACCACTTGTTCCACACATTGCTCTTGCTCCAGCATATGCAGCACCAATTGTAGCGTTTGCAACAGCAATTTCATCTTCGAACTGTTTAACAAAAACATTTAGCTTTTCTTGGTTTTGTACAAGGAACTGAAGAATTCCGGTTGAAGGAGTCATTGGATAAGCAGCATAGAAATCCAAACCAGCTGCAACAGCACCAAGTGCAGTTGCTGTATTACCATCGATTACAATTTTTCTTTTTCCAGTAGCGAATGAAAATATTTTGTTTACTGCATTGTAGCCACTTTCAACTGCTTTAATATTTTCATTTACTATTTCTTCCCCTTTATCCTCAAATATTTTTTGAATAATACTTTTTATTGAAGTTATTTCTATTCCCAAAATCTTTAAAACAGCGCCTATGGCTACGGTATTCTTCATCAGACTTGGGTTTTTTAATTTGCTTGCGAGCTTGTTCATTTCTAGTTCAACTTTCTTGCATTTTACATCTACTTTACTTTTGATTATGCTTGGGTCATAAATTAAGATACTTTCCTCTTTAAGAAGATTTTTGTGGTAATTTACCGCATCTTCGTTAAAAGCAACGAGTATGTCAATGTTATTTCCAAATGTATTCAGTTTTTTTATATCAACAGCTACTTGATACCAAACGTGTCCACCCCTTATTATTGATTGGTAACCCCTATTACCAAAGATATAAAGACCATTCTCAGCAAGTATCTTTGCAAGAAGAATTCCAGTAGTGTCTATTCCTTCTCCATTTGCTCCAGCTACTCTTATAGTTAACATGTTTTTTCTTTTTGGAAATAAAATTTAAAATTCTTTTTATAAATTAGACAAAAATTTTTTGACCAGCTCTTTAAATTTTCCATCTTCTTTTATTTCAAAACTTACCTGTGCTAGTGGCTTATTTAAGTTTAGTATTCTTCTTAAATCTATCGTAGCCGAAACTATTGAATCGCATTCAGCTTTGTTCAATGTTGCTTCAAGCTCGAGTATTTGTTTTTTACTATAGCCAAGTGCTGGAACAACATTCTTCAAATGCTTAAACTTCAAATAAGCCTCTTTTATACTTCCAACAGCAAAAGGTCTTGGGTCAATGATCTCTTTTGCTTTAAATTGCTGAGCAGCAACAGTTGCAGCTCCAAAACCAAGCTCGCCGTGTGTAACGCTCGGCCCATCTTCAACAACTATCACTTTTTTCCCTTCTACCAATCTAGGGTTATCAACATTTACTATTGATTCTGTAAGAAATATTTTTGCATTTTGCTTGTTTTTGTTTATGCTTTTTATGTTTGCGATAACTTTTTCAACATCCTCCTTTTTAGCTACATTTACTTTGTTTACAACAACTATGTCTGCCATTCTAACAGCAAGCTCTCCAGGGTAATAGCTTATTTCATTTCCACTTCTTATTGGGTCAACAACTGTAATTAAAAGGTCTGGTTCGAAAAAAGGAAGGTCATTATTTCCACCATCCCAAATAATTATTTCAGCTTCCTTTTCAGCTTCTTTTAATATTTTTTCATAATCAACTCCAGCATAAACAACATTTCCCATCTTAATGTGCGGTTCATATTCTTCTCTTTCTTCTATTGTGCAGTTTTGCTCATCAAGGTCTTTAAGCTTTTCAAACCTTTGTACAATTTGTTTTTTAAGGTCCCCATATGGCATCGGATGCCTAACAACAACAAATTTTTTCTTTTCTTCTTTTAGGATTTTTGTAATGTATCTTGAAACTTCACTTTTTCCAGCACCAGTTCTTGAAGCACAAACTGCTATAACTTTCTTTTTAGATTTTAGCATTGTAGCTTTTGGAGCAACTAAAACAAAATCAGCACCATTTTCATTAGCGATGCAAGCTTTTTTAAAAACTTCGATATAGCTTAAATCACTATAAGAAAGAACGCATTCATCAACTTTTAATTTTTTAACCAGCTCTGGAAGTTTTTCTTCATCAAAAATTTTTATTCCATTTGGATAGAGTTTACCAGAAAGCTCGGGAGGATAGATTCTATTGCTTATATATGGAATCTGTGCAGCAGTGAAACCAACAACTTTATACTCCGGATTATTGCGGAATAAAACGTTAAAATTGTGGAAGTCTCTACCACCAGCACCAAGGATAAGAACCCTTCTCATAATCTAATTTAAGATTTACTTTTTAAAAAGTTTAAGGTAAAAAGTAAAAAATTAATTATTTTATAGCTATTTGTACAAAATAAAATTAATGTTTGACTTTTATATTCTCGTAATTTATTTTTTGGCCAGGGGGATTATTATTGCTCCTGTCCTTCAAGGTGTTGGAATCTACATGGCTACTTTTTATGGCAATCCACCCTCTGGGGTAGTAAGCGTAAATGGGAATATTCTTGAGAATGGTCAAAGTATTCCTTTAAGAACAGGAATTTATACTATCCAAGCGATTCCAAAAACAAATTGGAATTTTGTTCAATGGAAACTAACGATTATAAATGGAAATGCAAACATTCAAAATCCGAATCAAAACCCAACAACTTTATTCATAAACGGAACAATAATAGTGAATGCAACCTACGCTAATACTCTTCCAACAACCTCTACGACTAGTACTTCAACTTCATCTTCTACATCCACATCTACTTCAATATCTTATTCAACATCATATTCTACTTCTTATACTACTTCCCAAACTTACACGGTTACTTACACAACAACTTCAATTACTTCAACAATTAAACACAACACTCAATTAACACTTTCTGTAAGTCCTGGTACTACAGTCCAAGTTGGTCAACCTATCACTTATTCAGGAGAATTAACAGATTATACCGCTGGTAACTCTCCTATATCTGGTGCTGAAATAGACATTTGTGAATACGATGGTGTACCTTACCATTGCTTTTTCTGCGCTTATACAAATGCAAATGGTGGATATAGTTGTCAAGAAATTTATTATTATAGCACATATTTTAATGTTTACGCTTATTACGCTGGGAGTTCTTATTACACTTCAGCAAGTAGTACAACTTATGGAATTACTGTTGTATAAATTATTCGTTATACTTACATCTAACAAGTTTTTAAAATCCTACGTGATTTGAAAAATAAAATTTAGCTGGTTATTTTTTGTTTGTTTTCTTCTTTTGAGCTTTGTTCTTTTAATTTATCCAATTTTTTGAGAAGTCTATCTATCACATCTTCGGGTGGTCTATTTGGAATTATTGTTATAAATGGAATTTTTTCTTTTTTGTAATAAGCAATTAGAGGTTTTGACTCTCTTTCATAAACTTTTAATCTCTCTTTTATTACTTCTGGTTTATCATCATCCCTTTGGATTAATTTACTTCCACATTTGTCACATATTCCTTCTTGTTTTGGTGCCATAGGAGGAAGAACATAATGGATCCTTCCAATTTTTTTATCTATATTTGCAACATTGTATATTGCTGCACAATTTGGATTTGAACAAATTCTTCTCCCAGAGAGTTTTTCAATTAATATTTCTTCTGGTATTCTTATTAGAATTAATGCATCTATCTTTGTTATCTCTTTAAGCTTTTCAGCTTGATTAATTGTTCTTGGAAATCCATCTAAAATGAAGTTATCTCCCCCAATTCTCTCCAATTCTTTTTTTAAAAGCCCGATTACAATCTCATCTGGTACAAGCCCTCCTTTGTCCATGTATTCCTTAGCTTTTTTTCCGATTTCTGTTCCTTCTTTTACTTCTTTTCTTAAAAGATCGCCTGTTGAGATTTTTTGTATTCCAATCCTTTCTTGAAGTAAACCTGCGTATGTTCCTTTTCCAGCTCCGGGTGGACCAAAAATTATTAGTTTCATAACATTTTTTTGGATTTGATTTTAAAAATTATTTCCATTTTTTAATCGCGATTTCGTATCTTTCTAAAGTATCTGTTGGGTACCAAGGACCATTGAAGATATAGCCAGCTAACTTATTTTGTTCAGCTAATTTCTCAAAAAGCTGTTTTTCTATTGAAAAGAATTTATTTTTCGGAATCAATTCTATCAATTCTTTTTCAGCTATATAAATGCCAGTGTTTATTAATTTTGATTTTGGTTTCTTTTCGGGTTTTTCATAAAACCTTTTTATTTTGCTCCCTTCAAGCTCTACTACACCATAACCGCTCGTATCCTCAACGGTTGTAAGTGCGATAGTAGCAAGGATTTGGGAAGAAAGTCTAAGCGAATTGTGGAATTCAAAAAATGAAGTAAGGTCCATATGAAAGAGATTATCTCCATTTACAACCAAAACTGGGAATTCTTCTACAAATTCGCAAGCTCTTTTTACAGCACCACCAGTTCCTAGAGGTTTATTTTCTATACTATAATTTATGTTTATTCCAAAATTTTCACCATTCCCAAGAGCTTTCATTATACTTTCCGCTTTATAACCAGCTGCGATTATTATATTACTTATTCCATTTCTTTTCAACTCTTCAATTATGTGAAACAAAACAGGTTTTCCTTTGATTGGCACAAGTGGTTTTGGTATTTCATAAGTTAATGGCCTAAGTCTCGTTCCTTTTCCACCGGCTAAAATAATTGAAGTTTTTATTGGTTTATTTAGAGTCTGCATTAAAAAGCTTTCTATAACATTTGACCTATTCCTTCCAAACTTAGAGTTATTACTCAAGAGGTCTATTTTTTCAAGAAGCTTTTCATCTAGAGTTATAGTTACCCTTCTTTTTGCCATATATGATAATGTATGATAAATATAAAAAACTTTGTTTTTTGTTTTCTTTTTCTTTGCTAAATAGGAAAAAATTTATTCTTTGCATTCTCATTAAAATTATGAAAAATGCTGAAGTTGCAAGAATTTTGGAAGAAATTGCAGCAATGCTAGAAGCTGAAGGAGTTGAATGGAAACCAAATGCTTATAGAAGAGCTGCTCTTACAATTGCTACTCTCTCTGAGGATATAGAAGAAGTTTATAAACAAGGAAGATTGAGAGAGCTTCCAGGCGTTGGAGAAAGTATCGCTCAGAAAATAGAAGAATACCTTAAAACAGGTAGAATAAAATATTATGAAGAACTAAAACAAAAATATCCAATAGATTTTTCTTCTTTTTCAAAGATCGAAGGGCTGGGGCCAAAGACGATTGTTAAGCTTTACAAGTTTTTAAAGGTAAAGAATCTTGAGGACCTTAAAAAAGCAATTCAAGAGCATAAGCTCAAAGACTTGCCTGGTTTTGGAGAAAAAAGCGAAGAAAAAATAAGAAAAAGTATTGAGCTTTATGAACAAACTCCACAAAGGCAACTTTTGGGTTTTGTTCTTCCAGAAGCAGAAACATTAAAGAGAAAAATGGAGCAAAGCGGTTTCGTTGAGAGAGTAGAAATTGTTGGTTCAATAAGAAGGATGAAAGAGACGATTGGAGACATCGATATTTTAACAATAGTAAAACCAAACGTTGATCCAATGAAGGTAATGGACTTTTTTGTTTCTTTGCCTGAAATAAAAGAAGTTGAAGTAAAAGGACCAGCAAAAACAAGCGTTGCATTGAAAATAGGGCTTGATTGTGACCTAAGAGTCTTTGAGGAAAAAAGTTTTGGAGCTGCAATGCTTTATTTTACTGGAAGTAAGCAGCACAACATTGAGCTTAGAAAAATTGCTATAAAAAAAGGCTATAAGCTAAATGAATATGGGCTTTTTAAAGGAAATAAATTTGTAGCTGGAAAAAGTGAAGAAGAAATTTATGAAAAGCTTGGCTTGCAATATATTCCACCTGAAATGAGAGAAGTAAGGGGAGAAATTGAGCTTGCTTTAAAAAATAAGCTTCCAAAAATTGTAGAATACAACGAAATAAAAGGTGACCTTCACATTCATAGCAAATATAGCGATGGAGCAGCTTCTATAAAAGAAATTGCAGAATATGCAAAGAAGCTTGGATATGAATACATTGCAATTACAGACCATAGCAGTAATTTGAAGATTGCTCATGGATTAGCAAATGAGCAATACAAAAAACAATTTAAAGAAATAGATAAGGTTGAAAAAGAAGTTGGAATAAGGATATTCAAAAGTGGAGAAGTAGATATTCTAAAAGATGGAAGCTTAGATATTTCAAAAGAAGTAGCAAAGGAAATGGATTTTGTAATTGGTGCTGTTCATTCCAATTTTTCTATGAGCAAAGAAGAAATGACCAATAGAGTTATAAAAGCATTAAGAAGCAAACTCGTTACAGTTCTTGCACATCCAACTGGAAAACTTCTAAATCAAAGACCTCCTTATGAAATAGATTTAGAAAAGATCTTTGAAGTTGCAAAAGAAGAAGGAGTTGCAATGGAGATTAACTCTTTTCCGGATAGACTTGACTTAAATTCGGAAAATATAATGCTTGCAAGAAAGTTTGGCATAACAAATTTTTCAATAGGTACAGATTCACATAGATTGGACCATTTGCTTTTTATGAGACTAGGGATTGGAACAGCAAGAAGAGGTTGGTGCACAAAGCAAGAAATCTTAAATACCCTTTCAGCAAAAGAATTGGAAAAAAAGTTTCAAAAGATTAAATAGCTAAAAATTGCAAAATATATTTAAATATAATTTTTCAAATTATATAGCAAAGTATATAGCAAAGAAGAAAGAATGATTCTATGAAATATTTGATAGATGGAGACAAATATGTTCTTGGAAGGTTTGCAACATTCGTAGCGAAGCTTCTCTTGGAAGGAAATCATGTAGCCATAATAAATGCAGAGAAGCTTGTTATTAGTGGAAAAAAAGAAGTAATAGTAGCGAAGTATAAGCAAAAGTTGGAGTGGAAAGATAAAGCAAATCCAGAGCATTCACCATATTGGTCAAGGAGACCAGATTTATTGGTAAAGAGGATAATAAGAGGAATGCTTCCCTATAAAAGGAAGGCTGGAAAAGAAGCTTACAAAAGGCTAAGAGTATTTATTGATGAAAATGTAAAAGGAATAAATATAAAAGAGTACAAGAAATTTGAGCCAAATGCAAAAAAAGCAGACCAGCTAAAAGAGAAATATTTAACAGTTGCAGAGCTTTCAAAGCTCCTTGGATATGAAGTGAAAGGATGAAAAAGAAAAAAGTTGCTATTGGTGTTGGGAAAAGAAAAGAAGCTGTAGCTAGAGCAATTGCAAAAGAAGGAAGTGGAAGAATAAGAATAAATAAGATTGCAATAGACGCTTTTACTCCAGAATATTTAAGAGATGTAATACTAGAACCGATAAGAATTTCTAAGACAGCTCAAGAGCTTGCAAAAAACCTTGATATCGAAGTAAATGTAGAAGGCTCTGGTCCAATGGCTCAGGCAGAAGCTTGCAGAATGGCAATTGCGAAAGCTTTAATTGGTTTTAGAAAAAGCTTAGAAAGGGAATTTTTAAAGCATGATCGTTATATGCTTGTAAGAGATTATAGAACAGTGGAACCAAAGAAGTTTAAGGGTCCAAAGGCAAGAGCAAGGTTCCAAAAGAGTTATAGGTGAGAAAATGATGTTTCCTGTAAGATGTTTTACCTGTGGAGCTGTAATTGGAGATAAATGGGAAGAATTTGAAAAAAGAGTAAAGCAGAATCATGAAGACCCAGAAGATGTTTTAAACGACCTTGGAATAAAGAGATACTGCTGCAGAAGAATGTTCATAAGCTATGTTGATGTAATCGATGAAGTTTCTCAGTATCCAAAATACTAACTTAAGAAGCCCATTTTATTATATTCTTTATTTTTTAGTGATAAATATTATAAACAAATTTTTTAAAATTTAAAAATGGAAGAAGATGAAGGAGAAGAGGAAGGGAGAATAGAATTT
>Ga0315298_1005343_pt1 | contig 18341 bp, 17 predicted proteins | sample WHS_1_MG_FD_203077 | JGI IMG/M metagenome (GOLD analysis project Ga0315298, IMG submission 203077) | Extremophilic microbial mat communities from Washburn Hot Springs, YNP, Wyoming, USA - WHS_1_MG | ecosystem: Environmental > Aquatic > Thermal springs > Hot (42-90C) | place: USA: Wyoming...
AAACAACACTGCGCTTAACACTGCTGCCTCACCGTTTTCCCTGGTCCGCCACTTTCGTACACCCCAAAAAGACCTCAAACCAGTCCTACTCAACGGCGTTAACTGCGGCCAAGATGGCCGCGCGCCAGTCTCTGCCCAAAGGCGCAGAGAATCGGTAGGGCGCGCAGTCCACTGCGCGCCGGGGTTGGTTATGCAAACCAAGGTTCTAGGCTTGAATCTGATTTTCCGCGCTCTTACGAGCGCGGCTACGGATGGCGCCGCTGAAGGGGCGCAGTAAGAACCGCGCATTTGAGTGCGAGGCTTTATGCGAGCCGGGTGCCAGTGCGCGGGTTGACCTGCATCGACCTCTGGCCAACGTGAAAGTCGGCATTCAAATCGGACTGAAAGCGGTGCTGGAGCACCGCGCTCCAAAAGCTTCTACTCCAATCCTTCACACCAGAGGCGCGGAGAGTAAGGTAGGGCGCGTCCCGCATTTGCAGGACCACCAGCAATTGCTGTTCGCAACACATCCCGCACATGCAACACGGCACAAAACAGTAACCCCAATAGTAACCGTAAAAGAATGCCCCAACCCGCACCTGCGGGATCGCCATGCACATGCTCATCAGTCGGATCAAAATCCAGAACCAGTTCCACCAGCGGCTTGTACATGCGTGAAAACGATCCAATGAACTGCGACACGATCACCTCATGCATCGCCCGGGCCACCTGCCCCGAAGGCTTTCGGGTTTTCTGATGGCAGGAACCCGGAAAAGTTCCCGGATACAAACTGTGCCTGCGGTAATGGTCTCGGGTTTTGTTCATATCTACCCAGCCAATAGGCACCGGCCAAAGAAACACCGGTACAACTCTTTGTAAGGGAAAATCCGGGTGATGGGAATTTCACTCAGGATTTACCGAGTGAAACCCACCGGGTGCAAAATCTGGCTTTAACATTTGCCGGGCGTGTAGGCGCCGATGAATTTCTCGATGTATTTGCCGATCAGGTCTGTCTCGATGTTTACGGCGTCGCCTACTTTGCGCTGGCGCAGGTTTGTCACTTCAAACGTGTGCGGTATGATCCAGATGCGAAAGCCGGTTTTTTTCACCCCAGCCACCGTGAGGCTGATGCCGTCAACTGCAACTGAGCCTTTGAAAACTATGTACCGCATCAGCTCCGGCGGTGCGGTGATATCAAGCACATAATCGCGTCCGGCGCGTTCCCAGCGTGTGATTTTGCCCAGACCATCAATGTGGCCAGTGACGAAATGTCCACCGAGTTCACCCCCGAACTGCAATGGCCGTTCAAGGTTCACTAGTGTGCCGGGTGTTGCAAACTGCAGGTTTGTCCGGCGCCACGTTTCTTCGAGCAGATCAAATCGTACCAGTGCACCGGTTGTGGTCCGGTTAATGTCAACAACCGTCAGACAACACCCGTTAACTGCCAGACTGCTGCCTACCTTCAATCCGCGTGCGGTTTTGTGCGCACGAACAGTCAGTTGTATTGCGTTTGCAGTTGGGTTGACCTGCTCAACCCTGCCGGCTTCTTCGACAATTCCGGTGAACATGATCAGTGTAGGTTTTTGTTCGGCAATTTTGTGCAAAGTCAGATACTGCTGCGTTACTTTATACGAGCGGTCAACAACAAATCCTCGCCCAACCGGCGCCACTGCACGTCATCGAGATGCACCGCGTCCGCGAGGCTCTTTGCGCCGGCACCGGCAACGGCTTTGAGTGCGTGGCGTCCGCCAATGACCTTGGGCGAATAGAAAAAGGCAATTCGGTGTGCCAGTCCGCCCAACAGGAATGATGCATTGACTTCGCCACCGCCCTCGACAAGCAAGCTTGTGACATCCTGCGCACCGAGCTTTTTCAACAGCCATGCAAGGTTAATTTGTAGGGGGCGCTTTTGTTCCTGCGGTTCGGCCAGAGGTGCAACAAGCACATTGACACGGCTGGCAAGCGCGATGACACGCATTTTCGGGGCATGTTCACTTACAACAATTGTGGTGAGCGGTGCAAGTTCGTCGCAGACGACCCTGGCTATCAACGGGGTGCGTGCCATTGAATCGAGCACAATCCGGCGCGGTTGTTTTGAGCGTGTGGGTATGTTGGTTGTTGTCCGGAGCCGAACGGTCAGAGCTGGGTTATCAGCGAGCACAGTGTTTATACCGACCAAGATTGCGTCTGTACCCTGACGCAGTTTCATTGCATAAGTGCGGGCGCGGATTCCGGTGATCCATTTGGATTCACCTGTTGCGGTGGCGATTTTGCCGTCGAGTGTCATTGCGGCTTTCACCGTGACAAACGGTGTCCGGTGCACGATCCAGTGATTGAACGCTTCGTTCAGACGCATGCAACGATCTGCGACTACGCCAGTTGTAACTGCAACACCGGCACGGCGCAAGATACGCACACCACGTCCGGAATGACGCGGGTTGGGGTCAATCGCACCTATGACAACGCGTTTTATGCCGGACTCGATTATCGTTTTCGTGCAGGGCGGTGTACGGCCGTAGCTCGAGCACGGCTCGAGCGTGACGAACAAGGTTGCATTGTGTGGACTGTGCCCGCGAGACATTGCGTCTTGGATAGCCTCGATTTCGGCATGTGGCATGCCCGCCCCGCGATGCCAGCCGCGCCCAATTATTCTGCCGTCTTTGACCAAAACCGCCCCAACCATCGGGTTTGGCGAAGTCAGGCCGTAACCGCGTCTGGCCAGGCGCAGGGCAAGCTGCATCAGCTCGGAATCAGTCATTTCACATCGAGTTGTGTGCGGGTTAATGGCCCGCGTGATCAACCGCCCCGATCAAGCTTAGCCAGCAGCTCGTCATTTGTGCGATGTTTTCTGAGTGCGGCGATGAGGGTTTCCATTGCCTCGACCGGGTTGAGATCAACCATCATCCGACGCAGCTTGCGCACGGCTTCGATCTGGTGTTTTGGAAAGAGCTTTTCTTCTTTACGCGTGCCGCTCTTGGGAATGTCAATAGCGGGGAACAACCTGCGATCAGCCAGCTTGCGGTCAAGCACAAGTTCCATGTTACCCGTGCCTTTGAACTCCTGGAAGATCAGCTCGTCCATGCGCGAGCCGGTGTCAATGAGTGCGGTTGCAATGATTGTGAGTGAACCGCCACCCTCGATCTTGCGTGCAGAAGCGAACATGCGCCGTGGTATCTCGAGTGCGCGCGCGTCAACGCCGCCTGTCATTGTGCGTCCGCTGCTGCCGAGTACGTTGTTGTATGCGCGCGCAATGCGTGTGAGCGAGTCCATCAGCACAAAGACATCCTTACCGCACTCGACCATGCGCCGGCACCGCTCGATGGTAAATCTGGACAGGCGCACGTGCGTATCGAGGTCTTGGTCGTTTGACGATGCAACAACCTCGGCTTTAACAGACCGTTGAAAGTCGGTGACTTCTTCGGGCCGCTCGTCAATCAGGAGCACCAGAACATAAACGTCGGGATGATTGGTCGTGATTGCATTTGCGATTTGCTTGAGCACGGTTGTTTTGCCGCTGCGTGGGGGCGACACTATCAGGCCGCGTGTGCCTTTGCCGATGGGTGTCACAAGGTCAATTACACGTGTCTCGATCAAATCCGGTGTGGTTTCGAGCTTGAATTTTTCGACCGGATCGATCGTGACGAGGTTTTCGAATCGGACAAGCTTGAGGTATTCCTCGAACGGCATGTCATTGACGCGTTCGACAGCTTTCAGTTGCGGGCTGTTGCCGCGGTGCGGCGGCTGAAGCGGCCCGTAAACGTGGCATCCTTCACGCAATGAATTTTTCCTGATTGTGTCCGGCGACACAAACACGTCCGTAGGCTTGGGACAGTAATGACGTTCAGGTGTGCGCAGAAACCCGAAGCCTTTATCCGATATTTCGAGGTAACCCGAACCGTATTCCTGCGTGTTGTCGTTTTCTGTGCTCATAACCGACTGTTCCTGCGTGCTTTTTGGGTAAAAACCCAGAAAAACCGCCGTTTGAATTACTGAGTTTGGGAAGCTGCTGCTGGTCAACGTATCAACCCCGATCCTTACGACCGGCAGCAATCCGACCTTTGACTGCGAAATGTGTAACCCAGACCCAGGCATTTTGCAACTGGTTTTTTAAGGTAAAATTTGGATGTGCTCCTGGTCCAGGCAGCGCTGTGTCCGCAGACCGGGCTGGTGCGCAAATTGTCCGCTGACGTTGCCATGGACAGTTTGTACCCAGGCAATGCAGTTTATTGTGCCGAGATAAATTTCGGCCGTGTGGGTCGGCTGCCCGCAGGCGGTCTGGACATTTTCGGTTGTGGAAGTAATTTCGTTCTGCCGGAAACACCATGAACGACCAAGCCAAAGCAATGTTAGACATGATTTTTGGCCGGCGCAGCATTCGTGTGTTTGCGCCAGGCACAGTTGATGATGCCACCGTAACGAAGCTGCTGGAGGCTGCGATGGCCGCGCCGTCGGCGGTGTGCAAGGACCCGTGGCGGTTTGTCGTCGTGCGAGACAGACAGACCTTGGAAGCCCTCGCTGGAGTGTTGTCAAACGGACAGATGCTGCGCAGCGCAGCACTTGCGATTGCGGTTTGTGGCGACGTCGAGGCGGCGCACGACCGGCAGTTGAGCTACCTGTTACAGGATTGCGCCGCTGCAATCGAGAATCTGCTGTTGGCAGCGCATGCATTTGGTTTAGGGGCTTGTTGGCTCGGTGTGCACCCGCGCGAAAACAGGATCAGCCGCGTACGTGAAATCCTGGGAATACCCCCGGAAGTGATTCCGGTTGCGTGCATTGCACTTGGCAGGCCGGGTGAAAAGAAACCCGCCCGAACACGGTTCAATCCCGGTTATGTCCATTACGAAAAATGGTAGGTGCATTTCGCAAGTGCGCACGTGCCCAGACCAAACTCTTGCTTCTTGTCAGGGCACAATAACCGCGCGATAGAACCGTTGGTTGAATGCGTTCGATTCGGGGTCGGCAAAGTAAATCGGGCTTGGCCCAAGCAAATTGGTTTGCAGCGGTATCCAATCGAACAGATTCGTTGATCCCTCGATGATGACCGGCCAGCCGGCTGGACCGCTCAGGTTGAACCCGAATATGCCATTTGTGAACCCGAACCCGGCATCGGCAGTATGAATTACCGGGGGTTGTACGGGGGCAGTCATGATCGAAAGAACCCATCCGCCCTGGATCACGCCGCCATAGAATTCGGGGTTATCATCTGCCACGTACAATGACCATGCGCCGTTTGGGTTTGTTCCCGCCAGTACAGCCAGGTTTGTCGTGTACGGCCCGGTTGGCGCTGGGCCGGGCATCACATCCGCCGGCGGATAGTCCGTTGGTTTGTAGTAACCGGATGTAATCGGACCCGAGACAGGCAACACATTTGTGGCAAACGCCCTGAAATGCAGGGTGACATTTGTTATTGGCACGGTGCCGCCTGTGTCTGACATAAGCATGATCTTCTGGCCTTGCGGCCCGACGAGCAGCACGTCAAGGTCTGCCGGTGCCGAATGCGTCAGGTTACTCAATGTGATCCGGACACCATCAATTGTGCCCAGCAGACCCTCGACAAAAATCTGCGACGGGTACGGCGTGGCCTTGTTTGCGCCAGGCGCAAATTGGATCGGAGTTGAATTTGCGAAGTTCATCGTCGGATAAACAACAACCAATTGTGCAACTGCACTTGTAACGCAACCGTACGCATTGCTCACAACAACAGAATAGTAACCTGATTGATTGGTTTGCACATTGTGCAGCAGCAGCGTTGCATTTGTGGCGTCCGGAATTGGACTCGAGCCCATGCGCCATTGGAACTGCATCGGGAGTATGCCCACAGCCGCTACACTGAATGTCGCGGTCGTGCCGATTGTATTGGTTGAACTGACCGGGTCGGCCAAAATTACGGGGCCAGTGAGTTGGTCCTCTGTTAACCAGGTTGATCCGTTGAACCTGCCGCCCACTGTGCATCCTCTGGCGCGGACAGCGCCGCAGGTTCGGATTTGCACGCCGGCAAGTTCCCATCCATCGGCAGTTCGTACGGGCGTACCCAGACTGGTCCAGTCTGTTCCGTTTGTCGAATATTCAAACGCAGCCCAGGTAACCTCCGGGCTGGCACTTCCGCGTGTCCATCTGAGTGTTGTCCCTGCGAAACTCAGGTTGTGTGTTGCAGCCGGTGTGTTCAGCAGTCGTGCGAGATTTGTTCGGTTTGCTCCACCCAGTGTATTGAACCTGCCACCGGCCAGAACGTTCCCGTCCTTTTGAATGGCCAACGCATGCACCGCGCTGTACAAAACCCCGACTTCAGGAATGAAACCGGGGTCAATCGTTCCATCGTAATACAGGCGTCCGATACAACTGCGCTCCGTTCCACCAAGCCGTGTAAATGAGCCTGCTACAAGGATTTTGCCGTCGGTTTGCAGTGCCAGAGCGTCAACCGTGCATTCGGTGCCGGGATTAAAGTTTGTGTCGAGTGTCCCGTCCGGATTAAGTCTGCCGATGCTCTGGCGGATTACGTCCCATATGGTGCTGAAACAACCGGCCAGAACAATCTTTCCATCCGGCTGGACAACCGCGCATTGCACGGAGGCATATTCATTTACCACAACGGTCGCGAAGCTTTCGTCGGCGGACCCATCCGGATTCAGTCTGGCTATGTTGGTGCGGTCCTGGCCGTTCACTGAAGCGAACCGACCTGCCACGATGATCTTTCCGTCAGGCTGCACCGCTACGGAATAAACAGTGGCACTTTCGTCCCCAGCAATCGCCGGCGCGAAGTCGGGATCGAGCGTTCCATCCGGATTGAGCCGGGCCAGGTTTGACCTTGTCACACCGCCAAACTCATCGAACCAACCACCCACGATTATTTTGCCGTCCGGCTGTAACGCGAAACAGTTGACCGGTTTGTTCGCCCCCAAGCTAAACGTTGTGTCGCAAGTGCCATCCGGGTTGAGCCGCGCAATGTTTGCCCGGCTGCAGTTATCTACCTGGGCGAAATATCCCCCGACCAAAACCTTGCCGTCCGGCAGCAGGGCGAGACAGTTGATAACAGTGTCACCCGGCCCTGCAACCGCCGGGTCAAACAACGGATCAATTGTCCCGTCTGCAAAAAGCCGGCCCAGCCGCGCACGGTTTTGTCCGGCAAGCTGTGTGAACTCGCCTCCGACAATAATCCGTCCATCAGGTTGCAACGCAAAAGAATGAACCGGGCCGTCTGCCCCCGGATCAAACCCCAGGTCGGGTTGCGTCATGTTCACCACCAAGGTCGCCACGGTACTGGTGGCCGCGCCGAATGTATTTGACACGACCGCAACATACCCACCGGCATGCGCAAGCTGCAGATTGGTGATAACCAGCGTTGCATTTGTCGCACCGATAATTTGTGTATTGTCCTTGAACCAGCGATATGCAAGTGGCGGCGTGCCTGCAGCCACCACGCTGAATACGGCCGTCTGGCCGACGTTTTTATTCTGGTTTGTCGGGTTTGCCAAAATGACAGGGTCCAAAACCGCCACAGCAGCAATTGAATTGGTTACGCAATTGAACCGGTTTGCCACAACAACACTGTACATGCCCGAGTCGCCCCCAAAGCAGTTTGCGATTGTCAAGGTGTGATTTGTCGCTCCTGTGACACGCCCGCCGTCGGTGAGATCGGCGCCGTCTTTGCGCCATTGATAAAGCAGCGGCACAGTACCGAGGGCGTCCACGGTCAATTCGAGTGGTTGACCTGTGTTGAGGATAACTTCAGTTGGCAGGTTTGTTACCAGCGGGTCAGTAACGGTCAACACCGCAACCTCGCTCGTTATGCTTCCATACGAATTGGAGACAACAACGGTGTACCCCCCACAATCACCGCCGTACACGTTACTAATCATGAGTCCGGCGGTTTGAGCGCCGGCTAACCGACCGCCGTCAACCAAATTTGTGTTGTCTTTACGCCACTGATAACTCAACGGCGCAGTGCCAATTGCTAGCACGTTAAAAGTCGCAATTGTACCGAAGTCGTTCGTTTGGCTGGCGGGTTGTGCGCGGATGATGGGTGGTGTACCGGTAATTGTGAATATGACATCATCGTACGGTCCTTCGATTGGTTGGATTAGCAACCCGCCCGAAACACCGCGCACGCTCGTCTCATCGCAGTAGTGACTCATCGAGTCGCCGTAAGTGCAGTCAACTGCCGTATGCACAACCACGTTGTTTGATAGAATCGAGTCTATCGTGTTTGTCTTGTCCAGATCGTCACTGTCCTCGTCGCTGACAAGAATGAACACTCTGTATGCGTTCGGCCTGAAAAAGTAAGTTTGAATTGCCAGTCTGATTGCGCCGAACCCGGGTTCATTCCCACCCCAATCTGTCCAATTGTTCAACGGTTCAATCCACTCGCCGAATTGGGCTTTTTCAGGCGTCAACCCCTCGCCAATGACCTGCGGCGCGCCATCATTTGAAGCCTGCCCGAACAATATCAGCCCGAGCTGAAAGTCAACCCCTGCAATTTCCAATGCTTCGGCAAACAACAGCATGTTCGTGTAGATCACATTCAGTCGGCTTGCCATGCTCCCGCTTGTATCAACCAGAAAAACTATGTCGGCTTTCGGGTTCTGGTCATCTGGCCCCGGGTCGTCTGCAGGTTCGTATTCTGCCGCAGGCTCGGCGAATGCGCTTGCAGTGTTTTTATCATGGGCGCTGACGTAGTTGCGGTGATTCGCAATCAACCCGGCGAGTCTGGGTTGTGGTGGTTGGTTGTCTCGGGGCGAGGATCGCAAATGCGCTGTTGTGCGGGCCTTGCCAAAGCCAACTTTAGCATCCGACGGTACAGAAATCTGGATTACCTCAAGAGGCGAACTGCTCAACACCTTGCCGGTTGCTGAAACTGCCTTGATGCGGACGGCTGCGACCCCGCGCGTTGAGACATTGCTAAGTACCAAAGCTGTCCGGTAGCGCGGCGCAGTCACGGTGCAGACTTTCTCCCCGACCGCACTGTAGCAATCAACCTCAAACGAAGCGGGTGTAACTGCGCAGTCTGGATACCAGCACAGTTCAGCAGTATCACTCGTCGGGTCGGCGTGGATCCTTAGGTCAAACGCAAGAACTTGCGCAGCCAAGCCGCAAACCACAAACAACACCAGCAAGCCCAGAACCGCTGTCGGTCTGCCCCGCACTTGGTTGTTCGCGTCTGTCAAATCATTCCCCATTTTACCATTGCATGCAGCATCGTCTCCGGAACAATTTCTCGTGCCTGGTAACATGACCCGCACAGTAAATTAACCCCGCACACAAACCGCGGCGCAAAAAATTTCCCGCCGTACATCGGCTCGTTGTGTCGAACTACTCCTGTTTTTTCGCCAGGCTTGTTGCTTTGCCTTCTGACTCGCAGTTAAAACGCCGCGCCGCTGCAGGTCTAGATTGACCACACCGGCGCGAACACCACCGTCTAACGCAACCTCGTACTTGCCAGTTTTACCGCGAGTTGACGGCATGTAATCTTAGAAGTTTTTCGTATGTTTGCCAGTCTTTTTTGACCCGATTTTGGCTTAGGGGATTGGCCCAAACCAGTAGGGTGTGACAAATCGGCACAGAAGTTTTGGGAACCGCCAGTACCGGGGTGTGGAGGCGTGTCTTTTAGCGTTTCGATGTGGGATGCTCTTTAGCTCAATGGAAGACCTGCCCGAGAATGCCTTTTACTGTTGTTTGCATACGAACTCCCGGGTGTGCTTCTGGCTGGCGCCACGGGTCGGCCAACCCACGCCAGTTCAAGGGGAATCCCTAACCCGGAAAATTCATAACATTGCAGTGTCACTGAATCATTACGATCCAAGGGAAATTTTGCATTTTTGGTGAATTTTCTGGGGGTTGTTTGTGTCTAAAATTGCAAAGCAATGCCTGCAATTCACAAACGAGTAACCCGTCCCGCAGTTGCGGGATGGAGTTTGTTCCTAACACAGATCAAATCATTCACGCTGGGCTTGTGGCAGTCCTGCAGCGGTGGGATGACCACGCGGTTCGGACTTTGGGAAAAGCTGCGCAAACTGCGCTGTCTAGACCCGCGCAAGGACAAGTGGCGTGGGTATGGCCCTGAGGTGACAGTAGGCCAACTGATCTATGCGCTTTGCACCGGGCGCGGTTGCCTGTCTGACAGCGAGGCGCTAAACGATGATCTATTGGCCCGGCAGTTGTTTGGTGTGAGCAAGTTTGCTGACCAAACGCAAGTAGGTGGGTGGTTGCGCGAGCAGACCGAACAAAGCGGAGCGGCGATGCCGCAACTGCTCTGTAAGGTTGCTGGCTTTGTGCTGGCCCAGCATATGCGGGGCTAATCCAGGCCGACTGCTCCATGCGGGCCAATTCGAAGTGTTCTTTGATGACTCTCAACTAGAAGTCTTTGGCAAGCACTTCGAAGACGCGGCAATTAATTATAACGGGCAGTTAGCACTGTGCTGGCAGACATTGTGGGTTGGGCCGCCCTTGGCCGGCAGCCACGTTGGTAGTGCTAATGAGCCAAGCAGCCGTCCGGTAACGGCGTGAACGATGCGGAAGCGCCAATCGGTCGTTATGGCAAGGCAAACCGGCGCATTTGTATGCTGAAGTGCCAACCCCAAAAGCATTCGGGGCTGGGTTGTATCTGAACGGCATTTGGTGCTGAGGGTTGGCATTACACCGGCAGCTACAACAAGTGGACAGGCCCATTGGAGCGTGCGGCGGAGTCCCGAACGCTTTCGGGGCAGAGCAATTGGCTAGCTGGGCGTGGAAATAGCACGGCGGATGTGGATTACAGGTTTTTGCGTCATCAACCTGAGGGTTGCCAGAGGCCATCCCGCAAGTGCGGGATTTGTGGTGGGCTGGTGGCGTGATGGGTTGGTTTGACCGATATGGTTTTATTGCCTGTGCACCGAACGCTTTCGGGGCTGTGATGATGGTCAGAGTGATCCGGTGTTGGTGAGTCAGCGCCATGATTTGAAAGGAGAGAAGGAACAACTCTTAAGCGAGGTGCTCAGTGTGCTGGCCCTACACCGGCCACCGTGTTTGGTGTTGATAGCTAATCATGTGTACTACTTACTAGCGGCGCTGGCGTACAATCTGATGGTGGCAATCAAGCTGTTGGACTTAGGCGATGAGTCTCAGGGATGGCGACTGGAGACGTTGGTGAGGACGCTTGTGCATTTGCCTGGTTGGTTGAGCTGGCGTTGGCGGCAGTGGATAGCGTGTGTGATGCTACCTGGTAGACGGTTGAGCTGGTGGCAGAGTTGGGTGAGACGAGTCTGGCCTGAGTATGGGCCTGGACGACTGAGTCTGACAACACCTGCCGGGTAGCAGTTTGAGATGCGCCATTGACTAGTTTTGCTCACCTGGGGAGCTGGGGGGCAAGTGTAGCTTTGTCCTTGGGAGGTCGAAGCCCATTTTAAACCAAACAAAAAGTGGTTTCTGGAGCCTGTTTGTGGCGGCCAAACTAGCTCTTTTGCATCTCAACTGCGCATTTTCGAATGCTCGGAGCTGCAGACCTGAGTTGTTACCTTGGGAATTTTTGTCAACCTAAATGATTAAGGGTTTGGTGCTATAAATTTGCCTTGATCTTTTCCAAGATAAGTCGCGACAGCGATTCATCTCCGAATGTGCCCACCCGAACTCGCACCTCGGTTGTATTGTTGGTGAGCTTGAGAAGCTTGACCAAGACCTTTTTGTCAGCGGCGGTTCGAGCAGTCAACTCGGCTTGTAGCGCATCTTTCTGTTCCTTGATGACGGCGAATTTAAGGTCTTTCACCGCCGTTTGCGTGGCGCGCCAAGTGCGGTCTAAAGGTGCATCCAGCGTTGATTCCAATTCGCCGCGCACGTAAGCGTATGTGCCCACACCGGCTGCTGCACCTGCACCAGCGGCAACCAGGATGCAACCGGTTGTCAATGCCAAGCTGCATCCCAGTCCGATAACAATCAGCCAAGAACCGAGTTTCATAAGCGCACTATTTCACAGTTCGGTTAGTTCGCAGTCGAATGCCCGTCTGGCTGCAAGCTAAGCACTTTGCATACCGGCGGGCAAACCATTTTGTCTGGCTTCAGTGTCGCATTTGTATCGCAAAATACGCTTAAATGTGCCCCAGGCAACAATTGAATTTTCGGTGGTTACAGTCTGCAGTCAAAGAGTGGCTGAAAGCAGGCGCTTTGGTTAAGCGAGTTGTTTTTATGAAACTTGCGTTGACATACACCATGCACGACGCTAGGCTTGAGTCAAACAAATTGAAATTTACACGACCATGTTATTCCGGATCGCTCTTATAATAGCTTTGCTGGCAGGGCTGGCATCGGCGGCACTGAATTTTGTCAAGGTGCGCGACAAGATTTCCACACTCAAAGCCAACTTGCAGGAGCAGACCGACGCTCGCGCCCGGGCCGAAAGCGAGCGCGCCTCTGCGAAAGCCGCCCAGGAAAAAGCCGAACAGAAACTCAAGGAGGTTGAGACGGAGCTTGCAACAGCGAAAACCGAACGCGACTCTGCTGTAGCTGAAGCTGAAGCCCAACGCAAACAAGCTGCTAACTTGGCTGAGCAGCTCAAGACACTCAGGCAAGACCTGAGCGATGCACAGGCAAAACTGGTGCAGTGGGAACTTTCTGGCTTTCAACCCGGGCAACTGGCTGCTCTAAAGGCACAGTTGCGTGCGCTTGAGGCCGACAAGGCCGAGCTCTCAAACAAAATTGCCCACATCACATACCAATACTACAGAGCGACAAATGAGCTTGCGCGGTATGTGTTTGGCGAGGTTGTACCCCCGTTGCCGCGGGATTTGGTGGGCAAGGTATTGGTAGTTGATCCGAAATGGGACTTCGTTGTGCTGGATGTGGGTGAAGACCATGGTGTGGTTGAAAACGGCCAGTTGCTCGTCAGTCGGGACGGTAAACTTGTTGCCAAAGTGCGCGTGCGCAGCGTCGAGAAAGACAGGTGCGTGGCAAATATAATGCCAGGTTGGAGATTTGGTGAGGTAATGGAAGGCGACATCGTGATGCCCTGAACAATGCGCGTCGGCTTTCTCAAAACGATCCTCGCATGCGCGCTGATGGTGGTTCAGCTCGGTTTTGTAGTTTTCATGACAACCGGGTGCGCCACAACCGATCAAGAGACCGAGCTGTCACCGCGGCCATGGAATTCACCCAAGGGTTGGGAAACCGGCATTCCACCAGCACTTTATGAGCGGCAACGATAACGCCCAACATTACGCCGTTTTTTGCGGCGTATGGGCGTGAAACGCGCGAAAGCACTGCTTGGCTCTGGACCAAAAGACGGCCAGGATTTAATCTGCGCACACCGTGATCCACCTCGTTGGTGTGACAATGCAGTCCAGCCTGTAATCGTGCGGCTCGACTGGCAGGTGCGGTACGAGTTGTTCGTCAAAGGCTACACCGCATTTGATCCCGCTAACGACACGAAGTAACCGATCGTAGTACCCTTTGCCGCGACCGAGCCTGTGTCCTTGCAGGTCAAACGCTACCCCAGGCACGAGCACAAGGTCAATCGCGGTGCTGGGCGCCGGCTTACAGTCTGGTCGCGGTTCGCGTATGCCGAGTTTGCCAATTACAATATCGCAGTGCGGGTCTTTGATCAGCGCAGGCAGGTATGTGCCGGTGGCAGAATTGAACCGCGGCAGAGCGATGCGTTTGCCTGCTTCAAGCCCTTCGAGTACCAAAGGCCATACGTCAAGTTCGTCGTGCAACGGCGCGTAAAAAAGCACTGTCACGGCTTCATGCCACAGCTTTTGTTCTTTTAACAACGCCCGGGCACGACTTGACTTGCGCGCGCGCTGTTCGGGTGTCATTGCCGCAAGTCGCGCGCGGATTGCAGCGCGGACCCGCATTTTTTGGGGAGCGAGTTCACTTTTCATTTGGCAGGTTTTGTTGGTGGCTTGGGCGGTTTTTGTCCTGTTTGTTTGGCGCGCTCGAGCATCACGCGCAGTTGTTGGAGGCGTTCTTTGATTTTCTTTTCGTGACCCTGCTCGGTTGGTTCGTAGTACCGCCTGAGTGCGCCGAGATAATCCTGCGCAACGAAATGGTCGGGGTGACTGTGGGCGTATTCGTACCCGACACCGTGCCCGAGTTGCTCGGCGCCTTTGTAGTGGGCATCGCGCAAGTGTGTCGGGACCGGCAGTGTGCGCGATTCCTGCACATCCGCCAGAGCCGCGTCTATGGCAAGGTACGCGCTATTGCTTTTGGGGGCGGTAGCGACGTAAATAGTTGCCTCGGCTAGGGGAATGCGTGCTTCGGGCCAGCCGACAAATTCAGCCGCTTGTTGTGCTGCGGTTGCAAGCACAAGCGCCATCGGGTCTGCCAAGCCAACATCTTCAGCGGCGCAAATCATTAACCGACGCGCGATAAACCGTGGGTCTTCACCGGCGTGAATCATCTTGGCGAGCCAGTAAAGGGCTGCATCCGGGTCACTGCCGCGCATTGATTTGATGTAGGCCGATATAGTGTCGTAGTGCCCGTCCTCGTCGTGGTTATACACAACGGCCTTCTTTTGTATGCTTTGCTCTGCTGTCGGAAGGTCAATGTAAATTACGCCGTCTTTACCCGGCGCAGTTGTGAGCGCTGCGATTTCAAGTGCGTTGAGTGCCTTTCGTGCATCGCCATCGGACAACTTCGCAAGGTGTCGCAACGCAGCTTCGTCGGCCTTTATATTCATGTGCCCCAGACCGCGCTCAGTATCTGTGAGGGCACGCCGCAGCAGTGTCATGATTTCATCCTCGCTCAGTGGGTGTAGCTCGAAGATTTGCGAACGCGACACAAGCGGCGCATTGACGAAGAAAAATGGATTATGCGTTGTTGCACCGATCAACCGCACAATACCGTTCTCTACATCCGGCAACAGCACGTCCTGCTGTGCTTTGTTAAACCTGTGGATTTCGTCAATGAACAAGATAGTGGGTTGGCCGGTGTTGCGCAGCCGATTCGCAGCCGTAGCCAGCACTTGCCGCAGCTCTGACACGTTTGATTCTACACCGCTTAGCCTGACGAACTTGCTACGTGTATGGCTTGCAATGATTTGTGCCAGTGACGTTTTACCTGTGCCCGGCGGCCCGAAAAAGATAAGGGATTGAATTCGGTCGGCTTCAATTGCGCGGCGGAGTAACTGACCCGGCCCGAGGATATGTGTCTGGCCGACAAATTCACTCAGGTTGCGCGGCCGCATTCGGGTTGCCAACGGCTGTTGCCGCACAGCATGATCGCCAGCGTGCGGTTGATGCTGTTGCTCGGGTTGCTCGTCAAAAAGGTCATCCGGCGCCATGCCAAGAAGTTAGTCACCGCTGTCCAAACCCGAAAGCACAAAGTCTGCAGTGCCATGTTGTGCTTGTTGCGACGCGGTACCAGCTATCTCCCAGAAAAAAATTACCCCGCCGATATGCCGTGTGGTAACTTTTCCTTTGAACACCACAGCAACTTATGGGCTGGCTCCGAGGCTTTCGACTTCCGGCCGGGCGCAATGGCCACCGGCATGTCGGCCACCCCGCGAGCTTTGGCCCCTTATTTATTACTTACGGTTCAAGGACTTAGTTGCCTTTACACGGACATGGCAGGGTAAAACCTTTTTGTCTGCATCTGGCAAAGAACGGTTCGCTCAGGGCTCATTCCCGGAGCAACTTTCCGGCGGTTAGTTTGCACAAGCCAACCAAAATTTCAAGCCAATTTTTTCCTTTCGCGCAAATTTTTTTCGCCGGTTCATTAATTAGCTTGCCGCGTGCCGAAACGTAAAAGACCGAAAAATTTTTGTTACTTTTTCCGCGTCGCTTAACCTGCAGCATCAAAGCTCGGCAGGCCGGACCAATACCTAAACAACCGCAGTGGGGCCGAAATCCGGCCAAAACCGCCGTGCTTGCCTGCACACATGGACTCATTTTGACCGGAACAGCAATTTCACCAAATACACGGCCAGTCCCGAATTCGAGAACTGGCAATGTATTGTGTCCAATGATAAACTTTTGGGCGAACCAATGAACCGCACACGGTCTATTTGCGCGACCGGCGCTGTTGAGGTTTTGTAACCGTGCACGGTGTTTGCCGATGTCGGCACACCGTTGGTTTGGGCAACTGCATTCCATTTATTTTCCATTTATTCGTTGGCAATCTGGTGATTGTGCTGATTGATGCGTGGCTTCTGTCGCGCATCTTCGCCCCGTGCCGTGGGAGTGCATTTCATGAGATGAACTTGGACGTTTGTGGCCCGTCCGGTCCGTGACCGCCTTTGTACGATCATGCCCGATCGGCCTGATGAACACGCCTTTACCAACTGCGCGCATGCTTTTGATTTCGTTACCAAGGAAACTTTGCGCCCGGCCCGAGTTCACACTTTTTGATGAATGAGATTGCGACCCAAAGGGCGCTGTGTGCGGTCTGCCTGACTTTGAATTGCCAACGTACCCGCTAATGGTTTTGTTGCGTGAACAGGTGATATGTAAGGGCGCCGCAAGTGCGAAGCTTTACCTACAGCGGGCACGTTGGTGTGTAACACACCTGCTGTATGCGGTTCCGCGTAGAAGACCAGAGTTGATTCCGACGCCAGTAACCACAAAACACGAATGCAAGCCGATGAGACAAAAACCACAAGTCAGACTGTTCGCAATGTGTTCCGGACAACACCATTGGGCTGGGTTCCTGAAAAATCCTGTTCCATGATCTGTTTGCTCTGAACAAGGGTCGAGTCTTATGAGTCAACATACCAGTGACGATGTGGAGGCAGTGGTGCTGAGTCGTGCGTTGACTGAATGGGAATCGGTCCGACAACACTTACCGGACGGTTTGTACCAGCCTTCACCATTCGGCGAGTGGCGCTGCGACAACCCTGACGTCGGATCGGTTAAACGTCGCATCGTATGGTTTAATGGGGGCTGTGGGAAAATAGCTGCAGCGGCTTCAGCCCAGTATGCAATTGACCTTTGGCGCCCTCGTCTTTTGGTTAACCTAGGGACATGTGGCGGGATTGAATGGGCGGTAAAACAAGACGACACTATTCTGGTAGAACGCACCGTTGTTTACGATATACGGGAAGAAATGGGGCAATATAGACCAGGCGATTGCACACTATTGCACACAGCTTGATCTATCATGGGTGCGCGACCCTTATCCGATACCTGTGATCCGCGGTGTGGTCGCAACAACAAATCATGACCTCGTTCCGCAAGAGTTGAGTGTATTACGAAACAAATACAAAGCCGTTGCAGCAGATTGGGAGTCCGGTGCAATTGCGTATGTGTCAGCCCATAACAAGGTGCCCTGCTTGATCCTGCGTGGCGTGACAGTTGTGGTCGGGCCACATGGAAACCCAGCGTACGATAACCCAAACCTGTATTTTAAGAATGCGCGCAAGCTGATGGCGCGGTTGATATTGAGTCTGCGGCAATGGTTGGCCAGAGCGTAGGGGGTCTTTTTTAGACGCGCCGGTTTGGCAAGGCTGCGTGTGTATTACAGTTGTGCCGGAAGCTGCACCGGCAGTCACGATCAACGGCGAATGCTTGGCAACTGAATTATTCACAACAACCGAATTTCGCAGTTTTGGATGAACCTCGCCAACGGCTGCGTAACCAGGCCGGACATTTTTTATCCTGTCGGCAGGATTGTTGGTGCCGAGCGATTAAAAGTCTGTGGGCAATTCATTGTATCGGGCTGCAGCTCATCACAGCCGCGCCATTCGAGAAACCTCAAGCTGATGCAAATCGAGCAAGACACGGGTGAGATAAGAACAATGGGTTCTTCCGACTTTTTAATGGGTAAACGGGCGTCAGACCGGAGGGAAAAAGAGCTTTTAGCAAGGAGACAATGGCTGCGTTTTTTGGAGAAGTCGGTCGAGGCCGGTTGTCGTTGGCCCCAGCGCTTCGCGCCGGACTCCGCTCCGCTGCGCCGGGCGGAGGCTCTGGGAAAAGCTCGCCCGGGGACGCCGCCGCTGGCAAGCTGGTCGGATGATATTTTCGGAGAACGAACTGCAAAAACATTATCGGCTGCTGTTGGGCGTGGAGTTGCCCTGGCAGGTGAAACAGGTGAAGCTGGAACTGAGCGAAAAGCGCGTGGAGATCGAGTTGACGTGGACCGAAGGCGCCAAAGCCAAGTGCCCGGTGTGCGGCCGGGACTGCACGCTCTATGACTACGCGCCAGAGCGCACTTGGCGGCATCTGGACACGATGCAGTTTGAAACGATCCTGCGGGCGCGCGTGCCGCGGGTGGAGTGCGTCACCGACGGCGTCAAGACCATCGCCGTGCCGTGGGCCGAGCCGGGTGGACGCTTCACGCGGCTGTTTGAGCGGTTTGCCATTGACGTGTTGTTGAGTGCGCGCAGCGTCAAATAGGCGGCTGGTTTGCTGGGGCTGTCTTGGGACGAGGTGGATCACATTTTGCGCCGGGCGGTGGCGCGGGGTTTG
>Ga0315298_1005345_pt1 | contig 18340 bp, 14 predicted proteins | sample WHS_1_MG_FD_203077 | JGI IMG/M metagenome (GOLD analysis project Ga0315298, IMG submission 203077) | Extremophilic microbial mat communities from Washburn Hot Springs, YNP, Wyoming, USA - WHS_1_MG | ecosystem: Environmental > Aquatic > Thermal springs > Hot (42-90C) | place: USA: Wyoming...
GGGTTTTTGAGGAGACCGATTTGCTCGCGCTTATCGCCCGCCGCCGTAAAGCCGCTGGTTCTCGAGGTGTTCTTCATACGTCTTGGCAAAGACGTGCGAGCCATCCCCTTTGGCATAGAAAAAGAGGTAATCGTGCTCGGCAGGCTGGAGCACGGCCATGATGGCCCCCAAGCCAGGGTTGCAGATCGGCCCCGGCGGCAGGCCCCCATGGAGGAAGGTGTTGTAAGGCGAGAGGACCGTGTTCGCCTCCTCCTGGAGCATGGTGTTCCACCATTTGCCCGTCTTGGGGTCATACCCCTTGGCGTACTGCACCGTGGGGTCCGCTTGGAGATACATCCCTTCTTTGAGGCGGTTCAGATAGACCCCGGCGATGACGGGGCGCTCGGCGCTCACCACGGCCTCGCGCTCGACGATGGAAGCGAGGGTTACCACCTCATACACCGTCATGCCGCGATCTTGTGCCCCCTTGCGCCAAACGCTTTCTGGCACGCGCAGGCCCCAGTTCTGGAGCATAATCTCCACGATGCGCTCGGGCGCGGCATTTTCGGGGAACTGGTAGGTATCGGGGAAGAGGAATCCCTCGACGCTGGTGCCGCTCCCGGCGGGGCGATCTTGCAGGAAGGGAAGGTCTGTGCGCCCCTGATGGACCGCATCGAGAAAGGCTTCGGCGGAGGTAACGCCTTTTTCCTCGAGGAGTGCGGCGATCTCCTCGGCGCGCCAGCCCTCCGGGATGGTTACGGTAATGCTGGGCAGGCGGCCGTGTTGGAGTTCGCGCATGATCTCTTCCATCGTCATATCGGGCCGCAGGATATATACCCCGGCTTGGATAGTGGCATCGGTGCCCCAATATTGCACTACCCGCCGAAAGAGTTCGGCATCTTTCACCAGGCCCATATTCTGCAAACGGTAGGCGATCGTAATGACCGGGTCACCCGGTTCGATGGTAAAGATCATCTCGCGGTGATCGTTGGGGTTGGCGGGTTCGGTGACGTCGCTCCCGCGGTAACGCAGGTAAAGGCCTAGTGCGGCGCGCTCCAACTTGGCGGAGGTGATCGTATAGCGGATTTGCGGCGTCTTGCCACGGGCGTTTTGCCACATATACCAAAAACCGCCGGTGATGAGGAAAGTAACGACCGAGAGCGCCAGCACCGTGATGATAAAACGCAATAACAGGCGAATCGTCCTCACAGGGGCTTTTCCCTCCGTTCGTTCAAAAAAGCCTGTAAGATAACCGCAGCGGCTACCGCATCTTGCAAGCGTCGGCGGCGGCGCGCGGAACGCCCCGTTTCGGCCATAATCGCTTCGGCTTCGCGGGTGGTATCGCGCTCGTCTTGCCAGTAGATGGGGAGCGCGACATATTCTACCAGTCCCTTGACATAAGCGCGCGCTGAGGCCGCTTGTTTACCCTCTTGGCCACTCGGCAGGAGCGGCAAACCCACGACGATGGCCTCCACGCCGTGTTCCGCAACCAGGGCTGCGATCTGCCGAAAACTTCCCGGCCCTGGGCGGCGCGCGATGACCGTGAGCGGCCGCGCCAAAAGGCCGGTCGCATCGCTGATGGCCAAGCCAATGCGCTCATCGCCGATATCGAGGGCGAGGTAGCGCATCACGTCTCTCCTGCGAGGATGTGTACCTTGAGGCGCGCCGGTAGCCAGGGTAACCGCTCCCACCAACTGGGTTGGACGGAGACTTGCGGGGGGACGGCAAGCATCACGTTTTCGCTCAGCCACGCCTCAGCGGCCGCGATCGTTTTCCCGCGCAGATGAGCCTGCAAGCGTGCGATATCGATGACGGGCGTAACCATCCCGCGCGCTTGGACGCTGAACAGGATTTCGTCGCGATCCTTTTCGATCTCCTCGCTTCGGTGGATCACCAGGCTATTGGGGATGATCTGGAGTTCCTCCCCCTCGGCCCCCCGCTGAATAAGGAACTGGATGGCGAGTTGTTCGAGGGCTTTGCCATCCACCGCGGTGCCCCGCGCGACGACCTTCATCGTCATGGAAGCGACGGCGCTCCGCTGGCCCACCACTTGGTCATAGGTTTGAGACATGATGCGCACGTCGAGGCTTTGCGCGGGGATGAATTCGCCTTCTTCGAGTTCGCCCACGAGTTGGGCGTAGGCATCGCGGGTGAGTTGCTCGAGGAGTTTCGCCGAAAGGCGCTCGAAATCCTCCGCGGTAACGACCGGCGTGCGCCGCACTGTGCCCCCTTGCGTGGGGCTGGTGTTCAGCACGTCCACTTTGTAACCGATATCGCCTTCGACGATGTTGATGGTAAGGGGCTGGGCATTGCCAACCGGCCCAGGGTCGAGCGCGACGATGCCTACGCGCGCGTGGGCATACAATTGGCCGGGCACCTCGACGTCGCTCACGGTGGCAAAGCGGGCATTTACGCCGGACCCCGTGCGCACGATGGTCCCCTTGGGCACGATCACGGGCTGATCGGTGCGGTTGGCAAAGATGACTTCTCCGGAGGCGTAGCCATCCGGCACATCCAGGCCGCCCGTGGCTGGCTCTTCGGCGCGCTCTTCGACGATGACCTGTACCGGCCGCGCCGGGATGACGGCCGCGCTGTAATCCACCTCGCGGTAGACGGGGCTAGCGCGCACGCGAAAGGAAGCGCTCACCGGTTGGGCTACCGGTTGGATTTGTACCTCAGCCTGGGGCACGAGCGCCACAAAGGTAGCTGCTGCCGTCGCCACCAATAAGGCGATCGTTAGAAGGCCGGCGAAGGCGCCCCCCAGGCTCAAGCGACGGCGATAGCCCAGGTGCTTTTCCAGCACGCCCTCGATGAGGACGCGTCGCGTCACCAAGGAATCGGGGCGACTGCGCCCCTTCCCAAGCCGATGGGCATGACGGCGCAAGCGGAAGGGGAGCATAAAATGGGCCATAAGGCCCGCTTCGCGCGCGAGAAGGCGCGTCTCCCGATGCGCCGAAACGAGGTGTAAAACCACGTGGGCGCGTTCGGCGGCATAGTGCAACCTTTTGAGGTTGAACAAGCGGCGCGTGATGGCCAGCCGCCACGGCGCGACCAACCAGAGGCTCGTATTGGGCGGGAGATCTTCGATCACCTGGCAGATGGCGTCGAGGGTATCCTTCCGCGAGAGGCGGATGACCTGTGTCTCGTGCAAACAAACCTCCTCGGCCCTAGCGCGCACGCCGCGAGGGATGTATTGAGGCAGCGCGGCGCCAGTGGATCATTTCGATGAGTAGGCGATCTAGGGTATGGTTGGGTGCATACACGCGGGCGATGTGATGTGCCGCCGAGCGCAAGAGGAGAAAGGCCGGCCCCCCGGCGCGCGAAGTCCAATCCAGCACGTTGCGCACGTTGGAGGTTTCCATCTCGAGCACCTCTGGGCAGCGGCCAAAGGGCAAACAGCGCTCCCAGAAGGGCGTCTCCAAAGAAAGGCGCGCCTCCGGCACGGCACGTGGAATATCGAAAAAGAAAAGGCGCGGCGGAAAGTGTTGCACTGGCGCGACCTGGCGTGCCTGTTCCGCCAAAGCCGTCATCCATTGGCGAAGTTCGCGCCAAAAGGCCCTCGCCAGCGTTTCTTCGAAATCCTCTCTCAATTGCCCTGCTCGGTAGGCGCGCATCAAAAGGGTGATATGCTGGGGGCTGGAGAGGTTGAAATCCTCCGTGGCCCCTTGGAGGATTTTCTCGGCGCCCACAGGGGCGCGTGCCGTCCATGCGATGCGGCCATTGCACACGAGCGCCATCAGGGAATGTTCCTCGTCCAAAAGGATCATCAACGCCTCGGGTTCACCCAAGGGGGCGGCATAGGCCATATGGTGCGGCACGATAGAACTCAGGGCCAATTCCAAACGGCCGGCGACGGCTTCAAGCGCGCGGATCCAAATCACCGGCGCCAAGAAGAAACATAACTGCACTTCGATGGCCTCGCCGTAAAGGCCCACGGGGTCAAGCACGCTTTGCCCATCCACAGTGAAACGCGTTACACAACCGCAGACGATATCCTCCGAGGCACCATAGCCCTGATCTTGGGCGCGATCTTGGGCGGTGCGGTACCCCCTCCGCAGAAAAGAGGCGATCTCTTCGAGAGAGATAGGGCGTTTGGCGTTGCGGCGCCGTTGTGACACGGTAATGGGGAGGTCGCGTGTTACCTCGGAAGGGATGCACATGGTTACGTAATCGGGGACTATTTTGCGAGAGCCGGAATGCGCCGTCATCTCCTCGGCCTGCGTGAGAGCGCGTTCGCTGCCTGCATACCAGCGATCCACATCGGGCAGGTTGGTGCTCCCGATGCCGTGTACCGGCGCGGCAGCCACGCCCATGATCTCGGCGGTGCCCTCATTCAATTGGAGCACTGCCGCGCGCACATGGCCGTGTTCCCACGTCATAATGGTATGATGGCGCATCTCTGCCATAGGGTCGGCTTTTGACGTTCGGCTCAGCAAGACCATCCCCATTCTTGGGCGAACCCGTTTTCAGCGATCATCTTACGCGAGAGCGCGGCGCACAAGGGCCACGATCTGATCCAATGCCTCCGGAAGGCGCGTTGCGTCTTTGCCGCCCGCGGTGGCCATATTGGGGCGCCCGCCCCCTCCGCCACCCAGACAACGCGCCGCCTCATTCGCCAAGCGGCCGGCATGTAACCCTTTGGCAACCAGGTCCGGCGTTAGGCTCACGACGAGGAGAGGGCGTTCGTCTAGGATGGCGCCCAGGGCCACCACTGCGCTCCCCAGGCGATCGCGCAGGCGATCGGAGAGTTCGCGGAGCGCATCGGCATCTACCGCGGAAGTCTGGGCAGCGAGCACCTTGGCGCCCTGAATCTCGATGGCCTGAGCCAACAGTTGCTCGGCCGTGAGCGCGCTCAAGGCCCGTTGGAGATCTTGAATCGTGCGGCGCTGTTCGCGCAATTGGGCGACGAGTTCTTGGGCGCGTTGGCATTCTTCGCCGGGGCGGGCGGAAAGGATTTCATCGAGCGCCTGAACCCGTTCGCGCAAGGCGTGCACGTAAGCCTCAGCACCTCGGCCGGTCAGCGCCTCGATGCGGCGCAAGCCAGCGCCTACGCTCGATTCGCTCTCGATCAAGAAAAAGCCGATCTGCCCCGTGCGCTCGAGATGTGTGCCACCGCACAATTCGCTCGTAAAGCCCTCCACCGTGACCACGCGCACTTGGTCGCCGTACTTTTCGCCAAAGAGGGCGATGGCCCCTTGGCGCGTGGCCTCGTCGAACGAAGTGATGCGCGTGCGCACAGGCCGATCGGCGCGGATTTCGGCGTTGACGATCTCGGCGACGCGGCGTAATTCTTCCGGAGTCAGCGCCGAGAGATGGGAAAAATCAAAACGCAACCGATCGGGTGCCACGAGCGAGCCGGCTTGGGCGGCGTGTTCGCCCAAAACTTGGCGCAGGGCGCGGTGCAAGAGGTGCGTGGCCGTATGGTTGCGGGCGATATCGAGACGGCGCTCGGCATCCACGGCGGCATGGACGGCATCTCCTACGCGCAGGGTACCCTCTTGGACTTGCGTACGATGCACAATGACCTCGGGGATGGGTTTGACGGTATCCGTAACCGTCAAGCGCGCCTCGGTATGGGTGATGAGGCCCGTATCGCCCACTTGCCCGCCCGATTCGGCGTAGAAAGGCGTCCGATCGAGCACGACATCCACTTTTTGGCCGGCTTGGGCAGATTCTACCATTTGCCCGTCACGCACGATGGCGATCACACGGGCTTCTGCCTCCAAGCGCTCGTAGCCCAAGAAGGTCGTCGGGGGCAGGCCGATCTCGCGGTAGAGGGCAGCCTCTGCATCGGCTGCAAAACGCTGAGCAGCGCGGGCGCGCTCTCGTTGGGCGGCCATCGCCGCCCGAAAGCCGTCTTCGTCCACCGTGAAGCCGGCTTCGCCGGCGGCGTCGCGCGTCAGTTCGAATGGAAAGCCATAGGTATCATACAGGCGGAAGGCCTCTTCGCCGGCGATCTCGCGGCGCCCTTCGGCGCGCAGGCGCGCTATCAGTTGGTCGAGCCGCGCGAGGCCCACATCCAACGTGGCCAAGAAGCGCTCTTCTTCTTGCGTGATGGCCTGACGGATGAAATCGCGGCGCTCGACGAGTTCGTGGTAGTGGTTGCCCATCGTCTCGATGACCACGTCGGCCGTCTCGGCGAGGAAGGGTTGGGTGAACCCAAGCCGCCGGCCATAGCGCGCCGCGCGCCGCAAGATAAGCCGTAGGACATAGTTACGCCCTTCATTGCCGGGCATTACCCCATCGGCGATGAGGAAGGTGATGGCGCGGCTGTGGTCGGCGATGACGCGGTAGGCCACGTACTGGCGGCGCCGCTCTTCGTCGCTCTGGCCGAGTAGTTCCTGCGTGCGCCGGATGATGGGCATAAAGAGATCGGTATCATAGTTGCTTTCGGCATTTTGCAAGACTGCGGTAAAGCGCTCAAAGCCCAGGCCCGTGTCAATGCTGGGGCGTGGCAAAGGGGTTAGGCTCCCATCTTCGTGGCGCTCATACTGCATAAAGACGAGGTTCCACAACTCGGGCCAACGGTCGCACGAGTGTGCCGGCGAGCAATCGGGCCTGCCGCAAGAGCAAAAGCGCGCCCCACGGTCATAAAAGATTTCGGAGCAGGGGCCGCAGGGGCCAGTGTCGCCCATCTCCCAAAAGTTATCTTTGGCACCCAGGCGGATGATGTGATCCGTGGGCAGGCCGATCCGTTCATGCCATAGGGTAAAGGCCTCTTCATCCTCTTGATAGATGGAAGCATAGAGGCGAGAGGGGTCCAAGCCGATATCGCGCGTCAAGAACTCGTAGGCGTAGGCGATGGCCTCGGCCTTGAAATAGTCGCCGAAGGAAAAGTTGCCGAGCATCTCAAAAAAGGTGTGATGCCGCGGCGAAGGCCCCACGGCCTCTAGGTCATTGTGCTTGCCGCTCACCCGGAGAACTTTTTGCGCCGTGGCGGCGCGGGTATAGGGGCGCTTCTCTAGGCCGAGGAAGACATCTTTGAATTGAACCATCCCCGCGTTCGTGAAGAGAAGCGTAGGGTCATTAGCCGGCACGAGGGAGGAACTTTTGACGATGGTGTGCCCTCGGTCGGCGAAAAACTGCAAAAAACGGCTGCGAATTTCGGCGCTGCTAATCATGCTATTCCCCTACTTGGTATCCCATATATATGGGATTCTAGCCGAAGGGGGGCACTGTGTCAAAGGATGTGATGGGGGAATACGGGCGGAGCAACGCCTCCCTCGGAGCGCGGGCGCCGTAAGGCGCTGCCCCCTGGATCTACCCTCCCGCAGGGTTCAACCCTGCGGGAGGCTTCTTTAGGAGCCTAGTGGCCCCTTCGCGAGGCGGGCGCCTCGCGCTCCTTCATTTAGGCGACATTCGAGAGTTCCAAGCGCTGTTCGCGGCGGTTGCGGATGGCTTCGGCCGTCACCACCCATTTGCGAATCTCGGGGTGCGAGGGGAGTTCGTACATCACATCGAGGAGGGTCTCTTCGATGATGGTGCGCAGGCCGCGCGCGCCCATCTTGCGCCGTAAAGCCTCTTGGGCCGCTGTGCGCAAAGCCTCTTCGGTGAATTCGAGTTCGACGTGATCCAACGCTAGGAGTTTTTGATATTGCCGCACAAGGGCATTCTTGGGTTCGGTGAGGATGCGCACCAGGTCATCTTCGCTCAACGCATCCACCGTAACGATGACGGGCAGCCGCCCGACGAACTCGGGAATCATCCCATAATGCAAAAGATCATCCGGCGTTACCTGGCGCAAGAGGTCATTCGCGTCGGCGCGGGTGCGCGCCTCTGCCTCAACGCGGAACCCGAGGGCCGACTTGGTGTGCACGCGTTCGGCGATGACATCCTCTAGCCCATCGAAAGCCCCGCCACAGATAAAGAGGATATTCGTCGTATCCAGTTGGATGAACTCTTGATGGGGATGCTTGCGCCCGCCCTGTGGGGGCACGTTGGCCACCGTCCCCTCGAGGATCTTGAGCAGGGCTTGCTGAACGCCCTCGCCGGAGACATCCCGCGTGATGGACGGGTTATCGCCCGTCTTGCGCGCGATCTTGTCGATCTCGTCAATATAGACGATGCCCCGCGCAGCGCGCTCCAGGTCGTAGTCGGCCGCTTGGATGAGCCGCAAGAGGATGTTCTCGACATCCTCGCCTACGTAGCCCGCCTCCGTAAGGGCCGTCGCATCGGCGATACAAAAGGGCACGTCCAAAAAACGGGCTAGGGTTTGAGCGAGGAGCGTCTTGCCACAGCCCGTCGGCCCGATGAGGAGGACGTTGCTCTTTTGCACCTCGATCTCCTCGTGGGTTGAAGCGCTTTTCCCCGTTTGGTCGAGGCCGGATAAGATACGTTTGTAGTGGTTGTATACAGCCACGGCCAGGGTCTTTTTGGCGCGATCCTGGCCGATGACGTAATCCGAAAGGGCTTGATAAATCTCTTTAGGGGGAGGAACGCGGGTGATCGTCGCCGCGCCCTGGGCGTGCGCGAGGCCGGCGTCAAGGATCTGCTTACACAGGTTGACGCAGGCATCGCAAATGTACACCCCGTTGGGGCCAGAAATCATACGCCGCACGCGGTGCTCGGGCTGATCGCAAAAGGAACACCGCGGCTCGAGAGAAGGCTCACGCATTACTTGTTCTCCTGACGCTTTTCGCGCGGAAAGGGCTTGATCACTTCGTCAATGATGCCGTACTGGCGCGCCATCTCCGCGTCCATGAAAAAGTCTCGGTCGGTATCGCGCTCGATGCGCTCCAAGGGCTGGCCGGTGTGATAAGCCAAGATTTCATTCAGGCGCTTGCGCAAGCGCAGGATCTCTTCTGCCTGGATCTGGATATCGGTGGCCTGGCCCCGTGCCCCACCCAATGGCTGATGGAGATGGATAGTGGCATTGGGGAGCGCAAAGCGCCGGCCGGGCGCGCCTGCCGCCAAAAGGACGGTGCCCATGCTGGCCGTGCTCCCGATGGCGATGGTGGAGACAGGCGCTCGCACCACCTGCATCGTATCATAGATGGCCAAGCCCGCATAGATGACGCCCCCCGGCGATTGGATGTACAGTTTGATCTCGCGCTCGGGGTCTTCGCGATCCAAAAAGAGGATTTGGGCGACGATTAACCCGGCGACGTTATCATCAATGGGCGTGCCCAAAAAGACGATGCGCTCTTTGAGCAGGAGCGAATAGATATCGTAGGCTCGCTCGCCGCGCCCGGTCGATTCGATGACCATTGGGATAAGTGCCCTTGGGTCCATAGCGATCTCTCCTTTCTCAGGCCCCACAGGTGGGGCCTCAAAACCCGCCTAGGCCCCGCTCGGTTCGGCGGAAGTTCCCGCTTCACCCTCCGAGGCCCGTGCTTCAGCAGCCGTTTCCGTCGTTTCCGAAGGCCCTTCGGCAGCCTTGAGCGCAGCGGCTTCTTCTTGGCGGCCCGTGGCGAGGAGCGCCAGATACGTGGCCGCCTTCTCCGAAAGCGCACGGCTCAGGATCCTGACCATCGCGCCGCGCCGCAACATCTCCCGCGCCGCCTCTTGCGCTCGCTCTTGAGTGCCATAGGTCATCAGGAGGCGGAAGTACCACGCGTTGAGGGCGTCATTCTGCTCTTTTTCCGAGAGGGTTAACCCCTCGGCTTTGGCCAATTCCGAAAGGACCAAATCTCGCGCGATGTTGCGCATCGCTTGAGGGGTCAAATCTTCGCGCAGCCTCGGCTCGTTGGTGCCCATCAACCGCAGATAATTCTCGAAGGAATATCCCAGACTTTCGGCCATCACGCGGCGCTCGCTCACCAGGCGATCCAATTCATCGCGGAGCATCACGTCAGGGTAATCGAACTGGCTGATCTCGATAAGCCGTTCGACGGCCTCTTCGATCTCTTGGGCACGCCGCGCCCGCTCTTCTTCCTGCTTCATCTCCTCGGCGAGATGTTGGCGCAACGCTTCGAGCGACTCGAATTCGCCCTCCAATTTGGCGAGTTCGTCATCCAAGGGGGGCAGTTTCACCTCCGAGACGCGCAAAAGCGTCACGGTAAAGGCGACCTGCTTGCCTGCCAGGTTCGCATCCTCGTACTCTTCGGGGTAACTGAGGGTAAACTCGCGCGTTTCGCCCGCGGTCATGCCAAGGATGGCCTCGGCGAAGCCGGGGGGATCCATCTGGGCCGTTATATCTTGGGCAAATTCCGTGCGATTGATGACCGTTTGGCCCTCTACCTCGCCACGGATGTTCATCAGAGCCTCATCGCCCATGGCGAGGGGGCGCTCCACCGTGATGACCTCCGCATGGCGCCGGCGGATGCGCTGTAACGCCTCATCCAACGCCTCGTCGGAGATCGAGATGGGGGGCTTGGGTTCAAGGGAGATGCTCTTATAGTCTCCCAGCGTCACTTCGGGCACCAGCGAAACGCGCACCTTGAGCGTGACGGGGTCTTGGCTGGCGATGGACATCTGCTCCCGCGTGAGCGGCTCAATGGCCGCCTCTTGGATGGCCTGTTCAAAAATCTTTTGAGCCTCGTGCTCCAGCGCCTCGTTGAGGATGATTTCACGGCCATAAATGCGCTCAACCAGGGCATAGGGTGCCCTGCCGGGCCGATACCCTCGCACGGGCCGATAGCGCGAGATGCGCTGAGCGGCCTGGCGCATCGCTTGCTCCAGGAACTCGGCATCTGGTTCGATGGTCAATTCCACTTCTCTAGGGCCAACTGGCACTGTGCTAACTTTCAAGGCCATGCCTCCGCATTAGGATAGCGCATTTTTCGGCACTTGGCCGAAAAAACACTGGTGCGTATCTCAAGAAAAACGCTGGCTCGCGGGCGACCTCCGAGAACCAGCGCCGTGCAAACGGGCCGTTACGTCGCGTTGAGCGGAAGACGAGATTCGAACTCGCGACCCTCTCCTTGGCAAGGAGATGCTCTACCACTGAGCCACTTCCGCATCATTTTAGCGAGTGGGGAAGGAGAGACTTGAACTCTCACGGATTACTCCACGTGATCCTAAGTCACGCTCGTCTGCCAGTTCCGACACTTCCCCACGAACGGGGGAACCGCCCTTCCCCACCGATGAGCCGCCCAGGACTCGAACCTGGAACCAACTGATTAAGAGTCAGTGGCTCTGCCGATTGAGCTAGCGGCCCCAAATGCCTTTCGCCTCGAATCCCTTCGAAGACGCCCAGGACGTGCTTATTATAGGCGGCTTGGCCTTTGCGTCAAATTATCGTGAGTTAAAGGTGTGGAACCCTTTGGCCCGCACGCAAAACGGGAGCCTCGCCCTCCTAGGGTGTGGGAAGGCCCTACGGACTTTTGGAGGGGTGGAAGGGTGGCGCGCCTCTCCCAAAAAAGCCACCGCCCTCTGCGGGGCTTTGCAGAGGGCGGCGGCTTTCGTAAGGAGGTCAGGAGCGCAATCAGCGGGAAATGATCTCTTCGGCCTCGGCGCGGTAGGCGTCCATCACGTAGGCGATGCCCGTTACATCGGCTGCCTCGCGGGTGAGGGCCATCAAGTCTCGGCGGGAAATCGTTTTGAGCGAAAAGTTGCGGCTGCCCGCCATCAATTGCTGCAAGCCGACGCGGAGTTTATCCACATAGGTGTACCAGCCGATGGCGCCGAGGGGCATCTCGTCAATGGCGGAGCCATAGCGCGCCTTGAGCGTCTCGTACATGATAAAGATCTCTTCGACGGAATTGCCATAGGCTGAGACGGTGCGCGGCAGGTTGCCCTGTTTGAGCCAAAGGCCGATGTTCTTGCCCACCATACCGGGGATCATGATGGCGCGACCGAGGCAAACGGCCTTGACGTAGGGCGCGCCGAGCGCGAGGGCCTTGAAGATGTGGTCCTCGGTGGAAAGGCCACCGCCGATGGCGATATCGGGGATGTAGGCGCCGCGGGCGGCGAGTTTCTCGCAGAGTTGATAGGTCATCGCCTCGAGATACACGGTGGGCACACCCCATTCCACCATCATACGCCAGGGGCTCATCCCAGTGCCCCCACCGGCGCCGTCAATGGTTACCAGGTCCACTCCGCAATCGGAAGACCAGCGAAGCGCCATGGCGAGTTCGCGCATGGGGTAGGCGCCCGTTTTGAGGGTAACGCGCTTGGCGCCCAATTTGCGCAAGCGCTCCACCTCGCGCCCAAAAGCCTCTTCATCCACAAAGCCTAACCGAGAATGACGCTCAAACTGCTTGATGGCGCCGTCACGGTAGGCTTTCTGAATGGCCTCCGATGAGGGGTCCGGCGTGACGAGGTATCCGCGCCGCTGAAGTTCCAGGGCGCGCTCGAGAGAATCCACCTTGATCTCGCCGCCGATGCACTTGGCGCCCTGGCCCCACTTGAGTTCGATGGTCTCGACGCCCAATTTTTCGATGGCGTATTCGGCCACGCCAAAGCGCGTATCCTCGACGTTCATTTGGACGTGAATATCGCCGTATCCCTCGTACCACCGCCGATAGATCTCGACGCGGCGCCGCAATTCGGGCGATTCCACGATTTTGCCCTTGTCGTTCAGTTGGAGGCCAGGGTCAATGCCGCAGACGTTCTCACCACAGGTCAGCACCACGCCCGAGATGGCCGCACCCACGGCAAAGTGCTCCCAGTTGGCGCGGGCGATCTCGGTGGAGCCAAGCGCGCCGCTGATAATGGGCATGCGCAGTTTTTCGCGGTGCTCGCGGCCGATCTCCAGTTCCGTATTGACCATGGTGAACAGGGTGTTATCGGGCGAGGGTTCCACATCTTCTGGAAGGCCATAAGCCCCCAGGGCATACCCTTGGATGTTGAAATGCGAAAAATCTACAGGGTAATCTTTATCGCCACCGGCCGTGATGGTGCCAAAGGGGCTGGGGTAAAGGACCTCGCGCCCTCGGAAGGTGGTCTTGAAGATTTCGCAATTCCCGGTGCAGCCATCAATGCAGCGGGTGCAAAGCCCCGAACTGGGCACGACATCGCGCGAGCGGTTGGTCGTCTGCGTGATGTCGTTCGAATTAGGCCGTGCCAAGTTTCCCATATCTCCAACGTCTCCTCTCTAAAGATGGTCTCGGCCAAAGCGAGCCGAACCCTTCGGCCCGTTATGGCAAAGAATCAGCCCATAAGGAAAGTACCGCCTTGGGGAATCCACAGCATTGAGGGGAGCCACGTGCGGTGTGGCCGTGTGAGCCATACAACTCGCCTAAAGGTGGGGCAAAACCTTCATTACCATAGCACAAATCGTCCTGGAGTGCATCCTCCATATGGGGGATTGCAAACCCTCGGCCTACTCCATTTGGAGTATAGGGCGCCGCCCATCAGTCAATTAGCCCGTAACGCACGGCGCAGACGGCGGCTTGGGTGCGATCTGAGACATCGAGTTTTTGGAGGATGTTTTGCACGTGCGTCTTGACCGTGGTAGGGCTTAGAAAGAGGCGTTCGGCGATTTCTTGGTTGGTAAGGCCCTCGGCCATCAGCCGCAGGACCTCGATTTCGCGCTCGGAAAGGCGAACCCTTGGCGGGTTAGAAGGGGCGTTTTCGGCCAATAGGTGGCTCATCCGTTTTAGAAGTTGTGGCAACATGCTCGGGGCAATGATGGCACCGCCCTCAGCCGTCACGCGCACGGCGCGCACCAATTCGTCGCGCGAGGCATCTTTGAGGATGTACCCCGCCGCGCCCGCCGAAACGGCGCGCATGAGATAGTCTGGGTCATCATAAAGGGTTACCATGATGACGCTCGTTCGGCTGGAGACGCGTTTGATGGCTTCCAAGGCGGCGATGCCATCCATCCCGGGCATGCGCACGTCCATCAAGACGATGTGTGGGGCACGTTCCATCACCAGCCGCACGGCCTCGTGGCCGTCTCCGGCCTCTCCCACCACGGCGATATCCGGCTCGGGGCTGAGCATCGAACGCAGCCCCTCTCGCACGATGGCTTGATCGTCCACCAAAAGGACGCGAATCATCTCCCCTCCGGAGAGGCGATTTTAGGGCGTGGCAAGCGCACGGTGATGGTCGTCCCCTGGCCTGGAGCGCTCTTGATGAGGCATTCTCCGCCAAAAAGGAGGGCACGCTCGCGAATGCCCACCAACCCGATATGTAGGCCTTTTTCCGGCTCCGTCGAGACGGATACCGGGTCAAACCCCTTACCCCAATCCCTTACCGAAAGGACGATATGTTCCCCCTCTATGCGCAGGGCGATGTGCAGGCGGTCAGCCTCGGCATATTTGCGCGCGTTGTTTGTGGCTTCTTGCACGATGCGAAAAAGGCCCGCCTCCAGCGTGGGCGGCAGGGCTTCCCAGCGCGGATCGATCTCTAAGGTGACGTGCCAATTCTCTTCAGCCGCCAATTGCGATACATAGGCGCGCAGGGCATGGGCCAGGCCGAAATCATCCAGGCCGGCTGGGCGCAATTGGCCGATGAGGCGGCGCGCCTCATAGATGGCCTGCTGAAGGATCTGGATGCCGCGGGCCAGTTCCTTCTCTTCGACGGTTGGGTCACGCCCACGCCAGGCTTGGGCCGTCTGCAAATGCTGAAACGAGGCCACGATCAACTGCACGAGGCCGTCATGTAGATCGAGCGCCAGTTGGCGGCTTTCTTGTTCGACGTTCAGAATGAAGCTATCCACAAAGGAGCGCAGTTGGGCCTTTTGGCGGTCGCTTTCGCGGTAAAGGTGGGCGTTATCCAAGGCGATGCTCGCCTCGGAGGCCAAGTAGCCGAGGAGCGTCCGTGACCCTTCGTTATGCAGGCGCCCATCGGGGGCGTACACCTCGAGCGTACCGAGGCATTCTCCCCGGAGGACGATGGGCGCTATTGCTGCGCTGACGGGCAGGGCGGCTTCGAGGGGCCACTCAAGAGATAGGATCTCGCGCCTTTCCGTCGCCTCGCGGCGGGCCTGGGCCAAGGCTGTTTCCATGCCTGGCGTAGGCATCTCGCCGCGCAACATTTCGACCGGGGGACATTCCCCAAAACAACGCAGATGCAAGGCACTGGCCTCGACGTCAAAAAGGCGCATCGCCGCCGCGAGGATGGCCTCGTATACTTGCTCGATGACCAGGCTGGAGCCGATCTCCTGGCTCACGCGAAAGAGGGCCATCAGGCTTTCAAGGTTGCCGCGCAGAGATTCGTACAATCGGCTTTGCTCTTGAAAGCGCGCATTGAGGGCCGCCAGTTCCTCATTGCGCCGGCGCAGAACGGCGTTCACGGCATGGAGGGCATCGCGTATCTCGGCGAGTTCGCGGTTTTTATCGGCAAGGGCGCGGACATATTCCTCATACCCCTCCGCGCCGGGTGGGATGGGCGCGATGCGAATTTCGCCATCTACCACCTCGACGCGATGAGGTTGGAACATCCTCTCGGCATAGCGCCCCCATACTTTGAGGGGCATCAGCGTGAGGCCATGGGCGCTACGTTCCAAACGGATAAAGATCTGCGTGCAATCTCGAATAGCCGCGATGGCGTTCCGTTCAAAGTGGCCGCGCGTGAGTTCCCAATAGGCCACCGAACGCCGCTCATAAAGAAGTGGGCACCACGTCTCAAAGGCACGAACGATATCCGCCTCTTGGGGGAGCCAGGGGGTCAGCGTCATGAGCGGCTCAAAGATATAATAAGCCAGGGCTGGGGCCTCGGTCGCGCGACGCACAAAAGCCTTTACGAGGGAACCCTCTCCGGCCAGTTGGGCCACATCCCATATCAGAATGCCCTTCTGCTCGAGGAGGAGATCGTCCAAGGAGCCTGAAGAGCGCACATAAATGAGGGGGATCCCTTCGCTCAGCGCGAAACGAACCGCCGAGTGGACAAAGGGGCGGTAATCTCGTACGCCATTCGAATAGAATACAACATTATCGCCAGCGCGCACCTCCTCAAAAAGGGCATCGAGCGCTGGCGAACCGGTCGAAAAACGCCCTTTTTCGCCGCTCAACGAAAGGGTCATCGCAAAACGGGCATGCCTAACGGCTTACCCTCGCACTCCTTTTAGCGGGCCTCCTCAAAGGGGCTTTACAGGAAGTTAGTGCTGTTTGAGGAGACCGTTCACATATTGGATAAATTCCGGGTTCGCCCCCTCAGCGATGACGACTTGGTCATCCTGCCGCGAGACTTGCAAAAGTTTCTCGCGCACGCGGCGGGCGAACAAGCCCAAGAAACCGCCCTCTTTGCGCACACGGTAGAACGTGACGGTATCTCCCGAGAGTTCGACCGTGTACTCCGTATTGGCCAACTTGGCCTGCATTTCGGTATAGAACTGGCGCATTGTCCCATGGCTTACCCAGTTCTTGAGGCGAGTGACTTGCTCATCCATCGCGCTTCCTCCCGTGTCAGTTGATGCGTGATGCTCGCGCCATCTCCATCTATGCGCCCAATGGGGCGCCAAGGTAAACTCATTATAGTCATAGGTTCGTGAAAAAGCAAGCAAAATCCCCCAGGAACTGCCGAAACAAAGGACACATTTTCTTTACAAAATGGTTTCGCAGAATATGATGATGAATGCTCAGGCGGGGCAACTTGTACGGCATCGTTGGGTTATAAAGGGTGGAGGCTCAATCGCTAAAGGGGGGAGGCTAACATGTTCAGCGATATTGCCGTCGTGTTGGCAGGGTATTTGCTAGGTTCCATTCCTTTTGCGTACCTCATCACACGCCTGGTAACGGGCAAAGATATCCGCTTTGAGGGCGAGGGCAATGTGGGGGCGCGGAATGTGCTCCACGTGGCTGGGCCAGCGGCGGGCCTTGCCACGCTCCTTTTGGATGCGGGTAAAGGCGCGGCCGCGTATTATGTAGGGCACCGTTGGGGGTCTAGCCATATCGCACTGTACTTGACGGGCTTTGCCCTCATGTTGGGGCACGGCTTCCCCGTATGGCTGGGTTGGCGCGGAGGGAAGGGCCTCGGCCCGGCGAGCGGCTTCCTTCTGCCAATGTGGCCATATTCCGTGCTCGCGACGGTGGCTATCCTCATCGTGGCGCGGCGGATCATCCCCGATTTCAACCTGGCCTTTGCGGTAGCAGGAACTGCGTTCCCCTTCCTGACCCTGTGGGAGGGGAACGATCTCGAGGGGCTGGTGTTCATTGTGCTCTTTTTGGGGATGGCCGGCCTTAAAAAGGTGGTGGATTTACCCCATGAGCGGGCCATTCGTGCCAAGAGCGGCTGGGTAGAGGGCCTTGCCCATGCGCGCCAGGCGCGCCGCCACAACGATACCTAAAACCAAGGGGGGAATGTGCTCATTTATCAAACGGGGATGACCCTCATTGCCTTGTATATCTTTTTGACCGCGCTTTACAATCTACGCCATATGCCACGCCTGCCCTCGGGCGAGGCCTTGCCGGCCGAAAAACCGCTGGTCTCCGTGTTGATACCGGCCCGCAACGAGGCGCGCAACATCGGGGCTTGCCTGGAATCCCTAGTGGCGCAGGATTATCCCAATCTGGAGATCCTCGTGCTCGACGATGATTCCTCCGATGAGACGGCAAGCATCGTGCAAGAGATCGCGGCGCGCCATGCTCAGGTTCGCCTCATTCGGGGGCGGCCCCTTCCCCCAGAATGGCACGGCAAGGCCTGGGCCTGCTATCAACTCGGCCAAGAAGCCCAAGGCGAATGGCTCCTCTTTGCCGATGCGGATACGCGCCATCAGCCGAATGCCATTTCTTCGGCAGTGGCGTTGGCCAGCGCGCGAGGCTTTGACCTCGTAAGCCTTTTGCCGGATATGGGCCTCAAGACCTTTGGCTTGCGCGTCATTATGGCGATTATCCCCTTTGTCTTTATGGCGTGCGTACCCTATTGGCTCTTTACCGAATCGCGCTCGCCGAACCTCGTGGCGGCTCTCGGCCCGTTCATGCTCTTTCGCAAAAAGGTGTATCAGGCTTTTGGTGGGCATGAGGCCGTGCGCCGCGACATTGTGGACGATGTGTTCATCGCGCGATGGGTGAAAAGGGTAGGGGGGCGCGTTGCTTTGGTGGAAGGGGTATCCGTCTTGCGCGTCGAGTTCTACCAAAGTTTCGCGGAGGCCTGGCACGGCTTGGCCAAAAGCGCTTTTGCTGCCTTTGATTACTCTTTGATCGGGTTCGTTTTGGCCATCGCCGTTTTGGGAACTGCTCTCCTTGGCCCTTACGTGGCCGTTTATGGGGCGTTGCGGCTCGGCTGGCTGGATTGGGCCCATCTGGGGCTTCCGCTCGTGCAGATTCTCCTCGTATGTGGGGCGATGGGGGTTATTCACGAGCGCTTCTCGGTGCCCAAGCGGTATGGTCTTTTGATAGCGCTTACCGTGACCGTGGCGATCCTCTTTGCGATGGATTCGGTGGCCCATAGCCTCTTTGGCCCTGGCACGGTTTGGAAGGGGCGCGCTTACCAGTTCAGGGGGAGATGAAAAGAAGATAGCCCCCGATATGCCTTGCCGGGCGGGTTAGGCCAGTCTCTCACGAGGATACACCTCTTCAACCAAAAGGCCCTCCAT
>Ga0315298_1005346_pt1 | contig 18338 bp, 14 predicted proteins | sample WHS_1_MG_FD_203077 | JGI IMG/M metagenome (GOLD analysis project Ga0315298, IMG submission 203077) | Extremophilic microbial mat communities from Washburn Hot Springs, YNP, Wyoming, USA - WHS_1_MG | ecosystem: Environmental > Aquatic > Thermal springs > Hot (42-90C) | place: USA: Wyoming...
CTCGCTTGACTGGAGAGATGTTTCCCACTAAGTTTTTTTATTTATAGCGGATTTGTAAACGCTGGGGAACGGGAATGTGGAAGAGGTAAAAAAATAAAAAGAAGAAAAAACCGACGCCGCGACATGGTTATAGTAATTTGTGTTTAGAGGAAGCATTGATTATAGACAAAGCGTGTTAACCGCTATTAAACAAAGGAGAAGTTTACCACGCCGTAAAGGACTACGGCGGGGCTTTTGAATCAGCACAGGATGTGATGATGAAAAAGCCATATAGTAAAAAGGCGAGTGTAGATAAAGTATTAAGGTTAACACCATTGGTATAGAAAAAGAACTGGCCAATAAAGCGGTGTCGGCGACTCTTTCTTTGCACACTTTCTTTCTGGTCGTTCAGAAAGAAAGTGTGAAGGGTTTCCCCTTGACCTTGCTCGGGGCGAAATGCCTCCTGCATTTCTTGGCGTAAAGGTGGGTAGGATTTTCCTGTGGGTGCAATTGCAAGACATTCGACGGAAAGATGATGACAATGACCAGAAGTATAAGCCACAGCGGGTATTATGTAGGTATAGAAGATAAAAAAATAAAATAAAAAATAACACCGTGCTCAATGGTAAAAGCAACACTCCGCCCTCAACGACCGCATCCTGCGGTCTCGATAAAGGCGAGGAGGTGAAAACTGAGGACAACCCCCTAACCCCCTTTAATAAGGGGGATTTGGAAAACGCCCTCGACTTTTATTATAGACAGTCTTGGAACAAAGATTTAGAAGATACTCGGCGTTGCGACACGGATATAGTAATTTGTGTTTATAGAAAGTATAGGTATAGATAAAGTGTGTTAACCGCTATTACATAAAAGAAAAGTTTACCACGCTGGAACGGATTCCAGCGGGGATTTTGAATCTGGACAGGAAGTCCAGATGAAAAATCCATATTACGATAAGGAGAAGTTGTTTTTAAACTATTAAGGTTAACACTATTGGTATAGAAAAAGAATTGGCCGATAAAGCAACGCCGACGGGTTTTCTTTCGGTTACCTTTCTTTTGCCCGGACAAAAGAAAGGTAACAATTGGTTTCCCCTCGACCCTGCTCGGGGCAGGCTTTTTTGGTTACTTTTTCTTTGTTGCTGGAGACAAAGAAAAAGTAACATTCCAACCACAAATGTTATGGTTTAATAATTGTCCGATAAAGCGGTGTCGGCGATTCTTTTCCCTCGACGAAGCCTGTACTGAACGAAGTGAAGTGCTCGGGACATGCTTTGCTTACTTTCTTTCTCATCGTTGAGAAAGAAAGTGTGAAGGGTTTTTCACCGCTCCCGAGCCTGAGCAGTTGCATTACAAACTTTGCGTAGCGTGGGCGGAAGTCCTTTTCTTTGGGGGCTACCTTTTCTTTTGGGACGCTTGCCAAAAGAAAAGGTAGCAAAAGGTTTTCCCACTGTTTTTCCAAAAAAACAGCGGAAGGGAAGATTTCTCAGGAGCGTAGCAGGGAGAGAGAATCGAAATGACAGGATGGAGAGAGCAATTCTGATTTTTTTGTGTTATAATTATAATCTTTATAAACTATTTTGATATGAAAATTTTGAACAAATACAAAAATATTACAGGATAGGAGATAGTTATGACTAGCCTCAAGGAAATTATTGAAAACAAAAAAAGCGAAATTCTTGAACTTAAAAAGAAATATGGGGAGCATATTGATGTCAAAGCAATAAAGCATCCATCATTTATTGCGGCTTTAAAAAAAGAGAATGCGCTTTCCATCATTGCAGAAATAAAAAGAAAATCGCCCTCGCACGGTATTATGGAGCAAAAAGATTCCGTGATAGAAATTGCAAAAGAGTATGAAGAGGGTGGGGCAAACGCAATATCTGTTCTTACGGACAAAAAATTTTTTGATGGAAGTTTTGAATTTCTTTCAGCAGTAAGCAAGGTTATCTCCATTCCTGCACTTTGTAAGGATTTTATCCTAGATAAAATCCAGATAGATCTTGCAAGGCTCTCCGGCGCCTCGGCAATTCTTTTGATAGCAGAAATTCTTGATGATAGAAACCTGCACGAACTTTATGAGTATGCAATTTCTTCTGGTATAGATGTTCTTCTGGAGGTACACGAAGAAGAAAACATAAAAAGGGCTTTAGAGATGAAAGCTCCTATTATAGGAATAAATAACCGTAATCTAAGAACAATGCAGGAGGATTTAAACTATTCATTAAAGATGATAAAATATCTTCCAGAAGAAGCAGTAAAGCTAAGCCTCTCTTCTTTCAGAACAAGAGAAGATGCAATTAAAGCCGCTAGTGCTGGTTTTGATGGAATCCTTGTGGGAGCATCGCTTATGAAATCTCAGAACAGAAAAGAGGCTTTAAAGGAGTTTTTGGGGATAAGGAGAGAAGGAAATAAAACAAAAGAAATTTGATTTTTTTATTTAAAAAATTCTATTCTCTATTAATGGAATAGGAGGAAATTCCTATGGTTTTGTTTGGAATCTACAAAAACGGAAAGATAAAAATATTGGGGGATAAACTACCGAAAGTACAGGCAAATTTTGAAATTCGCTTGCTTGAACAGACTGAAAAACAGAAAAGGAAAAAAGAAGCTCTACGCTTTTATTTCAGCAAAGGAAAGTTATTAATCGCCGATCTTCGACGAGAAAATATTTATGAAGATAGAATATGATGACTACTTCATAGATACGAATGTTTTAGTCTATCACTCTTTGCAAGAATCAAATTTTTACAGAAAATCAAAATATATGAAGGTTTACTTTACTAAATAGAAAAACATAAAATTACTGGTAAGAAAATTTTTGACCTGAATATTTATCTTACGATGAAACAAAATGGAATTTCAAAAATTATTACAGCAAGCGAAGAAGACTTCTTATCATTTGATGGAATTGATGTATTTAATCCGTTTAAATGACAACTGGATAAAAATATTGAATTTTATTTAACAATCTATTCCACCAATAACACCTCATCGCTTTCGATAGAATGCCTTCTTATGCTATGAAACTTCTCTACTAGCTTTTCTACCGTTAAAGACTTTTTTTCATCACCGCTAACATCCAAAATAATCTCTCCCTCGTCCATCATCAGGAGGCGATTACCGAGTTCAATGGCCTGCAACATATTATGTGTAACCATAAGCGCAGTAAGTTTATTCTCTTCTATAAAACGGCGGGTTAAATCTAAAACTATTTTTGCATTTCTGGGGTCAAGGGCGGCTGTATGCTCATCCAGAAGAAGCAACAAAGGCTTTGAAAGAATTGCCATTAAAAGCGTTAAAGCCTGTCTCTGCCCTCCTGATAAAAGTGAGACAGGTTCCTTGAGACGATTCTCAAGATTCATCCCAAGAAGCTTTAGCTTATCCCTGATTTCTTCTCTAAGTTCTTTGTTTAAACTTATGGCAAGTCCTCTTAATCCCTTTCTCATCGCAAGTGCGACATTCTCCTCAACAGTCATTCCGGAAGCTGTGCCAAGAAGAGGATTTTGATATATACGCCCTATATAACATGCCCTCTTATATTCATCTTGTTCTGTAACATCCCTGTCATTTACATAGATACGCCCATTAGTTGGCAGAAATGTCCCGGCTATAAGATTAAAAAGGGTGGTTTTACCTGAACCATTACTTCCTATGATTGTAATAAAATCCCCTTCATTTACTCTGAGATTTATACTTTTTATTGCCTCCTTTTCATAAGGAGACCCTTCGTAAAAAACTTTTCTAAGATTTTTCAGTTCAATCATAATTCTTTCTCTTTTGATTTATTTTCAATCTCGAAAGAAACAAAAATAGCAATATAAGTGCACCCGAGATAAACTTGTTATCATTCGGATTTAGCTTTACAAACCCATAACCAAAAGACATACCCATAAAAAGAATCGCTCTATAAATAATAGAGCCAATTATAGCAGCAGTAGTTTTAATCCAGAGTCGCCTTGAACGGATAAAGAATTCCCCAATTAAAACCGAGGCAAGTCCCGCGATAATCGTTCCAGGACCCATTCCAACATCTGCAAAACCCTGATACTGAGCAGCAAAAGCCCCGGAAAGAGCAACAATCCCATTGGAAATGGAAAGGCCTATTATTTTTAGCACTTCTGGATTTATTCCCTGTGCTATAACCATCTGTTCGTTACTTCCGAGGGCCCTAATTGCAAGCCCAATATCAGTATGAAAAAACAAATCCAGAAGAAGTTTGATAACAATAATACTGAAGAGGCACAATATTAAAATTGCAATTTCTGATGAAAAAAAATTTCGGGTAAGATGTGCAATAACGGTAAAGATGGTTTCATTCTTTAATAGTGGAAGATTCGGACTTCCCATAATTCTAAGGTTGATGGAATACAGCATCGTCATTGTAAGAATACCGGCAAGGAGATTTGGTATTTTTAATTTATTGTGAATAATGGCTGTTGCTGCTCCAGCTATAGCTCCTCCAGCAAAGGCAAGAATAAGAGAATAAAAAAAGCTATACTTATTTATAATCGCTATAGCCATAATAGCCGCGCCTGTAACAAAAGAACCATCCACTGTAAGATCAGGAAAATCCATTATTCTAAAGCTTATGTAAACCCCAAGTACCATTATTCCATAAACAAGCCCTTCAATAATTATAGCTTCCATGTAATACCTTCTATTGTGCTTTCTTTAGAACTTTCCCATCCTGAATAATAGTATTTGCATTCTTTAAAACATCTTCCGGTATCGTTATAGAAAGTTTTTTTGCCACATCAAGATTAATTAAAAGATCAATATCCGAAGGATCTGTCATAAACCTTGTTCCCATTTCGGATACCTTTTTCCCTTTAAGGATCTCTATAGCCATCTTACCTGTAATTCTTCCCATCTTATAGTAATCAAAACCCCATGCTGCAAGAATATCCATTTTCTCGGCCGATGTCGGATCTGCAGAAAAAATAGGAATCTTATATTTTATTGCAAGTTCAGATATATAGGCAAGGGCAGAAACCACAGTGTTATCCGTACTTACATAAATAGCATCGATTCTGTTAATAATACTTTGGGCCGCCTGCTTTACCTCTGAGCTGGATGTCACTGTAGCTTCCACAACCTCAAGGCCAAGCTCTTTACAAACCTCTTTTGCTATATTGGCTAAAACCACAGCGTTGGCTTCATGACTTGAGTAAATAAGCCCGAGTCTTTTGATCGGTTTAAGCCTTACAAGAAGACTTATCTGTTCCTTAACAGGAGTCATATCGGAAACACCCGTAACCCAGGGATCCCCGGGAGAAATAGAAGCAACAAGCCCTGCTTTTACCGGATCCGTTACTGCAGAAAATAAAATAGGCGTGCTCTTAAGTGTATTAACAAGAGCCTGAGCAACAGGAGTTGCTATTCCTATTGCAACAGCAACCTTTTCGTTTTTAAATTTTGCAGCTATAGAACCTGCTGTATTAAGATCCCCATTGGCATTTTGAAGGTCAAACTCTACCTTAATCTTTTGTTCCACTATCTCATCAACTATTCCCTTCTCGACTGCATCCAGCGCCGGGTGCGACACAATCTTAGAAATACCGATTATCTTCTTTTCTCCAGAAGAACAACCAACAAGAAAAGTAAGTATTAATATAGAAAAGTAAATCTTTATTCGATTCATAGCACACCTCCCAAAAAAATATTATTGTAATTTTATATCAAAATAGTTATAAAAAATCATAAAATCACTTTCTTTTTCCCTGTCATTCCGATTCTCCCTTTTCGCTTTTCTTATGGGAAACCTTTTGAACATAAAAGGAAGGGGAAATTTAAGATAAAACTTTTCTATCCTCCTTTTAAACAAAATTTTATACATTACCAGTGTTATAAAAACTCATATATTGAAAAATATATTCTTTTTTATATTTTAAAATAAAAAAAAGAAATATGCTATTCTTGAAGTTGTACAAGATTTCGCAACCATCTTTTTGAAAAAAAGCGCGGATAGCCTATGCAAAGTTTAAACAATTCTTCAATTCCTGCAAAAAGTACAATCCAGTAAATAGGAAGATGAAAAACGAAAGCTGCAACAAGTGCCGCAGGTATTCCTATAAGCCATGGACCAAGAGTATCAAGAATCATACCCGTTCTGGTATCCCCTCCACTTCTGAAAATACCCATAATAAGTAAGACATTTGAACTCCTTGCCCAGAGCAGTAGAGCTGAAACAAGCATAAGATTAAAGGCGAAGTCGTAACACAATGAATTTAGCTTATACATGGAAAGGAGAGGGCCTCTAAGCATTACCAGAATAGCTCCTCCAATTATTGAACCTCTAATTGTCATACCTATAAAATTCCTGCCATAACGAAAGGCCAAATCTTCTCTTCCTTCCCCAATTCTATTACCTATCATAATGCCAGCAGAATGGGCAATTCCCACAAAGAAAATAGAAACAAACCTTTCAATTGAAGAAACAATACTGACTGCCGCTACTGCCTCTGTACTGACCCGGGCATATATAGCCTGATATACCGAAGAAGAAAGTGCCCATATAATGGTTTGAGCAAACACAGGAAAACTAACAGATAGTATTTTCCAGAGATAAGCAAAATTAAAGGATATTAATTCCTTTATCTTTGCAGCAATAGGATATTTTTTAAAATAAGTAAAACCAATAACGATAAAAAGCTCTATGGCCCTCCCTATGACAGTACCAATAGCAGCTCCTGTGATTCCCATAACGGGAAACCCTAATTTTCCAAAAATCAGGCAATAGTTAAGAAAAATATTAGAAATCACTCCTGTAAGACTTCCTATCATTGGCAAATTCACCATACCTATACTTCGAAGAATAAATACATAAGTAAATGTTACAGCAGTAAAAATATAGCTCCAGCTTACTGTTTTTAGGTATTGCTTTCCAAGTCCTATAACTATTGGATCTAGCGTATATAAAGAGAGAACTCTCTCCGGAATTAAAAATGCTGGAATAAAGAAAGCAATGGTAACCAGAAAATTCAAGGATAACCCTATTCCAAGAATCTTTCGTATATTTAAGAAATCCTTCTTTCCCCAATATTGAGCAGAGAAAACAGCCACTCCATTTGATATGCCACAAATAGCCATAAAGAAAAGAAAATAAAATTGATTTGAAAGTCCCACAGCGGCTATAGAAAATTCCCCAAGCTGGCCTACCATGGCAACATCTGCATAATTTAGTGCTGCCATGATAAAATCCTGCAGTATGATTGGTACTGCAAGCGAAAAGACTCGATGATTAAAACTTTTAACCATAAAAGCCCCCTTCCCACCCATAAACAAAAAAAGCGTCATTTAATTCTAGATATAAATCACATTAATAATACTCCCAAAAAGCACATTTTGTGAATAAACTTTTGGTATGGATTTACTCATACTTTTAGTATGATTTTTATAACCCTCCGTTTTTCTTATCAGGAAATGGGGAATTAATGTATTGATTGATTTTTTCTTTCTTCCCTTTATACTATTCTCAAAAAGAAATTCTACTTTTAGTTAAGAAGGAAAAGATGGCAGGGCTCTTTGATTTAAAAGTCAAGCTTGGAGTGGATAATATTGAAGAAGAAAAGAAATCCAAACTCTTTAAAGATTTCAAAAAAGCTGGTGGTGATGTTGTAGAAGTTGAAGAATCCGAAGAAGAATGGACAAAAAAGAAACTAAAATCTCTTATAGAACAAAAAAAGGAAGAAGAAAGGAAGCTACGAGAACAGGAGGAACTTTTAGAAAAAGTAAGGCTTGAAAATCTTCGTAGAGAACAGGAACAAAACAAAACAAAATCAACCTCGGAGGGAACCCCTGTCATTGTAGGGAGTCGTCCGAAATTAGAATATTTTATAGAAATGTTATCTGCCCTTTTTTCCACATGGCTTGGAGGAGTTCTTACAATCTTCACAAATCGCATAAGTAAAAAATTCTTAAAGCTTTCAGGAGAAAATTTTAAAGAGCACATGATAGCATCTTACAAGATCCTTATGCCTATTTTCCTTCAAAATAATGACACATCCCGTCTTATACGAATGAAATTAAGAAAACTGGAAAAGCCTTACTACTTCGAATATCTATATAGATTTCTACTACTCTATGAGCAAAGTTTCTTTACCTTGATAGATGATCTTATATCAAAAAAGAAATATCCAGAAGAGACAGTGCCAATTTTTATAAAGCTTTATAAAAGAATATACCTCCTACTTCAATATCAGCAGGCTCTTCAGGATTCAATTACATATGTGCTATCCTGCGACATGGAGGTAAGACGCACTACCAGAACCTCAGTTGAAAATCACACCATCCTTCTAAAGAAGGCCATTGAATTTGTAATATCAGAATATTACGAAAAACTAAACCTACTGATTGATTATTATTTCAAACTGCGTACATGGAAAAATTATAATCTTGCCGGATCAGCGATTAATTTTATAGATTTTCTTTCATTCACAGAAGAAGACAAAATAGGATTCTACACTCGCAAATGGGAAATAGAAGATGATGAAGAAGAACAAAAAAGAAAAAAAGAAGAAGAAAAAAAATTAAAAGAAGAAGAAGAAAAACAGAGAGCAATTCTCCTGTCACAAGTTGAGAAGGGATTGGATTTTATTAAAAAGAATTTCTCACCAAGGGAATTACTTTCTCAGACACATAAAAGGAAGGATTTAAACCCTATATGGGAAATCAATGAGAAGGCTTTTGTTTTGCTCTCCCTGTTTAGATTTTTTGAAAAAGAATTTTCTTTTCTTTTCAGTTCCAACCGATATGAATTTGATTGGATCCAGAAAGAGGATGGAAAGGCTTTTGATGTAAAGAAAATCATAAGCGATCAATTTGCCAGAATACAGAACCTTAATCAAAAAGAGCATGACTATACCCGTCTTTCAATTATGATAAACAACCTTACAGGATTCAAAAGCTCTAAAACCATAACATCAAATCCCGAGGTTCAGCATGCCCTATCACAGCAGGAGGGAATTTATCGCTTAATGCTGGAAAATGCACGATTGATTATAGAAGAAATTATGCGTTTTCTCGGATATTTTGCCACTGATCCAGAAAAGATGAAAGAAGTAATTAAACATCCTAATGCGACTATTTCTCCGGAAACAGAATTTGCACCAAAGCGTATTGTTCATGGGAGAACTCTTGGAGAGTCCATCGAAATATGCTACGCTGTAACCTGTGCACTTTACTTTCTGGTTAAAGAAGGGGATCTATCAGGGTATGGATTATTTATAAAGGAACCAAAGCAGCTCGGAGAATTACTGGCTTAATCATATTCGGCTTAAACAAAATATCTCACTTTTGTAGTATTAAAAACTCCGTCCTTCTATTTTTACTTCTTCCTTCCTCGGTATTATTGCTTGCAAGAGGTTTGGTCTCTCCAAAACCCCTCGTTCGTAATCTTTCGGGGCTTATTCCATTCTTGATTAAATATTCCATTACTGCATCTGCTCTTTTTTCAGAAAGCTTCTGGTTATACTCTTTTGTTCCAATGTTATCAGTATGTCCCTGTATCTCCAGCTTTATACGGGGATTTCTCTTAAGCTGCGCTACTATGTTATCAAGTGTTTTTATAGATTCCCGGCGTAAATATGCCTGATTGAATTCAAAATAAATATTTGGGACCACTATGCTTTCTCCAACATCCAGTTCCTCAAGTTTAATATCTGGAAGAGAAATTGAAGGGGGAGATTTTAAAGTTTCTTCAAGAGATGGCTTTGGTAAAATATCCTCCACCTTTGCAACGCTTGATTCATTCCTGCCGGATTCAATGGATGGCGATTCATTCGGTACAGAACTTTGCATCTCAGGTTCATCTTCCCATTTCTCTTCAACCTTCCTTTTTTCTGGTAAAGGTTTTTCCTGAATCATCGCAATATTCTGTTTACTGGAAGATGTTTCCTCTTCCAGAGCAAGTTTATAACTTCCATCATTTCCATAAACAATTGGTCTATCATAGTAGGTGCCAACAGCATAAACATAATTTCCAGCTGGAAGTATCAAAGTTCCTCGAGAAGCCACTGGCTGAGAGGCTCCACCAGGAAATGGAGGTAAAAATTCCCAGATAGGATTTGCTTCTCCAAAACGATAAGCCCTTAAAGAGGTAAATATAATATCCTTATCTCCTACTTTTTTATTATAATTATAAGCCACATATATCTGGTCATTAACAGTTACAAAATATGGAGCAGATTTACTTCCAAAATCAAGTTCATATTTAACCGATCCATTTTCAGGTGATAATACAGCCATCCTTCTATTCCCTATTGTTAATAGAATCTCTCTGTCTGTAAAACCGGGGTTGGAAGTAATGTAATCATCGTATTCTCTTTGATATATTTCTGCACCATCACTTAAAGAAAGACAATACAGTTTTTTCCCGGAGGGAATAAAAAGCCTTCCCTGATATACAACTGGCGAAAATATCTGTAGAGGTATTTCAAGTTGTTTCCTCCATATTGTTTTACCCGTAAACTGATCGAGACATAAAACAAAGAATTGATTTTTTTTAAAATCCCTTGATTGCGTAAGTATCTTATCATCATAATATGTTGGAAAACCACTGTAGCTTTCTATTTCCTGATTTGACCATACAACATGCCCATTGCGAATCTCACGGGCTATAAAATTTTTCCTCGTTCCATAATAAATTATGTCCCCGGAGATTATCGGATCTGCATAAATCCCATCTATCACAGCAACCATTTTCTCGTTTTCTTGAAGTCCAGCCCTTGCCCACAAAATCCTTCCATTTGTCTTATCCATGCAATAGATGGCAGTGGCGTCAGAAAGAAAGAGCATCCCTCCTTTTATAATTGGATATTTTACTTTTCCTGGAACCCCTGCCTTACCCCGAAAATGACTTGATATCTCTGTAAGACTCATCTTCCACAAAAGCCTTCCTGTTTCCTCTTCAAGGCAATATACAATCTTATCCATATCAGAAAAATAAACCCTGCCATCTGAAACAATCGGATTAAACACATAATTTGAAGCCATAAAAAGCCATTTCAAGTTGTTATTTTTTACTATAATCTGATCGTTGTTTGCAGTAAAATATAGATTGCCCTTGTATATTGGCCAATCGGAGGAGTAACTTAATGAAGAGATGGCAACTATAAAGGCAAAACTCACAAAAAATTTTCTCATAAGAACCCTCCTGAATAAATGAATAACCCCTGCTATTTATCTTCCGCACTTTCCTTAATTATAAACTCTTCTTTATTATTTCTGCTAATACCTTCTCTTTCTCATACACTTTATAAGCGAGCATAGATACCCTTTTATAAACTTCCAGCCTTTTATCCTGACCTTTCATAACCTTAAGTTCTTCAGAAGCTCTTTTACATTCAATGGCAAAATCCCTCCAGGCTTTTATGGATTCATCCAGCACCGGTAATATTTTTAATATTCTTAAATCCCCTGTTTTTTTATATTCTTCAGAAAGATAATCCCTGAAAGCTTTTCTAAACGCCGAGCCACCCGTTCCATTTTCTTCTATGTTATAATACAAAAAATAAAAATTCAGCATTAAATAATTGTAAACGCGAATTCTTTTTTCGAAAAGATAAATTTCATTCGAAAGATTCTGAAGTCCCGAAAGCCCGGCACTTACAGGGATTCCATCCAGATCTAAAGCCTCTGGTTCTACCATATTTTTATATGCCTGCTTGAGGGATAACTCCAAAAACTTTTTCCGGTTAATATTATACGAAGACTCTTTTTTTTCTATATAATAATACTCGTATTCAGGAGGGTATAGTTTTAAAGAAGCTTTTCTTGCCATATCAAGATCAAAAAGGCTTATTGATTTAATAGTGTTATAGGAATTATCAAACACATAGGCGGTATTGCTTTCAGTATCAATCCCAAGCAATATAATATTATAACGCCCATCAGAAACAAAATCCGGCCCCGGTTTTCCTTTGTAGCGATAAGTTAGATAGCGTATGTCAACCCGAAGTACTACAGGAATACCCCTGCTTAAAAGAAGTTTTACCCCATCCCACGCAGATTTTGAGTCAGAAGGTTTTACAATGTGATAGTTTATACCCGCATTCTGAAAAAACTTTTCCTTAAGAAAAGGGCTTTTACAATCAAGTATTGAGAACTCCCCCTTCTGAAGATAGTATCCATATCCCCCTGCACCACCTATTATGGAAAGCTCATCAAAGTCATACCCCATAAAACGAAGCAAATTCTCAACACAACTACTTTCATAATTAATGCCTGTGTTCAAGACAACATTTGTTATAAAATACTTTTCTATCTTTGGCTTACCGTTTTCAACAGTTTCCCATGGCCTTGAACAGGAAAGAAACAGAATAAACAGCAGAAAAACATACTTCGGCATAGAAAATCCTTTTTTAGAAATCTATATTTAAGAACGGTTTTAAGAGATGAAAACTTAAAGAGATAAAAGTTTTAAGATTTTTAAAAAACAACCAACAGGGGCTGTCCAAAAAGTCCGTTTTTAAATAAAATGTTAACAACCACTTTTTGTACAGCTCCCTGTTGGTTGCATATTTGTACAAAAGTCGGGAAAGCTCTACCGGGTTAAAACGCAACACCTAAATATATAGGGATAATAAAGTTCTGAGCACTAAAACCTTTAGGAGCTTCTGAATACTTAAAATTCCATCCCTCCATACCAAGCCCGATACCATACACAAAAAGTTAATTTTTTGGTTCCATGTAGTACCCGGATACAGCTTTATACTTCACATCATTATCTGTGCCCACCATTATATTTAAATCCGGAGAACTAATAAAATTTCTATCGCTTGTAGGTATCATATATACATATTTCCCGGAAGCCAGATCTACACAGTTTAAGACATAGTACATACCACTGTTATCTATGGCCATAAACATAAGGTAATTCCCTCTCTTCTCCACAGAAGAAATCCCTCTTTTAAGGATCAATTTATAAGAATTCACAAAAGTTAGATCGGAAGAATTTATAAGAATCAAGCTGTCACCAGCAATCAAGGCCAACCAATCAGAACGATAAACCGGTTGAACACTCAATATCTTTGCATTTATCAGTTCTTTATTTGTAACATTGGCATTCGAAAGTATTTCTCTCATTTCTCTAATTACCGATGTTTTCAAGTCTAAACCAAGCATTAATATGCCATTTTCATCATACGCATAAATATTATTTTGATTGGTAAAGATTCCACTAAACTTTCTCTTGTTAGTGTAAATACCAATAATATTAGTAGTATCTATTTCCACTTCTTTAAACTCTGGAACTTTTGCATTTTTAACATTTGATGAGTTGTAACCCTGCTGGTTTTCTTGATTTGCATTTGGATTGTATCGTTTTCCCGTGGTATAATAGAGAAATTCTTTATTATTGGCAATATTTAAAAGTCTGGTACCCTGCTCCTTCTCGGTGTTAAAGATTTCCTTACCGGATAATTTGTCAAAAATCCTTATCCCACCATAGAAGTCATTCAAAAGTATTTTATCTCTTATGATTCTTGGGCGTAATTCGTTAAACTTTTGGGCAACATTAAAACTAAATGCTATAGATGGTGGAGTATAATATCCATAAGTAGAATACCTGCTATAAAAAGTAACCTTTGCTCCAGCAGCTGCAGCTGTAGCTCCGGCCATCAAGGCTAATAAAATGGATCCAGCAAAAGCAGAATCTTCATCACTGCTCCGTATTTCTTTTACCCACAATTGATTCCCTTCGTCTAAATTTATGCAGGCAAGATCAACAGAACTTAGATAGAGACGGTTGTTTTCAAGAGCATAACTCCAGAACATCTTATAAGGATCTAAGTAAGGAAAAAGTTCGTTGGGTTCTGAGTTTTCCCCTGTAGAAAAAGTCATTTTTAGCTTATTTTTCTTCTTTATAACACCGTCCTGAGAATTTATTATGTAAAAACTACCCTCACTTACAACATATTTCCTTATTAAATCATGCATCCCAAGACCCGCAACTATAAAAAGCTCTTTTCTTTCCGATAAATCCACGATTGGAAGGAAAAAATTGCCAAAATAAGATGCGGGAAGGTCATTAATTTCTTCGGTTTCCCATTTCTTTTGACCACTCTTTATATCATAAAAGTGAATCTTTCGCTTCGATATAAAAGCAAAGGCATTCAGCTGATCAAAACACTGGAAATGTATTATTTCTTTAGAAATGGGAATCTTATAGAGGATAGCTTTTGTAGAAAGATCAAGCGCCACAAGATTGGTACTATCACTATCATTTAAAAATAAAACTTGATTGGTTTGAGAAAATCCTAAAGCCACCTTCTTATATGTCCCTTCTACAACATTTTGCTTAAACTTATATTCTGCTATAAGACTACCTGTTTTTAAATCCACAACATTAACCGAATTCGATAATACAAAAATGGCTTTATCCTGTCCAATATTCAGGTCCAATTTTTCATACTCGCCCTTCAACTCCCAAACCTTTTGGGGAGCAGCAACATCTTTTGGTCTAACAAACTTCCCTCCACACGACTCTAATAAGACCAAAGCAAAAAGTAAAAATATCCATCTCTTTTTACCAAACATACAAAACCTCCTATTTTATTACAATTTGGTATAATCATATTCCAGATAATATACTCCGAAAGAACAAAAATTTTGCAAGCAAAACCACTTTTTTTCTGCGTAAGATCTCTACAATTATACTACCTTTTATTAAATAAGAAATCTCCCCCAATCTAAGGTTTAATTAGTAAAAATGCTACCAAATCTTAATCCTCGCCTACCGCTTTCATCTACCCCACAGTAATCCTTTTTCCAAGATTAAACTCAATTGAAGAATACCCTCTATTCAAAGCAACTGTAATAGGCATCTGCATTGAGGTTGGGCCCCAGAGCTGTCGAGGACCAGGACTTGAAAAATGATCCTCCTCTGCCCAGACACCCCGTCTTTCCTCAAAAAATTGGAAGGCAGGAGAATTCATTTCAACAAGCCCTTTTCGAATAACCATTTCGTCCTTGCCATGCCTTCTTTCTATATTCAAAAGCCCTGTCAAAGGAAGAGCTATAACTCTTCCTCCCCTATCAAGATCAGTAATAGAGGCAATATAGCCCGTTTTTCCATCAAGGATAAGAGAACCAGCGGCTAATCCTAAATTAAATGTATAGGCAGCATCAAAAAGAGTCGGAACACCACATCTTCCCTCATATCCAAAGAAATGATTGTTTGTGGAAAATTTTGACTCGGAGAACTTCTTAAATTCTGCTTCACTAAAATGCAGATGAGCGCATTCATCAGGATGTCTTTTCATTTCCTTCAATTTTTCTTCAACCATCTGTATAAGAAGCCTCTCTGTAGGTATTTGCGAAACCTGAAGGTTTCCATGAGAATCCCTTTCAAGAAGGAGCATCTTTTCTATTTCATCCGGAAGCGATGCCATAAGCTTGGCAGATTCTGCAGTAAGTTTTTTATATGTAAATTCCTTCTTCTCATTAAAATCCGAAATGCGTTCAATGTCTTCACTGTACTTTCCCATAATTTCGTTAAGTTCAGCGATAAGAACCTTCATTTCTGGAATAAACTCTATTAATCCCTCCGGGACAATAACAACACCATGGTTAATCCCTTTAGCCGCTCTTTTCGCAATTACATCACATATAGAGCTTATAATCTCCGATGTTGTCATCTTCCTTGCTTCAACCTCTTCAGAAATTAAGGTTACCGCAGCCTTTGTCTGCAGTGCAACCTCAAGAGCCACATGGCTTGCAGACCTTCCCATAAGCTTAATAAAGTGCCAGTACTTTCTGGAGGAAGGTGTATCCTGAAGAATATTTCCCACCATTTCAGAATAAATCTTTGTTGCGGTATCAAACCCAAAAGAGATTGGAAGGATGTCTCCTATTTGCAGGTCTCCATCTATTGTCTTCGGAACACCAATAACCTGAACCTTATCATCAAAAAGATATTCCGCAAGAATAGCAGCATTAGTATTGGAATCATCCCCACCTACTACAACAATACCATCTATCTTATTTTCCTTTGCAGTCTTTCTAACGGCAGCAAATTGTTCTTCTGTTTTTATTTTTGTACGATCCGTTCCAAGAAAGTCAAAACCTCCGGTATTAATGATTCGTGGAATATCTTCTTCTTTTACTTCAAAAACTTTTCCTTCAATCAGGCCTTTAGGACCATTCTTTATACCAAGAAGGGTATTATTCTTTCCAAGAACCTTTTTTAATCCAGCTATAACATTATGTCCACCAGCGGCTGGACCACCAGAGAAAAGGACAGCAACTCTTTTACCGCTTACCTTAAGTTCTCCTCTTTCCCCTTCAAGCACCTTGTTTTCGGTAAGTTTAACCGTCTTTGTAAATTCCTTTTTTACATTTTCAACATCACCTGTACCCAATACCTGATCTGTTTTTCTAAAAGTAGCAGGAACAATAGTATCATTCTTTAAAAATATCTCAGCTACAGACACAGGAAGCTTTCTGATTTCCCTTTCAAAAAGAGAATTATGATTTTCCTGCTCTTTCAGTTGCTGGATTAAATTAGACATATATCCTCCCATAATTTTAAACATTATATTCTAATGAAAATCTGGTATTTTTTCAATAAAATAGGGTATTTTTGAGCATGCTTACCCATCACAAAAAAGGTAGCTTTGACATTATATTCTTTTAATATATCTAATATTTTTTTGGTCGACTCAGGATTTGGACCATCATCAAATGTTAAAGATATAACTTTATTTTGTGTATTAATAAATCGAATGGCTTTTCCAAACAATTGAGGAGCACTTGCTCTACGCATATAAAATTGTAAATAACCTATGCTGCCAATAAAAGATGCTATAAGCAACCAAATTAGCAATTTATCATTTTTTAACTTTAACATGTTCAGTAGTCCTATAATTCGAAAATTATGGCTTCATTCAAATAAATTATAAAACAAAAAGCTGCCCCGGCTTTCGTACAACTGGCGTCGGGTTGGCAAAGTGCCCGATAAGACTTTACTCTCGGAAGGGCATTTAGCCAACCCGAAGATGTACGAAGTTGCTCTGCAACAAGCACATCAAGGACTTTAGCCCGACGCCCGATGTTCAAAATTGCGGAGCAATTTTGAACATCTACTTATATACGAAATTTCGCTTTATCCCTCATTTTCATTATCACGCCACAGATAAGAATTGTCAAAATTTGTATAGCATAGGCAGACGGGTTTTCAACCCTGCTTTTCTCATTAAAAAGCGGTAAGCTTTTGAAAGAAAAGAGGTAATAGAGAAGTAGCACTGGCTTGCCAGCCAGTGCTACAATACAAAAAACCCCGCTGTGGAGGGTAGAGGGTATGAACAACTTTTTTCTTTCAGTTTTCCTGCAGAATCGGGCGGAACTCCACATCCGTGTGTTCGGTAGAAGGTAATCGCACGGTGTTATTTTTTCGGCCCATCCCCGAACGAGTCGGGGACGGGTTCCCAACCGAAAAAATAACACCGTGCTCAATGGTAAAAGCAACACTCCGCCCTCAACGACCACATCCTGTGGTCTTGGTAAAGGCGAGGAGGTGAAAACTGAAAGAAAAAAGTTGTTCATACGCGTAGGCATAGACCACAGCGGGGGTTATTGGGTAGAGGAGATAAAAAATAAAAAGAAGAAAACCTCCGACGCCGTGAGGGTGTGTAACGAGGACAACCCCCTAACCCCCTTTGATAAGGGGGATTTGTACAATGCCCTCGACTTTTATTGTAGAAACAAAGGCTTAGTAAATACTCGGCGTTGTGTCACGGTTATAGTAATTTGTGTTTATAGAAAGTATTGGTTATAGATAAAGCGTGTTAACCGCTATTGCATAAAAGAAAGGTTTACAACGCTGGAATGGATTCCAGCGGGGATTTTGAATCTGGACAGGAAGTCCAGATGAAAAATCCATATTACGAGAAGGAGAAGTTATTTTTAAAGTATTAAGGTTAACACTATTGGTGTAGAAAAAGAATTGGCCGATAAAGCAACGCCGACGGCTTTTCTTTCGGTTCACTTTCTTTTGGCCGCTCAAAAGAAAGTGAACATGAGGTTTTACTCTCTTTCTGGTCGTTCAGAAAGAAAGTGTGAAGGGTTTCCCCTCGGTCTTGCTCGGGGCGAAATGCCTCCTGCATTTCTCGGCATAATGGCGGGCAAGATTTTCCTGTGGGTGCAAATTGCAAGACATTCGACGGAAAGATGATGACAATGACCAGAAGTATAAGCCACAGCGGGTATTATGTAGGTAAAGGAAATAAAAAAATAAAAAAGAAAAAAATCCGACACCGCGAGGGTTGCCTGTTGATTTTATCAAAAATTAGCATTTTGGCAAAAACGGGCATATTCTAACTTCTTTAACAGCAATATGTTAGAAAACGCTATTTTGTAAGT
>Ga0315298_1005347_pt1 | contig 18337 bp, 20 predicted proteins | sample WHS_1_MG_FD_203077 | JGI IMG/M metagenome (GOLD analysis project Ga0315298, IMG submission 203077) | Extremophilic microbial mat communities from Washburn Hot Springs, YNP, Wyoming, USA - WHS_1_MG | ecosystem: Environmental > Aquatic > Thermal springs > Hot (42-90C) | place: USA: Wyoming...
AAAGACGCCCCGGCCAATATCTGCAAAGCCTGGCAGAATCCAGCGAAGATGCCTGGCTCAAGCTTTATCATCCGCATGTCAACAGCGCCAATTTTGAAATCAGTTATTACAACAAGGGAGCGCTGCTAGCTCTCTGTCTGGACTTGAGCCTGCGTCTGGAAAGTGCAGGCCGTTTGAGTCTGGATAACTTGCTGATGCGCTCCTGGAAAGAGCACGGTCAGACGGGCAAGGCACTCCCCGAGGGAGAAGCCCTGCAACAAATAGCCGACCTTGCTGGTACGCAAATGGCAGAACAGTTGAAAACCTGGATAGAAGCCCGCGCCGAACTGCCTCTGGAATCTCTCCTGGCACGCATGGGCATTGCCCTGCACAGCCGTCCCGCCACCGGTCTGAGTGATTCAGGCGGCGAGGCGGCTGCGACCGTGCCGACGGCCTGGATTGGTGCCCACTGGCAAAGCCAGCCGCAAGGCGCACAAATCCGTCAGGTCCTCAGCGGTAGCCCGGCAGAAGCGGCCGGTTTGTCACCCGATGACCTCCTCGTTGCTTTGGAAGGAATGCGCTGCACGGCGGACAGTTTCGCCGGGCAAATCAGCTCCGGCATCCCCGGTTGCCCGCTGCGCCTCCACTACTTTCGCGATGACGTACTTTACGAGACCCGCCTGACCCCTGTTACCCCGCCGCAGGATACCTTCTGGCTGGAGTGGCTGGAGGACGTTGACGCAGTGGTAAGCGCCCGCCGCAGCGCGTGGCTCACTCCAGCATGACACTGCATATCTGGATATTTTACGCGCTTACCGTGCTGGTAATTTCTGCAATTCCAGGTCCCAACATGATGCTGGTGATGAGTCATGGTGCCCTGTATGGTTGGCGTCGATCCATGGCAACCATGCTGGGATGCATGACGGCCCTTCTGTTGATGATTACTTTATCCGCAGCCGGACTCGGTATTTTCTTTCAAACCTGGCCCCGTATTTTTGATCTGGTCCGCATTTTAGGTGCTGCTTATTTGATTTATCTGGGAATCCGGGCATGGCAGTCAGGCGGACGGCGTCCAGAAAATATCCAGGATTTGGCAGTAAACCGAACCCCGATACAGCGCCCTGCAGCTTTGTATCGCACCGGTATTCTCGTCACCATCACCAATCCCAAAGCGCTGCTTTTTACCGTCGCGTTGCTGCCACAATTCATGCGTCCTCAGGCTAACCCCTGGATACAGTTTGCAGAGTTGATATTTACCTTCTGGCTCATTGAAATGAGCTGGTATATGGTTTATGCACAATTGGGAACCAGAATCAGTGCGTTGTTGCGAAGCCCCCGGGCACATCAGATTTTACAGAGGGGAACCGGAGGGCTTTTTATGGCCATTGGTTTAACACTGTTCGTAATGGCTGCGCTCAACGAATCTTGAAAATATATCCAAATTATTTCATTACAATCAAACCATAATGCGGTGACAGGCAAGGTCGGTGCAGATGATGCTGAGCGGCACGTCCCAGGGTTCGCGGGGGACTCTGTCTAACTGCTGAAAAGCATGGCCGACCCCCAGCAGGCGCGGGTGCTGCCAATGCTGACGGTGGGAGATGCTGGCGAGGCTGCGATCATAAAATCCCCCGCCCATACCCAGGCGATAACCTTCTGTATCAAACGCCACCAGGGGCAGAATCAACAAATCGAGATCCTGCGGAGTCATCAGCAAATCAGCTGCCACCTGCGGTTCGGGAATACGGAAGCCATTGGGGCGCATGCGGCTCTCCCCATGAAATGGCGCGAAACGCAGCTTTTGCGCAAAACTTCCCGATAATACCGGCAAATAGAATTGTTTGTGACGACTCAGACGATGGTACATCAGCGGCAGAGGATTGATTTCGCCCTGCATGGGCCAATAGAGGGCAATGCGCTGAGCCTTTTTGTAATGGCTAAGCTGGAGAATTTGCCGGGAGAGTGCCAGCGCCGCCTGCTGGAGATGCTGCGGAGAAAGAGTCCGGCGTTGCTGCCGCATTGTTCTGCGCAAGCTACCCTTGGAAACCGGATCAGATGAATCTGATGTTTCAGTTTCAGAAAACAAAAAACCTCCCGCGATGGTCGTGCGGCCCGCTACCCCCAGAACCTGATGAACAGGTGGGAATCCACACATCGCTTCAGGCTACTCCGCTAGGGAGCTGCACACCACGATGATGACTGGGGACTCCCTGGATAGACAGTATTGGTTCAGGAATCGTCTCGGCCACTCGTGCCTCGCAGGAGGCAATTTCAAGTTACTCTGAGCCCTTAGCTCTGTCAACCAGTTGCTGCAGACGCTGTTCGACGAGTTGCAGATCATGCTCACGCGCCAGCAATGTCTGCCGGGTACGCTGCAAATCCGCTGCCAGATTCACGGCCACCATCAGGGTAGCGCGCTCCCGGCTGAGCAATTTGCCACGGCTTCTGGCCACCTCTAATTGTTCATTGAGTAGTCGCACGGCTTCCAGCAACAGCTCCCGTTCTTCATCCGGACAGGGTATCTGATAATGCTGATCCAGCAGGGTGACGGAAATTTGTTGCACGACATTTGTGGGTTTAACTTCGGACACAGACTTCTCCCTGATGATTTTATCAAAAATACGCGAAAACTTCGTCCTTTAGGGCTGAGATGGATAGCACGATAAAAACACTTTACACTTAAAATTGAATTGTGTAAAATTCTGAAAATGGATATTAAGCGCGCTTACAGATTCCGATTCTATCCGACTTCTGAGCAGATAACGGTTTTGGCTCAGACCTTCGGTTGTGCGCGGTTCATCTACAATCACATGCTACGTTTACGTTCTGACGCGTGGATGAAGCGGCACGAGCACATAAGCTACCACGAAACCTCCGCTGCACTGACTATCATGAAGAAGATGCCGGATTATACATGGTTGAATGAGGTCTCCAGCGTCCCATTGCAACAATCGCTTCGGCATCTGCAAACCGCGTTTGGGAACTTCTTTGCAAAGCGCTCCAGTTATCCAACTTTCAAATGCAAAGATGGTAACCAATCGGCTACGTATACGGACAGCGCCTTTCAATGGAACGGGAAGACTTTAAAACTCGCCAAGATGAAAGAGACATTGAATATCATCTTTTCCCGGACCCTTCCAAAGGCCGCCAAAGTAACGACGGTAACCGTCAGTAAAGATACGGCCGGACGATACTTCGTCAACTTTTTGTGTGATGATGCTGTGAGCGTGAAGGTTCCTGTAAACAACCAGATAGGAATTGATCTTGGCCTAACGCATTTTGCGATTCTATCTAACGGTGAAAAGATCGCATCCCCCAACGTTTTGCGCCAAAACGAGACGAAATTGGTAAGGCTGCAACGTCGTTTGAGCAGGAAACAAAAAGGCTCTTGTAATCGAGCCAAAGCGAAGTGGAAAATTGCACGTTTACACGCAAAAATTGCGGATACCCGCAAGGACTTTTTACACAAACTCTCCAGCCGGTTGATTGACGAGAACCAAGTCATCGCCATGGAAAGTCTTGCGGTATCCAATATGCAGAAAAACCACTGCCTGGCCCGATCCATTAGCGATGCAGGATGGGGCGAATTTGTACGGATGTTAGCGTACAAGGCGCAGTGGTACGGCAGGACTTTGGTCCAAATCGACCGTTGGTACCCCAGCAGCAAACGCTGTTCGGACTGCGGCCATATCGTTTCAAAGATGCCATTGAACATCCGCGAGTGGACTTGTCCCGAATGTGGTTCCATCCATGATCGGGATGTTAACGCTGCTCGTAATGTACTAACCGCAGGACTTGCGGAGCTCGTCTGTGGAGAAAACGTAAGTCCTGTCCTACTGTAAGGTAGAACGGGTTGATTTCGATGAAGCAGAAAGACCTGATTGTGAAGTCAGGAATCCCCGACATTCATGTCGGGGAGGATGTCAAAGTTCGTTTTCCCAGCAATTAACCTGCGCCAGCAGATCATTCAGGCGTAAGCAGATTTCTTCCTGACGCTCTTGCAGCATCCGGTTTTCTGCTTTCAGCTTTTGAATCTGGGCCTGCAGGGCTTGCACGGAATGCTTGTTGCGTCCGTCACCTTCCAGTTGTCGACGCAATCCGCGATAATCCGTGATAGCATTCTCCAACTCTGCAAACAGGGATTCATATCGGGATTCTAACACTGCGCCACCCACTTTTAGCCGGACATTCCGACACCGAGTTTACGAAGCACCTCCGTCATTTGCAAATTGAAGCAGGTCTGTTGCACCCATGCCCTTATCCGAATCATTGAAACGTACGCGCAGTTTTCGCCTTCGTCTGGGTGTTGCGGCACTGTTGATGCTCCTGGCCATACTGGGGGTTGTTTTGCGGATAGTGGACCTGCAGGTATTGCATTACTCCAAATTTCGCGAGCTGGCCTATGACAATCATGTGGCTCTGGTGCCCCTGGCTCCGCCTCGGGGCCTGATTCTGGCGGATCATGGAGAGGTTCTGGCAGAAAATCAGCCCACCTATGCCCTCGAAATCACCCCGGATCAGGTCCCCCATCTGCAACAAAGCCTGCAATTTTTGCAGCATCTTCTGAACTTGAGTCCGGAAGAGTTGCAGCAATTTACCGCACGGCGCGCTGGCAAGCCGGACTTTGATCCGATTGTTTTGAAGGCTGATCTGAATCCGACGCAAATTGCAGCCGTATCCGTCCGCGCCATGGAACTGCCGGGCGTGCGTATTGTCGCCATGATGCACCGCCATTATCCCTATGACGCCTTGTTTTCCCATGTCGTCGGTTATGTCGGACCGATTACTGCCGCCGACCTTAAGGATTTTCATGCCAATAAATATGTGGGTCGCAATTATATTGGTAAAAATGGCCTGGAACGCTATTACGAACGCCAGCTGCGTGGCGACATGGGTTATGAAATCAAGGATATTAACGCCCGGGGTTTACCAGTAGGCACCCTCCGCCAGATCGCTGCTCATCCTGGTAGTAATCTGATGACCCATCTCCGGCTGCGGGTTCAGGAGGCAGGGGCAGAAGCGTTACAGGGGAAAGGCTATCGCGGTGCGGTCATCGCCATGGATCCCAATAATGGCGGCATTCTCGCCATGGTCACCAGCCCCAGCTTTAACGCCAACTGGTTTGTGGACGGCATTAGTAATGCGCATTGGCAATCACTGCTCAACAATCCGGGCCGTCCGCTCATGAACCGGGCCGATAATGGCTTGTACCCGCCAGGTTCCTGCGCAAAGCCTTTTTATACCATCCAGGCCGTGCAGGAGGGCGTAATCAGTCCGGCTTTCCATACTTACTGCCCCGGCAATTATCAGTTGGGAGGACACACCTACTGGGACTGGAATCGGGGTGGTTTCGGGGAGACCGGCATCACCAAGGCACTGGCCTGGTCAGTGGATGTTTTCTACTACAAGCTGGCCGTGAAAATGGGAATTGATTTGCAGGACAAGACCCTCTGGCGTTTCGGCTTCGGGCAGAAAACACCCATTGATCTGCCCGGTGGCGCAAACGGTCTGGTCCCGACTCCGGCCTGGAAACGCGCACATCTTCATGCCCCCTGGTACACCGGTGACTCGGTGATTTTGGGTATTGGTCAGGGCTATTTACTGGAAACGCCGCTACAATTGGTCCGCGCCGTTTCTGCCCTCGCCAATGGCGGCTATTTGGTGCAACCCCAGGTCGCCAAGGCCTTCATTGACCCGCAAAGCGGCAAGACTATTCCTATTCCCAATGCCGCGCCCGTAAATCTGCATATTTCTACCGAAGCCATGCATGCGGTGCATCTGGGGATGGAAGCCTGCGTCAATACCGGCACCTGCCATACGGTGAGCATTCCCGGTATCAGCATTGCCGGCAAAACCGGTACGGCCCAGGTCCCTATGGGCTATAAAAATGGACGCACCATTTACAATAATGACTCGCTGTTTATTGGCTGGGCACCGGTGGATCATCCCAAAATTGCCGTAGCGGTGGTGGTCGAAAATGGCGGGTACAATGCCTGGCAAGCCCTACCGGTAGCTCGTGCCGTCATTAAGGCGTATTTGCAGCCGGACCAAACAGCTCCAGCTCCAGCTCCAGCTCCAGCTCCACAAAAATTATCCACAAAAATGCCAGCAAAGGTTGCTCAATCGGCAAGCGCGCATTATGATGCGCCCCTTAGTTATGGGGAGAAAGGTTCTGTCAACCCTCGCCCCGCTCAATCCACAGTACAATAAGGAGTAATGAAAATGACAGATTTTGCAATTGCGGCCATGCCGCGCGAAGAAAATGGTCGGCGTGCCAGCCGCCGCCTGCGCCGTACAGGCATGGTCCCGGCCGTACTTTATGGGGATAACAAGGCAGCGATGGGTCTGAGTATTGAAGCGCGCCTGTTGCGCAAGCTCCTCGCCGACGAGCGGGCTTATACCCATGTAATCGCTCTCGAATTCCCCAAAGGCAAGGAAACCGCTCTGATCCGCGATATCCAGATGCATCCCTATAAGGAAGAAGTCCTGCATATGGACTTTATGCGGGTTCATGCCGGTGAAACCGTGCGTCTGCACGTGCCTATCCACTTCCTCCACGAAAACACCTGCGTGGGTATTAAGGCCGGTGGCGTATTGCACCGCGCCCTGACAGACGTGGAAGTGGAAGCACCGGTTGATCGCCTGCCCGAAGCCATCGAAGTGGACATTGCCAAGCTGGAAAAAGGCGAGAGCTTGCATCTGTCGCAGATCAGCGTGCCGGCCGGTGTTATCCTGATTCCGCTCCAGCATGAAGATGATAAGGAAATTGTCTCCATTCATAGCCCCCGTACCGGCGCTGAAGCAGAAGAAGAAGCCCCGGAAGCTGCCGAGTGAGATAAAATGGACTGGTTGCTGGCGGGGCTGGGAAATCCCGGGGCAGAATACGCCCGCACCCGTCACAACGCCGGTTTCTGGGCGCTCCAGACCTTTGCAGAAAAGGCTGGAGCGTCTTTACGTTTGGAATCACGCTGGCATTGTCTGGCAGCAACTACGCAAAATTCCGGACAACAACTGGGCTTGTGCCTGCCCCAGGATTTCATGAATCGCAGCGGTGCGCCGGTCCAGGCCATGGCCGCTTTTTACAAGGTGCCGGCGGCGCGTATTTTAGTGATACACGACGAGCTCGATCTACCGCCCGGCACGGCGCGTTTGAAATGGAGTGGCGGACATGGCGGGCATAACGGCCTGCGCGATCTGGATCGGGCGCTGGGTACGCGGGATTACTGGCGCCTGCGCCTTGGCATCGGCCATCCTGGACACAAGGATGCCGTGATTCATTATGTACTGGGCGCGCCTTCGACAATGGATAAATCCGCGATTGATCTGGCAATTGATCGCAGCCTGGCGGTTCTTCCGGAATTTCTTGATGGTCGCAGTGATGCGGCCCAGAAAACCCTGCACAGCGATTAGGAGTTTTTTATGGCTTTGGCCTGTGGCATCGTCGGTCTCCCCAATGTGGGCAAATCCACCCTGTTCAATGCGATCACCAAAGCCGGTATCGCTGCTGAAAATTATCCTTTCTGCACCATAGAACCCAATGTTGGTCTGGTATCCGTGCCGGACCCCCGGCTGCAGGCGCTGATTGAAATCGTCAAGCCCCAAAATGTGGTTCCGGCCACCATGGAGTTTGTGGATATTGCCGGGCTGGTGGCGGGCGCTGCCCAGGGCGAGGGTTTGGGCAACCAGTTTCTGGCCCACATTCGGGAAACGGACGCTATTGCCCTGGTTACGCGCTGCTTTGAAGATCCCAACGTCGTTCATGTCAGCGGTCAGGTGGACCCGGTGGCCGATCTGGATACTGTATTGACGGAGCTGATTCTGGCGGATATCAGTACGGTCGAAAAAGCTCAGGCGCGGGTTGCCCGCCAGGCCAAGGGTGGCAACAAGGATGCCGTCGCCGAAGCCGCTGCCATGACCCGCCTGCTACCGCATCTCAATAGTGGCAAACCTGCCGCGAGTCTCAGCATGAGTGCTGAAGAAAAAGCCCATTTGCGCGGCCTGTTTTTGCTCACCATGAAACCCATGATGGTCATTGCCAACGTGGCTGAAGATGAAATTCAGGATGGACCCTGGCGCCCGCTTCTGGAAGCCTGGGCGGGCGAACGCCATGCCAGCGTAGTTCCGGTGTGTGCAGCCATTGAATCCGAACTGGCTGAACTGGAAGCTGAAGAGCAAAGCGCCTTTCTGCAGGACCTCGGACTGGAAGAACCGGGGCTGAATCGTATCATCCGCGCCGCCTATGGCCTGCTGGGCCTGCAGACCTATTTTACGGCTGGCGTCAAGGAAGTACGGGCCTGGACCATTCCCATCGGGGCCACTGCCCCCCAGGCAGCTGGCGTCATTCATAGTGATTTCGAGCGGGGTTTCATTCGCGCCCAGACTATCGCCTACGCGGATTTCGTTCAGTACCGAGGCGAGCATGGTGCCAAGGAAGCGGGCAGAATGCGTGCGGAAGGTAAGGATTATGTCGTCCATGATGGCGACGTACTGAATTTTTTGTTTAACGTGTGAGATGGAGACCTGTTGAGCCAGGGGCTTAACCTGCTGAAGGGGAAACTTTTCTCTTAGACTCAGCAGCATCGGCAGGAGGCGGTCCCACATTAATCAGCGGGGCCAATTCCTGCAATGCCTGCCAGTAAACCCGCCGTTTAAAGGCGATGATTTCCCGGGCAGGCATCCAGTAATCCACCCAGCGCCAGGTTTCAAACTCGGGGTGCTGAGTCGTCAAGGTGTTTATTTCCGCCTCATCGCCTTCGAAACGCAGCAAAAACCAGATTTGTTTCTGCCCGCGATAACGACGCCGCTGGGCACGATGCCGGGAACAGGGAACCTCGTAACGCAGCCACCCCTGAGTCCGCCCAAGAATACAGACCTTGGCCGTACCCACTTCCTCTTCGAGCTCACGGAACATGGCTTGTTCTGGTGTTTCTGCATGATCAATTCCACCTTGCGGAAACTGCCAGGCATTCTCACCCCGGCGTTTGGCCCACAACACCTGATTGTGTTCGTTGCAAATAATCATGCCCACATTGGGGCGATAGCCGTCTGCGTCTATCATATTCATCGTCTCTACCGATGCCTTTTGCCCAATATAGCACGAGGCAGAGCCAACGTCAGTCTGTCAGACTGTGTAAAATTTCTAGAGGATAGCGATTCCCGGCCAGATAATCCGCCATACAACGCTGCACCATGACATTTCGCAGGTGTCCGCTCTGCGCCTGTATTTCTGCCGGAGTCATCCACACCGGACCAATAATTCCGGTATCCAGCGTGTAGTCTGGACGCTGGTCACCCAACTTCCCGCCAAAAGCAAAACGCAGGTAGGTCAAATCTTTGGCGGGGTGTTCCCAATGATAAATGCCCGTGAGATATTCGGGCTCAAAGGCATAGGCCGTTTCTTCCAGGGTTTCTCGTACGACTGCGTCAAGCAGGGTTTCACCAGGGTCCCAGTGACCCGCAGGCTGATTGAAACATCGGCGTCCTTCTACCATTTCTTCGACCAGCAAAAAACGCCCGTCTTGCTCCACAATTGCAGCAACCGTCACATGCGGCTTCCAGACCATGATTATGACTCCATTTGCCGTTCGATTTCGCTGAGTTCCCGCCACTGTCCTGGAGCCAGATCATCCAAAGTGAAAGGTCCGAATGCCTCCCGATGCAGGCTCAACACCAAATTATCCAGAGCTGCAAACATACGCCGCACTTCGTGATAACGTCCTTCATGGAGGGTCAATTGTAGTTCAGTCGTGTCGAGCGGGATCATTTCTGCCACTTTGCACGGGCTGTGCTCTCCCTCCAGCAGCAAGGTGCCCGAAGCCAGTATGCCGGCTTCATGCCCCTGCAAAGGATTTTGCAAAGTCACTCGATACCGGCGCGGAATTGCATAGCGGGGACTGGTCCAACGATGCAGCCAGTCTCCATCATCGGTCAGCAACAACACACCGCTGGTTTCCCGATCCAGTCGTCCGACACTGCTGAAGCTGGGTCGCCGATAACGCCATCGCGGTGGAAAATCCTGATAAATGGCACGAGGATCATCATGCGCGCAGACCTTGCCGAGGGGTTTGTGATACAGCACATAAAGGGGATAGGGATGATCCAGAGGCTCTTCATCGATTTGCACAGTAGCTGGATCTACCTTGGTAGCGGCCTTGCGCAGCGGCATTCCATCCACTGACACGCGCCCTTCGCGCAGTAAATCACGCACTTCCGAACGGCTACAATAACCCAGTCGGGAAAGCAGATGATCTAAACGTTCGCTGGAATGCGCCATGCGGACAGTTTAGCCTGCCTGCATGGCTGACGGAAACCCCCGAATTGCCTATGATGTAGGCATCGCCTCTGGAAGGAATTCACTATGCAGACCAACTATACACTCCCCGCCGAATGGGCTCCGCAGTGGGGTGTACAACTGACCTGGCCCCATCCAGAAAGTGACTGGGCACTCCGGCTGGATGAGGTCCTTCCGGTTTTTGTGCAGATTGCCAGGGAAATCAGTCTGCGCGAGCATCTGCTGGTGGCCTGCCATGACCGCGAAAGTTTACGGGATTGTGAACGGCGCCTGGAGAATGTCCACGCCAACATGTCCCACTGCCATCTGTATCTGGTGCCTAGCAATGACTCCTGGGCGCGTGATCACGGACCACTCACCCTTAAGAATTCAGCAGGGGAACGCAAATTGCTGGATTTTGGCTTTAATGCCTGGGGCCTCAAGTTTCGCGCCGACCTGGACAATCAGATTACGCGTCATCTCCATGCCCATCAGGCTTTTGGCAAATGTTCCCTGGAAATTTCGGGAATGGTGCTGGAAGGCGGCAGTATTGAAAGTGATGGTCATGGTACTTTGCTGACGACCAGCGCCTGCCTGCTTTCCGCCAATCGCAATCCACAATGGTCAGCTGCGGAAATTGAAAGCGCCTTATGCCAGCAGCTTGGCATGCAGCGCGTACTCTGGCTGCACAGTGGGCATCTGGAAGGCGATGATACCGATGCACACATCGATACTCTGGCGCGCTTTTGCAATCCGCATACCATCGCTTATCAAAGTTGTGATGATCCCAACGACAGTCACTTTGCGGCTTTGCAGCAAATGGCTGCGGAACTCAGCGCCCTGCGCAGTCATGATGGGCAGGCTTACCATCTGATTCCCCTCCCCTGGGCACAGGCGCAATGGGATGAGGAGGACAACCGCTTGCCTCTGACTTATGCCAATTTTTTGATCCTCAATGGAGCCGTCTTACTCCCCGTCTATGATGATCCTGCGGATCATATTGCCGTCCAGCGTCTTCAAACGACTTTCCCGGACCGTCAGATTGTGTCTATCCCCTGTCTGGAACTTGCCCGCCAACATGGCAGCCTGCACTGCGTAACCATGCAGCTGCCGGAGTAAGGTTTGAGCAAAGTCATCTGGGTTTACTCAATCAAATAGGCTCAGAAGACATGCATCATTGCCAGAATAAGCCTGGAGAAACATCGTTTTTTACGGAGGGCAATGGCAAGGTACAATGATCCACCAAGATGTTCCCCTGAGGTTTGACCTTACAGTTCAGATTGTATGCCTTGATGGGTAGTGTCTGCGCCATGGCAGCCTGACAAGCCTGTTGATCCTTGCCGGGACAAGTCTGATTAAAACCCAGTAGACTCGCCGCTGCCCAGGCATGAATGGCAGGAAGATTTTCGCTGAGAGCTGCCGGATTCCTGACTAAAAGTGATAGTCGAGCTTCGGGGTCCAAGCCAGCAGGGGCCTGCCCGCCAGACATACCAAGATAAAGGTTATCGACCAGACCCATGACCTGCACATCGCCCTGATGATTAAGAATCATCAGGGACTGCACTTGTGCATTATGCGGCTGGAAACCCCAGATTAACTCGTTGCCATTTTTCAATGCGAGTCGGGGCAGAGGAAATAAATCCATCCCTTGCTTCAGCCGTTCCAGCAGAGGAACCGTTTTAGACCCATCCTGAATATATGCCTTACCCGCAAACTGCTGCAGACTGGACATTTTAATGGGTACGCGCAGGGATTTTTCTATTGTTGACAGCTTTTGAGACCAAGCATCCATAACTTTTAAAACACAGTCACCATGATTACCACATTGTTCTATCTGACTTTCGTAGGCTTGATGACCATTGAGCAATTGCTTACACACAGATGTACCAACACCAGCTGATCGCAAATATCGGACATAATAATTGCCCAATGTACTATCAAAAAGCCTCAGATTATCCACCCATCTTTTGGGCTTATAGTGACATATAGCCTCACGCAGAGGGCTTAGCGGTGCTATACAGCCTTTCGCATAATTATCTGAAGTATTTGCCGCAATAGCTGGACAATTCAAGGAGTCAACAGCCGCATGCGCCACGCTACTCAAACTGAGAAGCAAAGCTGTAACTTGCGCTATAAAAGATAATATTTTCATCTATTGTGATCTCCAGATTATTATAAATTCAAAGTGCTATGCCCAGTCTAGATATCGCAAGACACGGTGCCAGACCAGATTTTCGTTATAGGCCAGAGGCACTTTGGCTGGTGCACAAGGGTCACCCTGCGATGGCAAGTAATGATAATTAATAGCATCGCGCAACATTTGTGCCCGCGCAAGAAAACGACTTTTATAGTTTGCGTACTGCCCAACAGCCAATTTTTCAAGCTCTTTTGCTGCACCCAACCAGTCTGCTTGATACAAATAATGACTCACGCTGGAAACATAAGAATGATACTTCATGTCTGTAAGCACTGTTTGAACTGACATAGGCATCTTCCAAAAACTCATTTTATGCTGGGCATTTTTATCAAAGAGAACAGATGTGTCTTCAGCATAGCCGTGGCGCACCGCTTCTGATATAAATGTTGCTTCGGATTTCGATAGTTGCGGATATTTTTTATTTCTACTTATATAATAATCATTTAACGCACTTATAGCATTATTTTTTTTCTTCCCAATAAAAGGTTTTGCTGTATCTATTATATATTCAATATCTACATCATCAGGCTTACCATATTTCTTTTGCTCAATCTCCATATAACGTCTCAACCCTTCAATAGTCTGCTGTCCCAGATCTACACCTTCACCTACCGTAACACCACTATTGCCTATGGCTTTCTGGATTTTTTCTCCCGTTATTTTATCTTTCTTGTATCGCGGTCCAAGATTCTCTCCTGTCTCCACATTGGTCCCAAACGCCCCGGGCACATAAAAATCATACATCATGCCTTCGGACTTTTGAATAAAATGATAATCCACCCGGTCCAGCGGGGTACAGTCTGCAACTGCAGCTACTGCAATGGCTTTGTCACTTCTGTAGCAATAATTCAACTCAGCCAGTCGTTTGCCATAGGCATCCGTTAGGCAAAAAACATCACCTTTACACTGGAGAGTTTCTTCCTTCCATTTAGACTGAGTTGTAGTCACATTATTTAAAGATTGATGATAATTTCCTTCTTTCTCCATTCTATTCGTCAATTGATTATAATCATGGGATACCTGTCGATCCATTTTTGCCAACTGCGCATCCTGGCAAACCGCTTTTTCAGTTTCAGTTTTTGCTGTTTTACAGTTGTAAGAAGTGGTATATTGAGTTGCATGTGCAAGCTGGGAGAAAAAAATACTTATCAGCAATACCCCACGCAAATGTTGCCGATATTTACAGAAAAATTCCTGCTTGTCTTTATAGACTCCATATCTCATGAATTGTATTCCTCAGATCTGAGCGCAATATTTCACAAGGCCCATGGAATATCAAAAGTGGCCAAACAAAGCGCCACTGATGATCCTCAAGGTGCAAAATCTATAGTTCTAATGATAACAGGCGCCCAGCTCGGCTAAACGTTTCCCGTAAGCATCTGTTATACAGAAACTATCACCTTTGCACTGGATCTTCTCTTTTTTCCATTTTTCCTGAGAGACAAGGAGATAACTGAGATTTTTTTTATGATTTCCACTTTTTTTCATATTGTTCACTAATTCATTATATTCCTGAGACAATTGCAGATCCAGGCTTGCCAATTTTTGATCCTTGCAAATCACCTGTTCTGTTACGGTATTTGCAGTCGCATAGTCGAATGAAGTAGCATATTGCGTGGCCATTGATCCTTGAGAAAAAAATAAACCCATCAGCAAATAACTGCTTAACCATAATCGATGTTTAATTTTAAGTTTTTCTGATGTACGTTTTTCTGCCGACATTAAATGACGGTCATAATTTTTCATCCTATTATTCGTTTCAAGCGATTCTTTCTGCAGGATCATACACTTTGTTTCCTTATTCAGTAGTCAACGGAATCATGGCCAATGCTTGCTTTAATGCATGCAAGCATTTCTTTCCATTGATTTTAACCACTTACCAAACAAAATGTTAGATGTTCTTTAATCACATAAAGGATCATCCATTTGGATGTTTTATCAGATCTATTTTGCGACCAGAATACTGCAGGGCAAACTTCTCAGGAGGGCTTTGGCAACAGATCCTTCCAGCCAGTGACCAAAGGAAAATTGGGGAATATGACCAATCACCAGTAAATCAGCGTGGATTTGTCGGGCATATTGGGCAATGGCCTCAGCGGGACTCCCCTCAACCGCTTGAGTATACACGCACAGGCCATTCTCACGGAGTTTTGTAGCGACCTCGTCCAGCCGGGTACGTATAGCCTCCCCTTCCCTACCCAGCATGTCTTCGGCACCTGCAGCTTGTGCCATCGCCATACCGCCCGTACTCACAATGACGCCAAACAAATGCAGTTCAGCCTGTGTGAGACCTGCAATATCTGTCGCCTGCTGCAGAGCGACACCACCTGAAGCACTCCCATCGTAAGCGACCATCACTTTCTGGAACATCAGCTTCTCCTTGCCGCCGCTTCCCGCTTTGGTGTACGAATAATCAACAACAAAGGGAAAATCGCCAGCGTCATCACCATCATCAACCAGAAGTTGTCAATATAGCCAATCATACTGGCCTGCCGGGTAATTTCATTATTGAGCAACATTTGCCCCATACTTGAATGGGGATTATACAGTTCTGCGACTGCAGGGTTTCCATAACCCGGATTGCGGCCATCAATATGCGCGGCCAGCGTAGCGTGCGCAATTTGGGTATTTCGGGTCAGCAGGGTCTCCACCAAGGAAATCCCCAGACTGCTGCCGACATTGCGTACCAGACTATATATGGCCGTACCATTGGCGCGCATCTGGGGACTGAGCGTGGCGAAAGTAGCCGTGCTCAATGGCACGAATACCAGACCAATACCCAGGCCCTGCCAGACACCGGGCCAGATCACCTCACCCTGGCTGATCACCAGGCTGTAACCCTGCATTTCCCAGAGAGAAAAGGCCGTTATGCCAAAGCCGATAGCCAGCAACAGGCGCAAATCCACCTTACCCACCAGCCGACCTACAATGAGCATGGCGAGCATGGTGCCTAAACCACTGGGGGCCGTTACCCACCCGGCAGCCTCGGCCGTGTAACCCATCAGATCCTGGAGCATGGTGGGAATCAGGGCACGCGAGGCAAAAAGCACCACCCCTACGATAAAAATGAATAGTAATCCGGTCACATAATTGCGATTCAAAATCAGACGATAATCAAAAAAAGAGTGCTCGGGTGGAGTGCGCCAGGTATGCCAGATAAAATAAATGGCTGCGAAACCGGCCAGATAGGCTTCCACCCAGATTTCCACCGAACTGAACCAGTTCAGTTGCTGCCCCCGATCCAGCAATAATTGCAGACCGCCAATGGCCACACTGAGACTGACAAAGCCAGCCATATCAAAGCGCATGCTGCGTCCCGGCGTATCGGCCGGAAACGATTTCCAGATACCCCAAAGTGCCAGGATACCTACTGGAACATTGATGAAAAATACCCAGCGCCAGCCCATGCTGTCAGTCAGCCAGCCACCCAGAGTCGGGCCGACAATCGGACCCACCATGACCCCCATACCCCACAATGCCATGGCCGAGCCCTGTTTTTCCCGGGGATTGATATCCAACAAGGTGGTTTGTGAAAGCGGCACCAGGGCAGCGCCAAATACGCCCTGAAAAACCCGGGCAATGACAATTTCGAACAAGGAGGTGGAAATACCACACCACATGGAGGCCAGGGTAAAACCGGCCACTGAGGCCAGGAAAATATTGCGCTTACCAAAGCGGTCTACCAGCCAGCCGGTCAAGGGTGTGGCGATGGCGGTGGCGACAATATAGGATGTCAGCACCCAGCCGATCTGATTGAGCGAAACTGACAAGCTGCCCTGCATATGGGGCAGAGCCACATTGGCGATGGTGCTGTCCAGCGTCTGCATGATGGTGGCGAGCATGATGGCCAGGGTAATCAGCGGACGGTTCAGCCCTGCAGCATCCATGGGAACAGATGTCGAGATCATGGAATGGGATCTTCCAACGTCCTTTGCAGTTGCTGAAGGACTTCTGTTATCTGGCGTAGTACCTCAACGTCCAGTTCTTTGAGTTTTTCATGGCGGAAGTCCATCGCCACGCGCCGAACTTCCGCATACACCTCAATACCCTCTGGCGTGAGCAGTACACGGCGAATACGACGATCATGGGCGTCTATTTCCCGGCGCAGCAGTCCCGCGCGCTGCAGACGGTCGAGCATGGCCACCACGGTTGGTTGTTCTACCGACAAGCAGTGGGCCAACTCGGTTTGAGTCATTGGTGCGGGTGCTTTCGCCAGATAAGCAATGCTCAACCAGCTGGCCTGGCTCAGACCTAACCCTTTCAGACGGCGATCCAAAGCGTGTCGCCAGGCTCGCGCAGTATCATGGAGCGCCAGAGCAAAATCCTGCTGTATCTGTTCTTCTGACATGGCCCACTCCTGGCTTGTTGGTTATATAGTTCGCAACCTTATACTTAGCTATCTAAGTAATTGCAAGAAAAAAATCGGCAGTTCGCGTAGCCGCATTACAGCGACTTTGCTTTACGCCGATTTCTGTTTGGATCCGTCAGGCGATTTTTTTACCTTCAATTTCTACCCGAATATGGACTTTGTTGGAGAGTCCTTCGGGAAGATAGGCTTTCATGCCGTAATTACTGCGCTGAATGGTAGTAACGGCGACAAATCCGGACAAATACCCCCCCCAAGGCTTGGGAAGATATTTCACATCGCCAGCGCCGGTTTCCCTGACCCGAAACATTATCGCCCGGGTAACACCATGCAGGGTCAACTTGCCATAGAGATCGCCCGTCGTTTTGCTGATCGGCTGATAACGGGTGCTGACAAAAGTCACGTCAGGATATTTTTTGACATCAAAAAAGGTCGGGCTGCGGAGATATTTATCGCGAGGGGCGAAGTTTGTAAAAATGCTGGCCGCCGGGATGACAATTTTGGCCGTGTCTTTGGCCGGATCCTGAGTGTTAACGGTATAAGTACCGGAAATCTTGTTGAAACGTCCGCTAAAGGGGCCAATACCCACATGACCAATGGTAAAATAAGCAGCGGAATGCTCTGGATCAATCTGATAGGTGCCACTCGGGTTACCCGTCAGCGCGTGGTAGTGCCCCACCGCAGCTGTGGCCGGCGCCGTTGTCGCCGCCTGGGCCGCTTCCTGCATCATCCCCAAACCCAGACCCAAGCTGATGGAAATGATGAGTAATTGTTTTGAACGCTTGTTTTGCATGATTTTACCCTCTTGCTAATTACCTGAGCCACCATAATGCTGGTAGTTCAAGAATTATAGTATTTATCACAGAGTAAGCATCAAGAGTTTTCAGCAAAAAGGGGCAGAACCAGAGCGGAGTTGATTTTTCACCCGACGCCAGTCTGGCATGGCCGCATCGAGGATGCTCCTGAAACGATCATTGTGCAGGCGCTCCAGCAAATGAGCCATTTCATGTAACACCACATATTCCAGACAAATTTCTGCGTAGCGGGCAAGCTCCAGGCCAAGCCAGATGCGCCGCGCGCGGATGTTGCAGGTACCCCAGCGAGTGCGCATGCGTTTAACGCCCCACTCAGCCACCTTTACACCCAGAATCGGTTCATAGCGGGCAACAATTTTCGGAATGCGGTCTTTTAGTGCCTGACGATAATACTTGTGGAGCAAAGCCTGTCGTTCAGCTTGTGCCGCTTCGGGCGGACAGTACATGTCCATAAAGGCAGCGTCGCGCAATTCAATACGGCCGCGACCAGCCACTGCATGCACCCGGAGTATATAGTCCTGTCCCAAATAGGAATGGGTTTCGCCGGATTGATATTCCAGAACCGGTGACGGAGTCTGATGCTGAAATTGCTGCTGGTGCTGCCTGATCCAGGACAAACGGGCCAGAATGGCCGCACGAATGTCTCCATCTGTCATCGCCCAGGGCGCACTGACTCTTACCTCCCCGTCAGGGGGATAAACCATAATGCG
>Ga0315298_1005349_pt1 | contig 18333 bp, 15 predicted proteins | sample WHS_1_MG_FD_203077 | JGI IMG/M metagenome (GOLD analysis project Ga0315298, IMG submission 203077) | Extremophilic microbial mat communities from Washburn Hot Springs, YNP, Wyoming, USA - WHS_1_MG | ecosystem: Environmental > Aquatic > Thermal springs > Hot (42-90C) | place: USA: Wyoming...
GGGCGCTCCATCCGGATGAAACGCTCTATACGTTCTGGGACTATCAGGCCGGCGCCTGGCAGCGCGACCGGGGGCTGCGGATCGACCATGCGTTGCTCTCGCCGCGCGTGGCGGAGCGGCTCGACACGGTGCGCGTCGCACGCGAGGAGCGGGACAAGCCGCAGCCTTCCGACCATGTGCCGGTGATTGTTTCGCTCCGCGATTAGAGCACGTTCCGATCCATCCGGATCGGATGTCGTGCTCTATCTTGTTGATTATCAGAGCATCTTTATCCGATCAGATGACTCCATCTGATCGGATGTTGCTCTAGGCAGCGAGGCTTCGGGCAACCGCCTCGGCGGCGCGGATGCCATCGACCCCCGCCGAGAGAATGCCACCGGCATAGCCCGCACCCTCGCCGGCGGGGAACAGACCGCGCGTGTTCAGGCTCTGCCCATCCGCCCCGCGGGTGATGCGGATCGGTGCCGAGGTGCGGGTTTCGACACCTGTCAGCACCGCATCCTCGCGATCGAAGCCCTTGATTTTCTGCCCGAATGCCGGCAGCGCCTCGCGGATCGCCTCGATGGCGTAGTCCGGGAGTGACTGCGAAAGATCGGTGAGGGTGACGCCGGGGCGGTAGGACGGGATCACGGCGCCGAAATCCGTCGAGGCGTGGCCGGCGAGAAAATCACCGACCAGTTGTCCGGGCGCGTTGTAGTTCGACCCGCCCGCCACATAGGCCGCTTCTTCGAGGCGGCGCTGCAGTTCGACGCCGGCCAGAACGTCGCCCGGAAAATCCTCCGGCGATATCCCGACCACGATCCCGGCATTGGCATTGCGCTCGTTGCGCGAATACTGGCTCATGCCGTTGGTGACCACGCGGCCCGGCTCGGACGTGGCGGCGACCACGGTGCCGCCGGGGCACATGCAGAAGCTGTAGGCGCTGCGGCCGTTCCGCGCGTGATGCACCAGCTTGTAGTCGGCGGCGCCGAGCAGCTTGTTGCCGGCATGATCGCCGTAGCGGGCGCGATCGATCATCGATTGCGGATGCTCGATGCGGAACCCGATGGCGAAGGGCTTCTTGTCGAGATGCACGCCGCGGTCGCGCAGCATGGTGAAGGTGTCGCGAGAGGAATGGCCGATGGCGAGAATGACGTGGTCGGTCTCTATCGTCTCGCCGGAGTCCAGCACCACGCCGCGGACCTGCCGGGCTGCGCCGGTGGTGTCGATGGCAAGGTCGGTCACCCTGGCGCCGAAGCGGTATTCCCCGCCGAGCCGCTCGATCGTCGCGCGCATGGTCTCGACCATGCCGACGAGGCGGAACGTGCCGATATGCGGATGCGCGACGTAGAGGATTTCCTCCGGCGCGCCGGCGGCGACGAATTCGGTCAGCACCTTGCGGCCGAGATGGTTGGGATCGCTGATCTGGCTGTAGAGCTTGCCGTCGGAGAACGTCCCTGCCCCGCCCTCGCCGAACTGGACGTTGGATTCGGGCGTCAGCACGCCGCGCCGCCAGAGCGCCCAGGTATCCTTCGTGCGTTCGCGCACCACCTTGCCGCGTTCCAGGATCAGCGGGCGGAGCCCTGCCTGGGCGAGGATGAGGGCGGCGAAGAGGCCGCAGGGGCCGGTGCCGACGACGACGGGCCGGCGCGCCGGCGGAGGGGAGTCCGGAAACCGGTAGGTCATGTCCGGCGTCGGGCCGACATGGCGGCTCGCAGCATGGCGGGCGAGAAGCCCCGCCTCGTCCTCCGCCTCGACATCGATCGTGTAGGTGAGGACGATCGCGGCCTTGCGGCGGGCATCGACGGCGCGGCGGAAGACGGTGAAGCCGCGCAGCGCGGCCTCGCCAATGCCGAGGCGGGCGAGCACCGCATCGCGCAGGGCGTCGGGGGTGTGGTCGAGCGGCAGGCGGATTTCGGTCAGGCGGATCATGGCGGCGCTCTCATACCCCGATCGGCGCTCGCTTGCCATGCGATCCGCGATTGGCCACAAGGCGCGCATGGCTCCTCCCCTGCTCAACCTGCAAGACATAAGGCTCTCGCTCGGCGGCGCGCCGCTGCTCGACGGGGCGGAAATCGGCATTGCCGCGGGCGAGCGGATCTGCCTCGTCGGGCGGAACGGATCGGGCAAGTCCACCCTGCTGAAGATCGCGGCGGGGCTCGCCGAGGCCGATTCCGGCACGCGGTTCCTGCAGCCTGGCGCCACCTTGCGCTACCTGCCGCAGGAGCCGGACCTCACCCGCTTCCCGACCGTGCTCGATTACGTGTTCGACGGTCTCGATCCGGAAGTGGACGGGCACCGCGCCCGTGCCTGCCTCGACCGGCTTGGGCTGACCGGCGCCGAGAGTACCGCCCGCCTCTCCGGCGGCGAGGCGCGGCGGGCCGCGCTGGCCAAGGTGCTGGCGCCGGAGCCCGATGTGCTGCTGCTCGACGAGCCGACGAACCATCTCGACCTGCCGGCGATCGAATGGCTGGAGGCCGAGTTGAAGGCCTCGCGCGCCGGCATCGTGTTGATCAGCCATGACCGGCGGCTGCTGGAGACGGTGACGCGCAGCATCGTCTGGCTCGATCGCGGCCGCACCAGCCGGATCGATCGCGGCTTCTCGCATTTCGAGGCCTGGCGCGACGAGGTGTTCGAACAGGAGGAGCGCGACGCGCAGAAGCTCTCCCGCGCCATCGCGCGGGAGGAGGACTGGATGCGCTACGGCGTGACGGCGCGGCGCAAGCGCAATGTCCGCCGCGTTGCCGAACTCGCCGCCCTGCGCGCGCGCAAGCGCGAGGAGCGGCGCGAGGCGCGGGAGATGAACGTGACGACGAGTGCCGCCGCACTCTCCGGCAAGATCGTCGTCGATGCCGAGCACGTCTCGAAAACATTCGGCGAGCGCTGCGTGATCCGCGACCTGACGTTGCGGGTACTGCGTGGCGACCGGCTTGGCATCGTCGGGCCGAACGGTGCCGGCAAGACCACCCTGCTGCGGCTGCTGACTGGACAGATCGAGCCGGACTCAGGCACGATCACCCAGGGCACCAACCTTGCCGTGGCGACCCTCGATCAGCAGCGAGCCGCCCTCGACCCGGCCCGCACCCTCGCCGACACGCTGACCGGCGGGGGGAGCGACATGGTCGAGGTCGGCGGGCAGTTTCGCCATGTCGTCGGCTACATGAAGGATTTCCTGTTCCGTCCCGAACAGGCGCGCACGCCGGTCGGCACGCTGTCGGGCGGCGAGCGTGGCCGGCTGCTGCTGGCCTGCGCGATGGCACGGCCGTCGAACCTGCTGATCCTCGACGAACCGACCAACGATCTCGATCTCGAAACGCTCGACATCCTGCAGGACATGCTGTCGGACTATGCCGGCACGGTGCTGCTGGTCAGCCATGACCGCGACTTTCTCGACCGCATCGCGACTTCCACGCTCGCGGCGGAGGGCGACGGGCGATGGGTGGAGTATGCCGGCGGCTATGCGGACATGCTGGCCCAGCGCGGCCCGCGTGAGACGCGCGAGGCAGGGCCGCGCAAGCCGGCCGCGACGCCGCCGAAACCCAAGGCCGCGGCCTCGGCGTTTTCCTTCCGCGACCGTCACCGGCTCAAGGAACTCGAAAGCGAGATGGAAACGCTTCAGGCCGGCATCGCCCGGCACGAGGCCCGCCTCGCCGACCCCGATTTCTTCACCCGTGATGCCGATGGGTTCCGCAAGGCCAGTGAAACGGTGGGCGGACTGCAGGAGCGGCTCGCCGCGCTCGAGGCCGAATGGCTCGACCTCGAACTCAGGCGCGAGACGGCGGATGAGGGGAAAACCTCATCGTGATGCTGCGCGCGATGACCAGCATGATGATGACGACGACCAGCGTGATGATGTCTTCCGCCGAGAATTTCTGGCCGTAGAGCTTGATTAGTACCTCACGGAGGGAAAAGACGATCGTCACGTCGAGCAGCGTCGACAGCCGGATGCGCCTCGTGCGGGCATAATCCATGAAGGTGTTGAACAGCTCGATGAGGATGACGACGTCGAGAATCTGCTCCACCAGCACCCGCAGGGTGAAGGTGTCCATCGTCTGTGGCCGGAAATCCGGAAAGAGATGGATCGTGCTGGCAACCGCCTCGAGAAAGGCGAAGGCGAGGGCGACGAGCATCAGCGGGATGACGCCGAGGATCACCGCGTCCACCGCGATGTCGTAGCCGCGGAAGACGAGGCCGCGCCAGCGTCCGCGCGGCCTCTCGGTTCCGTCAGACGCCACGGGCCGCCATCGTCGCGACGATTTCGTCAACCGCCTCGCCGGCTTCGGGAATCACCCGGCCCATCGTCAGGAAGCCGTGGATCTGCCCCGGAAAGCGCCGCAGCGTGACCGCAACGCCGCGTTCCGCGAGCCGCCGCGCATAGGCCTCGCCCTCGTCGCGCAGCGGATCGAAGCCGGCGGTGATGACCAGGGCCGGCGGCAGCCCGTGGTGCCGCGCAGCGCGCATCGGCGAGGCGCGCCAGTCCGCCTTGTCATCCGCCGAGCGCAGGTAGTGGGCGCGGAAATAGGTCATCATCGACTTCGTCAGCATGTAGTTCTCGGCGAAGGCCTCGTGACTTTCGGTCGAGCCGAGCATGTCGGTCGAGGGATAGACCAGCGCCTGCATCGCGATGGCGGGGCCGGCATTGTCGCGCGCGTCGATCGCGACGACGGCGGCGAGGTTGCCGCCCGCGCTGTCGCCGCCGACGGCGAGGCGCTTCGCATCGATGCCGAGTTCATCGGCGTGTTTGGCGACCCAGGCGGTGGCGTCGATCGCATCCTCGACGGCGGCGGGGAATTTGTGTTCGGGGCCGAGCCGGTAATCGACGGAAATGACCACCGCGCGGCTGCGCTGCGCGATCTGCCGGCAGACGACATCATGCGTGTCGCGATCACCGATCACCCAGCCACCACCATGGAAATAGACGAGACAGCCGCGCGCCGCTTCATCATCCCCATCGCGATAAAGGCGAAGCGGAATGGCGCCGTTGCGGCCCTGGGCGTCAAGATCGCGCACATGCGTGATCGCTGGCGGCTGCGGCGAAAGGGCGCCGCGCGCCTGCAGATAGCCGATCCGCGCTTCGGCCGGGCTCAGCTGGTCGGCCGGCGGGCGGCCCGCGGCACGGATGAGTTCAAGCGCTGTGGCGGCGCTACTGTCGAGTTCTGCCATCGACGGAGTCTCCCCTTGTTGTTCAGCCATCCACGAGATGGCCATCGCGCAGCATGACCACGCGATCCATGCGCGCGGCAAGATCGGGGTTGTGGGTGGCGATCAGCGCCGCGATGTTTTCGTGCCGCACCACCCGCAGCAATTCGGCAAACACGAGATCGGCGGTGGCGACGTCGAGATTGCCGGTCGGTTCGTCGGCGAGCAGGAGCTTCGGCGCGTTCGCCATGGCGCGCGCGATGGCAACGCGCTGACGCTCGCCGCCCGAGAGCTTGCCGGGCAGATGATGCGCGCGCGCGGCGAGGCCGAACGCATCGAGCAGATGGGCGGCGCGGGCCTCGGCATCCTTGCGGGTGCTTCCGGCGATGAGCTGCGGCAGGGCTGCGTTTTCCAGTGCCGTGAATTCGGCCAGCAGATGATGCGCCTGGTAGACGAAGCCGATTTCATTAAGGCGCAGCGTGGTCTTTTCGGAATCTGAAAGGCGCGCGGTATCGATCCCGCCGATGCGGATGGTGCCGCCATCCGGCTTTTCGAGAAGCCCGGCGAGATGGAGCAGGGTGGATTTGCCGGAACCGGAGGGGGCGACCAGCGCGACGATCTCGCCGCTGCGGAGCGAGAGATCGGCGCCGCGCAGGATGTGCAGATCCTCGCCCTCGCTGTGAAAGGTGCGGACAACACCTTCGAGTTTCAGAACCTCACTCATGGCGCAGCGCCTCCACCGGATCGGTTCGCGCCGCCCGCCAGCTTGGATAGAGCGTGGCGACGAAGGACAGGCCGATGGCGATCACCACGACCTCGATCACCTGGCTCCAGACCAGCTTCGCCGGCAGGGATTCAAGGTAATAGACCGTGGGGTTGAAGAGCTGCGTGCCGGTCAGCCCCTGCACGAACTGCCGGATCTGCTCGATATGCGCGCAGAAGACGACGCCGAGGCCGAAACCCGCGATCGTGCCGATCACGCCGACCGAGGCGCCGACCATGAAGAAGATCCGCATGATCGAGCCCGAAGTCGCCCCCATCGTGCGCAGGATGGCGATATCGGCGGTTTTGTCCTTCACCATCATGATCATCGAGGACACCACGTTGAACACGGCAACGACGATGATCAGCGTGAGGATCAGGAACATCACGTTCCGCTCGACATTGACCGCCGCGAAGAAGGCGTTGTTGCTGTCCTGCCAGTCCACCACGTTGACCGGCGCGCTGCCCATCGCCTTCGGGATGGCCGCCTTGATCGGGCCGGTATTGTCGGGGTTTTTCACGAAAAGCTGGATTTGCGTCGCGGCATCCTTTGCGCGGAACAGCGTCTGCGCCGAGGTGAGCGGCAGGAACACGAAGCTCGAATCGTATTGCGCCATGCCGGTGCGGAAGATCGCGCTGACATGAAAGCTCTGGATGCGCGGAATGGTGCCGATGATGGTGGCATCGCCCTGCGGCAGCACGAGGGTGATGGTGCCGCCGAGCGAAATGCCGAGCTGGCTGGCCACGCCGGCGCCGACCGCGATGTTGCGGCCGGTGAAATCCTTCAGTGAGCCGGCGACGATATGCCGCGAAACGGTCCGCAGCTTCGCCAGCCCGTCCGGCTGGATGCCCCGCGCCACCCCGCCGATCGCGCCGCCATGCGGCCCGGTCATCAGCACCTCGCCCTGCACGATCGGGATGGCGCTGATCACGCCCGGGATCTTTTCGAGCCGCCCGGCCGCGGCGTCGTATTGGGTGATGTTGTGGCCGGCGCCGTAGACGCCGATATCGCCGTTGAGGCCGAGGATCTGCGCCAGCAATTCCTGGCGGAATCCGTTCATCACGCTCATCACGATGATCAGCGTCGCCACCCCGAGGGCGATGCCGACCAGCGAGAAGATGGCGATGATCGAGACGAACCGCTCACCCTTGCGGGCGCGCAGGTAACGGAAGGCGACCCGGCGCTCGAAGGCGGAGAACATCAGACGCGCACTTTCGCGAGTGCCGACTCGATGTCGAGTTCGGCGCGCTCGCCGGTGCGGCGGTGCTTGAGCTCGACCTGGCCCTTCGCCGCGCCGCGCGGGCCGACGATGACCTGCCAAGGATGGCCCATCAGGTCGGCATCGGCGAATTTCTCGCCGGCGCGGGCCTCGCGGTCGTCATAGAGCGCATCGCGGCCGAGGGCGTCGTAGATCCGCTCGCACAGCGCGTCGGTCACCTGATCGCCCTGGCGGAGGTTGAGGATCGAGGCACGGAACGGCGCGATCGCGTCGGGCCAGATGATCCCCGCTTCGTCATGGCTCGCCTCGATGATCGCGCCGGTCAACCGCGAGACGCCGATGCCGTAGCTGCCCATTTCGGGGTGCAGGCGCGCACCGTCCGGCCCGACCACGGTGAAATTCATCGCCTGGCTGTATTTGGTGCCGAAATAGAAGATCTGGCCGACCTCGATCCCCCTGCCCTCGCGGCGGCGATCCTCGGGCACCTTCGCCCAGGCGGCCTCGTCGTGCTTCTCGTCGGTCGCGGCGTAAAGCGAGGTCATGCGGTCGAAAAACGCGTCGAGATCGGCGCGGGCCTCGTAGTCGTAGGCATCGTCGCCGAGCTCGATCGTCTCGAAGCTCGAATCGTAGAACACGCCGCTCTCGCCGGTCGGCGCCAGAATGTGGAATTCGTGCGAGAGATTGCCGCCGATCGGGCCGGTATCGGCGCGCATCGGCACCGCGCGCACGCCCATGCGCTTGAAGGTGCGCATATAGGCCAGCATCATCCGCCGATAGCTTTCGACCGCGCCTTCATAGTCGAGATCGAAGCTGTAGCCGTCCTTCATGTAGAATTCGCGGCCGCGCAGCACGCCGAAGCGCGGGCGGACCTCGTCGCGGAATTTCCACTGGATCTGGTAGAGCATCTGCGGCAGGTCGCGGTAGGACTGCACCGAATCGCGCATGATCGCGGTGAGCATTTCCTCGTTGGTCGGGCCGTAGAGCATCTCGCGATCATGACGGTCGCGGATGCGCAGCATTTCCGGGCCATAAGCGTCGTAGCGCCCGCTTTCGCGCCATAGCTCGGCGGACTGGATCGTCGGCATCAGGATTTCCTGGGAGCCGGCGCGCGCCTGTTCCTCGCGGACGATATTGGCGATGTTGTGCAGCACCCGCAGCCCCGCCGGCAGCCAGGCGTAGATTCCGGCCGATTGCTGGCGGATCAGCCCGGCGCGCAGCATCAGCCGGTGCGAGACGATCTGCGCTTCGGCGGGCGTTTCCTTGAGGGTGGGAATGAGCGAGCGGGAAAGGCGCATGATGGGTCCTGATCGGTTGGGTCGGTCGCCTGATTACAGCGCCACGCTGCCCGCGGCCAGAGCCGCGGCGCGGGACGGATCGAAGCGGCGGTTGAGGGCGATCCGCGCGGGCTTCTCGATGAGCACGTGCAGCAGCACGGCAAAGCCGAGCGTGAGCGCCGCAAGCATGAAGGCGACCGCCACCGGCGCGGCCGCGCGCGCGATGCCCAGATGCCGGAAAAACTGCGTGGTGAGGAGTTCGGCCGGCGCAAAACTCATGTAGAACGCATAGGAGATCACGCCCATGGCGCGCAGCGGGCGGATGGCGCCGATGCTCGCCGGCCGTTCGGCATCTCCCTGCATGGCGAGGCCATAAAGCATCAGCCAGAGGCCGAGCACGGTCATCGCGTCGTGCCCGGTCGCGGCGAAGGCGACTGCCAACGCTGCGCCGGCAAGCGCGATGATGCGGTTCGGCGCCTCGTCGGCGATGAAGGGGATGAACGCCGTTGTCGCCATTCCGGCGATGAATTCCGGAAAGAAGCGCAGCAACGAGCTGCCGAAGGTCAGGTTCAGCCCGCCATGGATATCGGCGACCGTGGCGAGAATGCTGAAACAGAGCGGCAGGGAGATCGCCAGCGCCCCCTTGTAGAAGACGCGGTAGCACGCGATCAGCAGCGGAAACAGCAGATAACCGGCCCATTCGCTGCTGATCGACCAGGAGGGATAGTTCCACGCCCAGTGATCAAGCGTCCCCCAGCCCTGAACGAGGGCGAGATGGCAGAGCAGTGCGAAGCCCGCGAAGCGGGCCGGCTCGCGCGGGGGGATGCCGGCCGCGATACCGGCAAGGAACAGCCCGCCGAGCAGCGCGATTACCGCGATATGCACCGGATAGATCCGCGCCAGCCGCTTTCCCCAGAACCGCAAGGCCCCGCGCACGGTGAAGGGCGTGTCGGCGTCAACCCGAGTGAGAATCAGACCGGAGAGAATGAAAAAACCGTCGACGCCGAGATAACCGTGTTCCACGACCGGCGCGAACGGGCCGAGCCAGTGCGCGTACTCCACCTGCAGATTGACGTGATAGGCAAAGACCCAGAGCGCGAAGAGCGCGCGGCACGAGGTCAGATCGGTCAGTTCGCGGCGTCCCATCATCGGCGGCCGATCATGGACGGAAAAAAACCCGCCGGCCACAGGGCCAGCGGGCCAAGTTCAGGGAGGAAACGCCAGTCACACGGCAGAGCGAAGAACCAATCTCCGCTCTGCACACGATACTGCATTGCGGCATGCCGGGCGTAAAGCGAATTCACGCGCCTATGCACAAGAAAATGACGGATTTGGACATATATTGCTAAAATTTTCATCTGTATCGAAATGAAAAAGAACATTTGACTATAAAATAATCATCATATGTGCAGGACATGCACCTCGACCATCGGCCGTTTGCCGAAACGCCGCCCGAGCGCGCGGCGCAGGGCCGTTTGCGCTGCCTCCTTCACCGCATTCCGGTCGGTCCGCAGGTTGGCCGGCAGGTCCTCGAAGGTTGCGACAAAGTCTTCGGCCAGCGCGCCGAGCGCATGATCATCGGCTTCGAACAGGCCTGGCGCGGCGATCTGCGCCCCGCCCTTCACCTTGCCGGCGCGGTCGACCGCGATGCTGGCGACCACGACGCCGTTGAGCATCATCCGCCGTCGCGCGGCCATTACGCCGCCCTGCATCGGAACCAGCCGGTCTCCGTCCACCGCGAGCCGGCCGACCGGAACGCTGTCGACCACCTGCGGCGGTTCGGGCGCGAGGCGCAGCACATCGCCATCCTCCAGAAGGAGCGTGCTGATGCCGGCCGCCTCGGCCAGATCGGCCTGCGCCGCCATGTGGCGCCATTCGCCATGGGTCGGCACCAGATATTTCGGACGGACCAGACGGTAGAGCCGGCGCAGTTCGTCGCGGGCCGGATGGCCGGAGACATGCACCATGTGATCGTCGTCGGTCATCACGTTCACGCCGGCGCGGACCAACTCGTCCTGCACCGCGCCGATCGCCCGTTCGTTGCCGGGGATCACGCGGGCGGAGAAGATCACGGTATCGCCCTCGCCCAGCGCGACGTTGCGATGCGTATCGGCGGCGATCCGCGCCAGCGCCGAGCGCTTCTCGCCCTGGCTGCCGGTGGCGAGGATCAGCAGGCTGTCATCCGGAATGGCGCCGACCTCGTCCTCGGGAACGAAATCCGGCAGGTCGGCGAGATAGCCCGCTTCCTGCGCCGCCTCGACATATTTGCCGAGGCTGCGTCCCACCAGCGCGACATGCCGGCCGGCGGCGGCGGCGGCCTTCACCACCGTATCGATCCGGGCGATGTTGCTCGCGAAACAGGTGACGACGATGCGACCGCGCAGCCCCGCGATCAGGCTCGTCAGGCTGCGTCGCACGGTCGCTTCCGAGCCGGAATGCCCCTCGACCAGCGCATTGGTCGAATCGCAGATCATCGCCAGCACGCCCGCATCGCCCAGCGCCTCGAGCGCCGCCTCGTCGGTCGGCGGGCCGATCAGCGGCTCCGGATCGAGTTTCCAGTCACCCGTATGCAGCACGGTGCCGTATTTCGTGGTGAGGACGAGTGCCTGCGACTCCGGCGTTGAGTGCGACATGCGGATATAGCGCAGCGCAAAGGGGCCAACCTCGAAGGCCGCGCCAGGCTGGATTTCGGTGATGCGCACGCTGCGCAGCAGCCCGGCCTCGCCGAGCCGGTAGCGGATCAGCGCCGCGGCGAAGGGCGTTGCGTAGACCGGGCAGCGCAGCGCGTCCCAGATCCGCGCGATGCCGCCGATATGGTCCTCGTGCGCATGGGTGATAACCAGGCCGGCGATGCGGTCCCGGTTGGCAGCCAGAAACGCCGGGTCGGGCACCAGCAACTCCGCTTCGGGCGCCTCTGGTCCGGCGAAGCCCATGCCGCAATCGACCACCAGCAGATCACCATCCAGCCCGTAGACGTTCAGGTTCATGCCGATCTCGCCGGTGCCGCCGAGCGGGGTGAAACTCAGCCCCTTGCTGATCTCGTTCATGAAGTCACCTTGTTTTCAGTCGCTTCGTTCTCGTTCATTCGTGTTCGGCCTCGCGCGGGCGCAGCACGGGGGCCGGGTTGCGCAGGGCCAGCAGGCGCAGCCCCTCGAGCGTGAGGTCGGGGTCGGTGTGTTCGATCCGGGACGTGCCCTCGGCGATCAGCGGCGCAAGCCCCCCGGTTGCGATCGTTTTCATCGGCGCCCCGAAATCCGCCTCGATCCGCGCGATGAGTCCCTCGACCAGCCCCACATATCCCCAATAGATGCCCGAGCGCATGGCGGGAATAGTCGACTTGCCGATCACAAGCTGCGGCCGGCCGATGCCGATTCGCGGCAGGCGAGCCGCGGCCTGGTGCAGCGCCTCGACCGAGAGATTGATCCCCGGCGCGATCACGCCGCCGACATAGGCGCCGTTGCCGTTCACCACGTCGAACGTCGTCGCGGTGCCGAAATCGATCACGATAAGCGGGCCACCGTAGCCATGATGGGCAGCCAACGCGTTGAGAAGGCGATCCGCACCGATTTCGGCCGGATTGTCCATCTCGATCGCAAAGCCCCAGTCGAGTTCGGCACGCGCGATCAGCGGCTCCAGGCTGAACCAGTCGCGGCAGAGCCGGCGCAGATGGTAGAGCGCGGCCGGCACCACGGTGCCGATCACCGCGCCATCGATCCCCCCGGCGGCAATTCCGGCCCGGTCAAGCAGGACGGTGAGCCAGACGCCATATTCGTCGGACGTGCGCTGCGCGTCGGTCGCGATGCGCCAGGTGCCGCGCCAGCGCGCCCCGTCATGCACCGCGAAGACGATGTTGGTGTTGCCCGCGTCGATGACCAGTTTCATGCCCAAGGCCCTGCTGCGCGATCAGATCAGGGCGACGTCACCGCCGCGCAATGCGGTGACCCGGTCGCCTTCACGGAGGAGCAGCGCGCCGTCATCGTCGAGCCCGGCATAGATGCCCGAACGCCGCCCGCCATCGACGGTGATCGCCGTGCCTTCGGGGTGCGCCCGACACATCCAGGCGGCGCGCAGCGGCGCGGCGCCCGACGCCAGAACGTCGAGCCAGTGGTCGAGCCGCGCGCAGAATGCCGGCGCCAGCGCCTCCGGCGTCATCGCGCCACCCAGCGCGGCAAGGCTCGTCGTTACCCGACCCGGCACCGGCGGCGCCTCGGCCAGATTGACGCCGACGCCGACGATCATCGCGGTAATCATCCCGTTTTCGATTGTCGCATCCAGCAGGATGCCGGCGAGCTTGGCGGCGCCCGCCATCAGGTCGTTCGGCCATTTGAGCATGACTGCGCCGGGTGCCGGCAGCGCGGGATCGAGCACCTCGATCAGCGCGAGGCCGGCGAGCAGCGCGAACCATCCTCCCTGCCCCGCCGGAACGCGCGGGCGCAGCAGGGCGGAGCCGCAGAAATTGCCTGCCGGCGACTCCCAGGCCCGTCCCGCGCGCCCTCGCCCCGCGGTCTGCCGCGCCGCGACGACCATCAGCCGCTCGGGCTCTCCCTCAGCCGCGCGTCTTGCGCAGAAATCCGAGGTCGAGCCAAGCGTGTCGTAGTGTTCGATCCGCCAGGGCGCGCGGTCGGCTGTCAAAATCCCTGGCTCGTCATCAGCGCGTGGGCCGCCATGGTCGACAGGGTCGTCAGCGTCGACGGATGGAAGACGAACAGCACCGTGAACGCTGCGGCCGCCCCCATCACCAGGCTGACGCCGGCGCTGCGCCGGTCGAGCCCCGGTTCGCCGGCGTCGAAATACATCACCTTGATGACGCGCAGATAATAGAAGGCCGCGATCACGCTGGTGATGATGCCGAGCACGGCGAGCGGGCCGAGCCCCGCATTGATCGCGGCGGCAAAGACATAGAATTTGCCGAAAAAGCCCGCGAGCGGCGGAATGCCGGCCATCGACCACATCATGACCGCGAGCACGAAGGCAAAACGCGGATCGTCCGAGGCCATGCCGGCGAGATCGGCGATGCGCTCGACCGGCTGGCGGCCACGGCTCATCGCGATGATGCACCCGAAGGTGCCGAGCGACATCACGAGATAGATGGCGAGATAGATCAACGCGCCACTGACCCCGGCGGCGGTGCCGGCGGCAAGGCCCATCAGCGCGTAACCCATGTGGCCGATCGAGGAATAGCCCATCAGGCGCTTGATGCTGGTCTGCCGGATCGCGCCGATGGCGCCGATCACCATCGAAGCCGCGGCGATGATCTGCACGAGGTCGCGCCACTGCCCGAGCACGGGCCCGAACGGCCCCAGCATCACCCGCAGCAGCAGCGCAAAGACGGCAATTTTCGGCGCGGTGGCGAAGAAGGCCGTCACCGAGGTCGGCGCACCCTCATAGACGTCGGGCGTCCACATATGGAACGGTGCAGCGGAAATCTTGAAGGCGAGGCCGACGAGAACGAAGACGAGGCCGATCGTCGAGCCCACCGCCGCAGTCGGATGGCCGGCGAGCGCGTGGGCGATCCCGGCGAAATTCGTGGTTCCGGCGAAGCCGTAGACCAGCGAGATTCCGTAGAGCAGCAGCCCAGACGACAGCGCGCCCAGCACGAAATATTTCAGCCCCGCTTCCGAGGAGCGCAGATTGTGCCGCGCGAAGGCCGCCAGCACGTAGAGCGCAAGCGACTGGATCTCGAAGCCGATGTAAAGCGTGATCAGGTCGCTCGCCGAGACCAGAACCACCATGCCCGTCACCGCGAAGAGGACGAGCACCGGAAACTCGAAGCGGGTGATGCCGATATTGCGGTTGAACGTGACCGAGAGCGCGAGTGCGCCGATCGCCCCCAGCGCCACCAGCACGTCGGCGAAGCGGGTGAAATCATTGGTCTGATAGAGACCGTGAAAGATCGTCCCGCCAGGCGCCGCGACCAGCAGCCGGGCGGCAATCGCGAGCACCACGATCGATGCTGCGGTGATCGCGAAACTGTGGTCGCGGTCGGTGAAGACGCCGGACATCAGCATGATCATCCCCGCGATGGCGAGGAACAGGATGGGCAGCACGGTATAGAACGTCGACATTGCCTCGCTCACTGCTTGATCATGGCCAGCCGGGCATGCGCGCCGGACGACAGGGCGGCGACATGCGCATGGACAAGGTCCTGCACCGCGCCGTCAAAGATATGGGTCAGGCCGCCAGGCACGAAGCCGAGCACGATGACCAGCACCGCCAGCGGCGCCAACATGAGCCATTCGCGCGGCCCGATATCGGCCATCACCGCGTTGGCGACGCTGCGCGCCTTGTCGAACAGCACGCGGCGGATCATCACCAGCATGTACATAACGCTCAGGATCATGCCGGAGCCGACAAGCAGGGCGACCCAGAAATTCGCCTGGATCGCGCCGATCATGACCAGGATCTCGCCGACGAAGCCGGATGTGCCGGGCAGGCCGACATTCGCCATCACGAACAGCATCAGGAAGGTGGCGTAGACCGGCATGCGCGAGGCCAGACCGCCAAGCTGGTCGAGCCGCAGCGAATGGCCGCGCGCCAGCAGGATGCCGACACAGAGGAACAATGCGGCAATGACGAGCCCGTGCGACACCATCTGGAACAGCGCGCCCTCGATTCCGGCGACGGTGACGGTAAAGATGCCGACCACGATCAGCCCCATATGCGCGACCGACGAATAGGCGATCATGCGCTTGATGTCGGTCTGCGCCAAGGCGGCGAAGGAAATGTAGACGATGCCGATGATACCGAGCGCGAACATGAACGGCTCGAAATAGGCCGTTGCCTGCGGCAGCATCGGCAGCGAGAAGCGCAGGAAACCGTAGGCCCCCATTTTCGAGAGCACCGCGGCCAGCATGATCGTGCCGGGCAGCGGCGCCTCGCCATAGGCGTCGGGCAGCCACGTATGCATCGGCCAGACCGCCGCCTTCACGCCGAAGGAGAGCAGGAAGGCGACGAACAGCCAGTCCTGCGTGGTCGGGGCGATCGCGGTGTGCATGAGCTGCACCATGTCGGTCGTGCCGGCGTGGTGCCACATCCAGACCAGGGCGAGCAGCATCGGCAGCGAGCCCGCGAGGGTGAAGAGGAAGAACTTCACCGCGGCATGAATCCGCCGCTCCCCGCCCCAGACGCCGATGATGAGATACATCGGGATCAGCACGCCCTCGAAGAAGATGTAGAACAGCAGGAAATCGAGGGCCGAGAACATGCCGATCGTCATGGTCTCGAGCAGCAGGAAGGCGGCCATGTAGTCGCGCACGCGCCGGCTCTCGCGCCAACTCGCCAATACAGCGACCGGCGTCAGCAGCGCGCTGAGTGCGACGAAGAACAGGCTGATGCCGTCAACGCCCATCCGGTAGCCGATGCCGTAGGCCGGGATCCATTCGGCAGAGTCGACGAACTGGAACCCATGCACTGACGGATTGAAGCCGACGACCATCACCACCGCGAGCACGAGCACGAGCAGGCTGGTCCACAGCGCGATCCAGCGCGCATTGCGGGCGGTGGCCGGGTTGGCCGAGTCGCCGGTGAAATACATCAGCACGGCGCCGGCGAGCGGCAGCCAGGTCATCAGCGAGAGAAGATGGAAATTCATGTGCCGCTCCCCCTCACCGCGCGACCAGGAAAACGGTCACCAGCACCATCAGCCCGACCAGCATGACGAACCCGTAAACCGCGATCGATCCGCTCTGCAGCCGGCTGGCAACGCCGGAGGCATCGCCGGTCAGCCGCGCCAGGCCTTCCGGCACGCCGTCGATCATCTCCTCATCGCCGATCCGCCAGATGGCGCGCGCGATGCGCAGCGCCGGGCGGACGAAGATCGCGTCATACAGCTCGTCGAAATACCATTTGTTGAGCAGGAACGCGTGGAGCCCGGGCCAGGCCTCGGCCAGCCGCGCCGGCAGCGCCGGAGCGAGCTCGTAGAACCAGTAGGCGATGCCGATCCCGGCAATCGCCAGCAGCAGCGGCATCTTCTCCGCCCAGGCCGGAATCGTGTTGCGCGCCGCCATCACCGCGCCACCATGCGGCAAGGCGATGCTGGACCCCCAGAAATTCGCGAAATGTGCCCCGATGAAGGTCGGCCCGAGCAGGAAGCCGGTCGTCAGCGCCCCGATGGCCAGCACGACCAGCGGCAACAGCATCACCAGCGGGCTTTCATGCGCGTGGGCCAGTGTCTCGCTGGAGGCGCGCGGCTTGCCGTGGAAGGTGAGCAGCATCAACCGCACCGTGTAGAAGGCGGTCAGACCGGCGCCGAGCGTGCCACAGAGCCAGCCGAACACCGCCGTGTGCGAATGTGCGGCAAAGGCGGCCGACAGGATCGCATCCTTCGAGAAGTAACCCGAGAACGGCGGGATCGCGACCAGCGCCAGGCTTCCCGCCCACATCGTGACATAGGTGACCGGCAGCTTGCGCCACAGGCCGCCCATCTTGCGCACATCCTGCTCGTCGGCCAGCGCGTGGATCACCGAACCGGCGCCCAGGAACAGCAGCGCCTTGAAGAAGGCATGGTTGATCAGGTGGAAGATGCCGATCGGCGCCGCCCCCACGCCGACCGCGAGGAACATGTAGCCGAGTTGCGAGCAGGTCGAGTACGCGATGATGCGCTTGATGTCGTTCTGCACGCAGCCGATCGTTGCCGCGAAGAAGGCGGTGAAGCCGCCGATTACCGTGATCAGCGCCAGGGCAACGGGAGCCGCGTCGATGACCGGGGACATCCGCGCGGTCATGAACACGCCGGCGGTCACCATCGTCGCGGCATGGATGAGGGCGGAAATCGGCGTCGGGCCTTCCATCGCGTCCGGCAGCCAGGTGTGCAGGAACAGCTGGGCGGACTTGCCCATCGCGCCGATGAAGAGAAGGATCGAGATCACCTCGAGCACCGGCATATCGGTGCCGAACAGATGGTAGGCGTGCGGCGCGACCTTGGCCACGCCGGCGAAGATCGTATCGAAATTGACGCTGCCGAACTCATACCAGGTCAACGCGATACCGACCGCGAAGAACAGGTCACCCACCCGGTTGACGATGAAGGCCTTGATCGCCGCCTCGTTGGCGCTGGCGCGGTCGTACCAGTAGCCGATCAGCAGGTAGGACATCAGGCCAACACCTTCCCAGCCGAAGAACAGCTGGAGCAGGTTGTTCGCCGTGGCGAGCATCAGCATCGCGAAGGTGAATAGAGAGATGTAGACGAAGAAGCGCGGCTCGGTGCGGTCCTCCGCCATGTATCCGATGCTGTAGACATGGATCAGCGCCGAAACCACGCAGACCATGCCCACCATCACGAGCGACAGCGTGTCCATCCGCAGCGCCCATTGCGGCGCGAAGGTGCCGACCGAAATCCATTGCCCGAGCACGATGAGATGGTCCGCCGCCCCGAGCACGAGATGGCGGTAGACCGTGCCGATCGCGGCGATGGCGGCGATGACCAGCGAGGCGACGCTGAGCCCGACGGCCGGAGCGCGGCCGAGGGTGGGGCGCGCGAGCCCGGCGAGCAGCGCGCCGGCCAGCGGCGCGAGAACGGCAATGGCAAGCAGCATGTCGGCTCAGCCCTTCATCAGCGTGACGTCTTCGACTTCGATCGAGCCGCGGTTGCGGAAATACACGACCAGGATCGCCAGCCCGATCGCCGCCTCCGCCGCCGCGACCGAGAGTACGAACATGGTGAAGACCTGCCCCGCCATGTCGTGCAGCGCCGAGGAGAAGGCGACGAAATTGATGTTGGCGGCGAGCAGGATCAGCTCGATCGACATCATGATGACGATGATGTTCTTCCGGTTGAGGAAGATCCCGAAAATCCCGATCACCAGCAGCAGGCCGGCGACGACGAGATAGGGCCCAAGCCCGACCGCGCTCATCGGATCGTCTCCCGTTTCGCGGGCGCTGCCTGTGTCATCTGCTTCGCTCCCTTGCCGATGCCGAGTTTGACCATCGTCAGCGTCTCGTCGATCGGCCGCTGATGCTGC